>Ga0190265_10001647_pt1 | contig 14715 bp, 15 predicted proteins | sample Popmic124T_FD_133135 | JGI IMG/M metagenome (GOLD analysis project Ga0190265, IMG submission 133135) | Populus adjacent soil microbial communities from riparian zone of Indian Creek, Utah, USA - 124 T | ecosystem: Environmental > Terrestrial > Soil > Riparian zone | place: USA: Utah | collected...
AGCGCTCGCTCACAGCAACGCACCGTTCGCTCGCAACACGCCCCCTTTCACAACCCAAGCCCTGACCAGCCTCCAGCCCCGCCAGCAAAGGCCCCCCGCCCCGGCTACGCCGCACCACGCCGCCGCCGCTTTTTCGCCTGAACGCAGCGGTGGGGTTGTTTGCTGTTCGTGGAGACCGAGCATCCACCACGCAGAACCCCTGGGAGCCGTCCCGTTTCCCCGCAAGCACATGACGTTGTTCACGGCGGAGATACACGGCGAGACCAGGTCGAGCACGACGACGTAGCCGTGAGCCGCTCGCGGATCGGCCGCGGCGATTTGACTGACTAGCGCGCACTTGTTTTCATTGCTGCCTGCCGCGCTTCCAAGCAGACCGCTGCTGCGCTACGGCGACCAGGCCAAGGTGCCGATGTCGAGCGCGACTTCGTAGTAGCCGTGGCCGTTCCAGGGCAAGAGCTCGCCGTCTTGGCGGAGCTCGCCGCCGGCGATGGTGACCCGTACGAAGCGGCCGCCGGGATAGTGCGCGGGCAGGTCCCAGCTCCACATCATGCCGCTGCCGACGGGGCTCGCGGTCGCGGCGGCGACGGCTCTTCCGCCCAGCCAGTACGCGCCCACGCTCGAGACCGAGTCGACCCACACGTCGCCCTGCGACTTGGCGTGCTCGATGCTGCCGGTGACGCTCGCGATCTCCACACCCGCGTACCAGTTGTCGCCGGTGGGTAAGAGCGAGTGAAACAGGAAGGTGACCCACTGGCCCTGGCTGCGGGCGTCGTCGATCGCGCCGTTGAACACGCCGGCGGCTTCACCTCCGTTTGCCGCCACGGTCGGCAGGTTGAACGGGTCGCTGTCGCCGGTGAACGCGATCATCCCGCCGCCGGTGCCGCGCGCGAGCAGGAAGCGTTCGCGCGCCTTGGCGGTGTAGCCGCCGTCGCCGAAGGGATACGCCATGGTGACGACCGGCGGGCCGTCGAGCGTGTCCACGATGTACGCGCTGCACTCGTCGATCTCGGCGTCGATCGTGGCGAGCGCGCCGTTGCAGCCGCTGAGATCGAAGTTGCAGTGATGCACGGTGTGGTTGCCCAGCTCGTGTCCGGCGGCGAGCGCTTCCTTCCACGCGTCACCGTAGCCGCCGATCCAGTTGTTGCTGGTGTTCAGGTACCAGGTCACCGGGACGCCGGTCGCCTTGATCGCGTCGAAGTGCGCGACGTGCGAAGGCTGCGAGTCGTCGAAGGTGTAGCTCGCGGCGGCCTTGAAGCCGGCCCACGGCAGCACGCGCAGGTTCGGAGCGCCCGCGCCGCTCGGAGCTGGCTTGTCGCTGGCGCCCGGCGGCGCCGGCAGCGTCGAGCTGCCCGCGCCCGCTCCGCTGCCACCGGTGCCCGCGCGACCCGCAGAGCCGGACATTCCGCCCGCCCCACCGTGCGCGTTGCCGCCGGCGCCGACCGCGTGAGTGCCCCCCGCGCCTCCGGGATCCACCGTGCCGCTGTCTCGGCCGCCGTTGCCACTGCCCGCCGGTCGCCGTCCGCCGCTGCCGCCCGATCCGCCCTGCGCGCCGGAGCCCGCAGCGCTGCCGCTTCGGCCGCCGCCGTCGGGTCGCGCAGCTGAAGCGGCGGTGCCGTTCGGCGCAGTGGAGTCGTCGTCGCCGGAGCACGCGCAGCAGCTGGCGAGCAGCAGCCACCAACCTGCGCGCATGTACGCCTGCAATCGCCGATCGCCGAGCACGCCGTGTACCTCCAAGCTTGGACTGCAGCGTACCGCGGCCCGGAGTCGAGCGCCCTACCCCCGAGTGTTCTTCGAACGGATCGGCTCGGACAAGGACACTGCGATCGCCCGCGAGAGGCGCTCGCGCAGGCCGTCGTGGCTGACCCGGGCGAGCTCGCGGGCCACGTCATCCGGCATGGCGTCGAGCGGCAAAAGCTGCGGCGGTGGCGGTTGAGGTTTGATCTGCTCGGGCAGATCGGGGAGCCGGCCGAGGCGAAAGAGCAAGCGCTGCACGGGGACGTCGGGCGCGCGCGCGCGCAGTTTGGCGAGCAGCGTGGGGGCTTCGAGGCTGAGGGCGTTGGCCCAGCTCGCGCTGGTGGTGTGGATGGTCAGCACGCCCGCGCGGTAGAAGACCGGGCGCGCGTTGCCCAGAATGCGCTCGGACACGACCCGCCCCCAGCACCCGAGCAAGCGGATGGCGTGGGCTTCGTCGGGCGCCTCGGCCGGGTACACCTTGCGCAGCAGCCCGGCCAGGGTCTGCATGCTCTTCTGGCGTTTGCCGCCGCGCTGCATGGCCGCAGCGTCTACCGCTGACAGCCCCGGCGCAAGCGGACGCGTTCGACGGCCGCGGTACTCACTGGCCCGCGGTCAGGCTTCGACTTCCGCGAGGAAGTGCTCGATCGCGTCCTCGTCGCCGACCAGCACGAGCGTGTCGCCGCGAGCGATGCGGTACTCGGCCGACGGCAGCTCCATGCGCGGCTTGACGCCGACTCCAGGTGACTGGCCGCGCAGATAGCCGAGCACGTTGATGTCCTTGCTGCGGAACTGGGCCTCGGCCAGGCTCTTGCCCACGTATGCGTCGGTCGCGTTCCAGGGAACGACGCGGAAGTGCATGGCGAAGTCGAGGAAGTGCGCGGCGCTCGGATTGAGCACCTGCACGGCGAGCCGGCGCCCCATCTCGTTCTCGACCTGGACCGCGCGGGTCGCGCCCACGGCCCGCAGCACGTGCGCCTGACGGTCGTTCGCGGCGCGCGCGAAGATCGTCTTGATGCCCATCTGCGCCAGCTGCGAGACGCACAGCACGACCGCCTCGAAGTCCTCGCCGGAGGTCACCACGGCGACGTCGACGTCCCTGGCACCGACGCTTTGCAGCACGTCTGGATCGGCTGCGTCGGCGACGAACGCGGCGCCGGCCAGCGCCTTGTGCGCGTCCACCGCCTCGCTGTCGCGGTCGACGAGGATCAGCTCGCAGCCCGTTTCCCACAGCTCGTGCGCGAGCGCGCTGCCGAAGCGACCCAGGCCGATCACGAGAACCCGTTTTGGCGTCACACGACCTCCATCATCCGATCATCATCCGATCATCATCCGCTCGGCCGGGAGCTCGACCGCGCGCTGCTGCGCTGGCAGCGACACCGCCAGCGCCAGCGTGAGCGGCCCTATCCTGCCGATGAACATGCTCACGGTGATCAGCAGCTTGCCCGCCACCGAGAGCTCCGGCGTGATGCCGGTCGACAGGCCCGTGGTCGAGAACGCGCTGACCACCTCGAAGCCGAGCGCGAGCGGCTCGTGCGGCTCGAGCAACAGGATGAGGAAGAGCATGCCGGACACGATCGCAATGCTCAAGAACGCCACCGCCATGGCCTTGCGGATCAACAGCAGCGGGATGGCGCGGTCCAGCAGCCGCGGCGAGCGCCCGCTGAGCTCGGCGCGCAGGCCGGCGAAGAGCACGGCGAAGGTGGTCGTCTTGATCCCGCCGCCGGTCGAGCCTGGCGATGCGCCGATCATCATCGCCGCGCAGGTCAGCACCAGCATCGGCTGCGTCATCGCCCCGATCTCGACCAGGTTGAGTCCACCCGATCGGCACGACACCGACTGAAAGATCGCCGCCGTGATCCGCTGCTTCAGGTCGTACCCGTGCATCGACGCGTTCCATTCGAGCGCCAGGTAGGCGATCGCCATCACCGCGAGCAGCAACGCGCTGGTGCGCAGCGATACGCGCGTGTGCAGGCTGAACGCGCGCAGCCTGCGGCGCCGCAGCTTGTCGAACCCGGCGCCGATCAGCTCCTGCAGAACCGGAAAGCCCAGACCGCCAAGCACGATCAGCACCGCCAGGGTGGCCGCGACGCCCGCATCGCCTTTGAACGGCAGTAGACCGTCGTGCAGGTTCGACAAGCCGGCATTGCAGAACGCGGCGATCGCGTGAAAGACCGCCACCCACGCGACGCTGTCCACGCCGGCCAGGGTGTCGCGGTCGTGCTGGAGCAGTTGCACGTAGAGCACGGCCGCGCCCACGGCTTCGATCGCCAGCGTGTACAGGACGATGCTGGCGATCGTGCGGCGCAGCCCCGCGAGCGACGCGACATCGACCATCTGGGCGAGCACGGCGCTGCTCCGCACCCGCATGCGCCGCCGGGCGAGCACCAAGACCGATGCCGACAACACCATGATGCCCAGACCGCCCAGCTGCATCAGCACGCACAGCACCGCCTGGCCGAACGGGCTGTACGTATGCGAGACCGCGGTCACCGAGAGCCCCGTCACGCACACGGCGCTGAACGCCATGAACAGGTTGTCGACCAGCGACACGCCGCTCATGCGCAGGGCCGAGATCGGCAGGCTCAGCAGCAGCGCGCCGAGCAGGCCGGTCATCCCGAACGAGAGCGCCATCAGCCGCGCAGGATGATCGGCGGCCAGCGCGATGAAGCGCCCGCCGCGCACGCCGCGGCCGAACAGCCCGATCGCATACACGAGCAGGATCGCGAGCGTGTAGCTGCGCGACGTGCCGGTGAACTCGGCCCCGTCGCCGCTGGCGTGCAGCAGCAGCAGCCACTTGGCGGCGATGAAGCCGAGCAGGAGCAAGAGCAAGCTGCCGTGGAACACCATCCGGCCGCGCAGCGACTCGAACATGCGAGGGCCGCGATCGATCAGGGCCGGCTGCGTGGCCGGCAGCCGCTCGTCGCGCAAGACGACCGCGGCCCAGGGCAGCACGAGCAGCGAGAGCGCGCCCGCGACGACGAGGGAGTGCGTACCGCTCAAGGGTCGCAACCAGTCGGCGGCCGAGAGCGCCGCGCCCAGCAGGAGCAGCAGCGCCGGCACGCGGCTGGCGCGGCCGGCCTCCGGACGCGAGCTCGGTCGCGGAGGCATGGTCGGAGGCCGGGATGGCGAAGCGCTCATCGACCGCCGCAGCATAGAGGATGCGCAACCATGACGCGCGGCTCGCTTCCGTCCCCTGTCAGCAGGGCAGCTCGTACAGCGGGAGCATGCGGCCGGGGATGCTGTCCGATTCGCGGCTGCCGATCGGCCGCGCTCCGACGGCAGCGTAGAACCCGGCTGCGTGTGGGTCGCCCTGGATCGCGATCGCGCTGCAGCCGAGCCGGCGCGCTTGCTCGCGCGCATGCAGCAGGAGCGCCCGGCCGCAGCCGCGGCGCAAGCTGCCCGGTTCGACGAACAGGAACTCGAGCTCGACCCGGGCGGCATCGAGGACTGACAGCGCGTAGAACCCTGCGATGGTGCCCTCGAGCTCGGCGACGAACGCGAGCGGCAGGTGCTCGGCGCGTACCGTGAGCTCGGACCGGCACGCGGCCATGAACTCGGCCGAGTAGCCCCACACCGCCTTGGAGCGCAGCGCGAGCTCGCTCAAGGCCGGGAGCTCATCGGGCCGAGCGGGTCTGATCATGGTCGGCAGTTTAGCCATCGGGAAGGGCACGCGCCCTTCCCGCCCGCGGCGTAGCCGCGCAGGCCCCACGACTGGCGACCGCGGGGTCGTCGCTGCGCTCCTCCTCGTCGTCAGCGCGCGCAGCCGCGGCGCAAGCTGACGCACAGCGCTCGCACGTCGGCGATCGCTCGAGCGGGCGTCGCGGCGGCCTCGATCGCGCTGACGACTGCGGCCCCGACGATCGCGCCGTCGGCGTCGCGCGCGACGGCCGCGACGTCTTGCTCGGTCTTGATGCCGAACCCGACGGCGACTGGCTTGCCCGTCTGCGCGCGCAGCTGTGCGGCGCGCGCGGCCGCGGCCGGCAGGTCCGCCTGGGCACCGGTGACGCCCGTGATCGACACGTAGTACAGAAACGACCCGGCGACCTCGGCGATGCGGGCGACGCGCGCATCGGGCGTGGTCGGCGCGATCAGCGGGATCAGCTCGAGGCCGTTCGCGCTCAGCTCGGGCAGCAGCGAGCTGCCCTCTTCGGGCGGCAGGTCGACCACCAGCAGGCCGTCGATGCCCGCGGCCTTGGCGGCCTTGGCCAGCGCTTGCTCGCCGAACGCGAGGATCGGGTTGTAGTAGCCGAACAGCACGATCGGCACTTCGCTCTTCTGGCGCACGCGCTGCGCCACGCCGAGCACGCTGCGCATGTTGGCGCCGGCGCGCAACGCACGCTCGCTCGCGCGCTGGATCACCGGACCGTCCGCGGTGGGATCGCTGAACGGCATGCCGAGCTCGATCACGTCGGCCCCGGCGTCCGCGGCGGCCAGCACCAGCTCGACGGTCGTGTCGAGGTCCGGGTCGCCGGCGCACAGGTAGATCACCAGCGCGGCGCGTTGCTCGCGCTTGGCGGTCGCGAAGGCGCGCGCGATCCGGCTCATACGCCGAGCACCCCTTCGCCCTTCTCCTTCAACACGTCCAGCACGGTCTGCAGATCCTTGTCGCCGCGCCCCGACAGGCACACCACGACCTGCGCGCCCGGCTTCAGCTTGCCGCTGAGCCGCGGCAGGAACGCGATCGCGTGGCTGCTCTCGAGCGCGGGGATGATGCCCTCGAGCCGGCACAGCCGCCCGAAGCCTCTGAGCGCTTCGGCGTCGGTGACCGCGTGGTACTCGGCGCGACCGCTGTCCTTGAGCCAGGCGTGCTCGGGACCGACCGAGGGGTAGTCGAGGCCGGCGCTGATCGAGTGGGTCTCGGTGATCTGCCCGTCGGCGTTCTGCAGCACGTAGCTGCGCATGCCGTGCAGCACGCCGCGCACGCCCGCGCCGAGCGTGGCGGCGTGACGGCCGGTCTCCACGCCGTCGCCGCCCGCCTCGACGCCGATCAAGCGCACGCCCGCATCGGGGATGAACTCGGCGAACATCCCGAGCGCGTTGCTGCCGCCGCCCACGCAGGCGACCACCGCGTCGGGCAGCCCGCCGGTGGCAGCCAGGATCTGCGCGCGCGCTTCCTCGCTGATCACACGCTGGAACTCGCGCACGATCGCGGGATACGGATGCGGCCCGGCCACCGTGCCCACGCAGTAATAGGTGTCGCGCACGTGCGTGACCCAGTTGCGCATGGCCTCGTTCATGGCGTCCTTGAGCGTGCGGCTCCCGGACTTGACCGGCGTGACGGTGGCGCCGAGCAGCTCCATGCGGCGCACGTTCGGCGCCTGCCGGCGCACGTCTTCCTCGCCCATGAACACTTCGCAGCGCAGCCCGAGCAGCGCCGCGCCGGTCGCCGTCGCCACGCCGTGCTGGCCGGCGCCCGTCTCGGCGATCACGCGCGGCTTGCCCATGCGCTCGGCGAGCAGGATCTGCCCGAGCACGTTGTTCATCTTGTGCGCGCCCGTGTGGCACAGGTCTTCGCGCTTGAGCCAGACGTCGAAGCCCAAGGCATGGGACAGGCGCGCGGCGTGGTACAGCGGGGTCGGGCGCCCGATGTAGTCCGCGAGCAACTTGCGCCGGCGCTGCTCGAAGCTCGGGTCGGCCTGCGCGGCGATGAACGCCTGCTCCAGCTCCTCGAGCGCGGGCATCAGCGTCTCGGCGACGTAGCGCCCTCCGAATGGACCGTAGTGGGTGGGCAGATTGGTCACGGGCGGATGCTCGCTGGCGGCGGCGATTGGGGCTCTTAGGCTACGAGCTGCGGCTTGGCAAGCAAGAGCGAATCCTGCCGCCCTCGCTGGCTGGTTGGCTGGCTGGCGGGCCGCTCAACCGTGCTTCGGTCCGGTCAGCAGCGCACGCAGATACTCGGCGTACGCGGTCTTGCCCAGGGTGCTGGCCAAGCGCTCGAGGTGCTCGGCGGAGATCCAGTTCTTGTGAAACGCGATCTCCTCCGGGCAGGCGACCTGCAGGCCCTGGCGGGCCTCGATGGTGTGGACGAAGTTCGCGGCGTGCAGCAGCGCCTCGGGCGTGCCGGTGTCGAGCCAGGCGAAGCCGCGTCCCAAGCGCTCGAGCCGCAGCTCGCCGCGCTCGAGGTACAGCCGGTTCAAGTCCGTGATCTCCAGCTCGCCGCGCGCCGAGGGCCGCAAGCTCGCCGCGTAGTCGCTGACCTGGCCGTCGTAGAAGTACAGACCGGTCACGGCGTAGTTCGACTTGGGCCGCGCCGGCTTCTCCTCGATGCTCAGCACCCGGTCCTGCGCATCGATCTCGGCCACGCCGTACGCCTCCGGGTGCTTGACCCAATAGCCGAAGACCGTGGCGCCGTGCGCGTGGCCGGCGTTTCGCTGCATCACCTCGCTCAAGCCCTGCCCGTAGAAGATGTTGTCGCCGAGCACCAGCGCGCACGGCTGCCCGTCCACGAACGAACGCCCGATCAGGAAGGCCTGCGCGAGGCCGTCCGGGCTCGGTTGAACTTCGTAGCTGAGCTCCATGCCCCACTGACTGCCGTCGCCGAGCAGGCTGCGGAACGCGGCCTGTTCGTGCGGAGTCGTGATCACCAGCACACGTCGGATCCCGCCGAGCATGAGCGTGCTGAGCGGGTAGTAGATCAGCGGCTTGTCGTAGACCGCCATCAACTGCTTGCTGACCCCCTTGGTCAACGGGTAGAGGCGCGTTCCCGTCCCACCCGCGAGGATGATGCCGCGTTGGATCATGACGTGCTCCGCGAGGATTGCGTGATAGGGTCGGGTCGGCGCCGGGGCGGCATGGTCGATTCGAGAGCCGAGTCCTACAGTATAATTTCCTCAGGGGCGACGGCGGAGCTCCTGATGCTCCCTTCCACGGTGACTCCGGGTGGCGCGTGAGCGGCGGGTGCGTGCTGGTGACGGGCGGCGCGGGCTTCATCGGCTCGAATTTCCTCAACGCCGCGGTGCCGCGAGCGCCCGAGCGCGCGTTCGTCAACGTGGACAAGCTCACCTACGCCGCGAACCTCTCGAACCTGCGCGCGCTGCAGGGCGCCGCGAACTACCGGCTCGAGCGCGCCGACATCGCCGACCGCCCTCAGCTAGAGGCGGTGTTCGAGCGGCATCGCCCCGTGCTGGTGGTGCACTTCGCCGCCGAGACCCACGTCGACCGCAGCATCCTCGAGCCGGACGCGTTCATCCGCACCAACGTGGTCGGCACCTTCAACCTGCTCGAGGCGTTCAAGCGCTGGAGCGCGAGCCAGCCGGGCGCGCTGTTCCATCACGTCAGCACCGACGAGGTCTACGGTTCGCTCGGCGACAGCGGACGCTTCAGTGAGAGCTCCCCGTACGATCCGTCGAGCCCGTACTCGGCGTCCAAGGCCGGCAGCGATCACCTGGTGCGCGCCTACGCGCGGACCTACGGGCTGCCCGTCAAGATCACCAACTGCTCCAACAACTACGGGCCGTATCAGTTTCCCGAGAAGCTGATCCCGCTGATGATCATCAACGCGCTCGCGCGCAAGTCGCTGCCCGTGTACGGCCGCGGCCTAAACGTGCGCGACTGGCTGCACGTCGCCGACCACTGCGAGGCGATCTGGGCGGTGATCGAGCACGGCGAGATCGGCGCCACGTACAACATCGGCGGCAGCAACGAGCTGCGCAACCTCGAGGTCGTGCAGCTGGTGTGCGATCTGGTCGCCGAGCAACTCCGCGAGCGCCCGGAAGCGCTGCGCGAGCTGATCACCTTCGTGCAGGATCGTCCCGGCCACGACCTGCGCTACGCGATCGACGCCGGCCGGGTCGGGCGCGAGTGCGGCTGGACGCCCGCCCGCACCTTCACCGCCGGCCTGCGCGAAACGGTCGCCTGGTATCTGGCCAACGCCGCCTGGGTCGACGAGGTCCGCAGCGGCGAGTATCAGCGCTGGCTGAGCGCAAACTACGCTGCGCGCCCCAACGCTAGCTGACACGCGGACGAACCATGCGAGTGCGAGAGACCAAACTGCCCGGGCTGCTGATCCTCGAGCCCAGCGTGTACTCCGACCCACGCGGGTCCTTCTTCGAGAGCTGGTCGGAGCGGCGCTACGCCGAGCACGGCGTGCCCTCGAGCTTCGTACAGGACAACATCTCGCGCTCCATTCGCGGCACCCTGCGCGGCCTGCACATGCAGGCGCCGCCGATGGAGCAAGGCAAGCTGGTCTCGGTGCTCGACGGCGAGGTGTTCGACGTCGCGGTCGACGTGCGGCCGGGCTCGCCGAGCTTCGGGCAGTGGCTGGGCGAGACCTTGTCCGCGAGCAACGCCCGACAGCTGTACGTGCCGCCCGGCTTCGCCCACGGCTTCTGCGTGCTGAGCGAGAGCGCGCTGTTCGCGTACAAGTGCACTCAGTACTACTCGCCGCAAGCGGAGCTCTCGCTGCGCTGGAACGATCCCGAGCTCGGCATCGCCTGGCCGCTCGCCGAGCCGCTGCTCTCGGCCAAGGATGCGGCCGCGCCTTTGCTGCGCGAGCTGGCCCCGCAGCTGAAGCGGGGGAGCTGAGGCACGCGCATGACTCGGACGTTCGAGCCGCTGCTGATCGTGGGCGCGTCGGGCATGCTGGCGCGCGCGGTGGCGGCCGAGCTGGCGCGGGCGCAGCTGCGCTTCACCGCGCTGGACCTGCCCGAGCTCGACATCACCGATGCGGCGAGCGTGGCGGCCGCGATCGACGGGTCGCAGCGCACGGTGATCAACTGCGCCGCGTACACGGACGTCGACGGCGCGCAAGCGAACCCCGAGCTGGCCGACGCGGTCAACGGCCGCGGCGTCGGGCACCTGGCCGATCGCTGCGCGGCGACCTCGGCCACCCTGGTCCACTTCGGCACGGACTACGTCTTCGACGGCTGCGGGCGCGAGCCCTACGCGGTCGATCACCCGCGCGCGCCGATCGGCGCCTATGGACGGAGCAAGGCGTTGGGTGAAGAGCTGCTCGAGGCGTCGGGCGCGCAGCGTCTGCTGATCCGCACCAGCTGGCTGTACGCACCGTGGGGCAAGAACTTCGTGCTGACCATGCGCAACCTGCTCCATACGCGCGAGCGCGTGCAGGTCGTCGACGATCAGCGCGGGCGGCCGACCAGCGCGGAGTACCTCGCCGAGCGCACGCTCGGCCTGCTCGCGCTCGACGCGCGCGGCGTGTTCCACGTCACCGACGGGGGCGAGTGCAGCTGGCACGAGCTCGCCAGCGCGATCGCCGAGCTCACCTCCGCGCGCTGTCAGGTCGCTGCCTGCAGCACGCAAGAGCTCGGCCGCCCCGCTCCGCGCCCGGCCTACAGCGTGCTCGCGCTCGACCGGGTCGAGGCGCTGCTCGGGCCCTCGACTCCGTGGCGAGAAAACCTCGCGCGCGTGCTCGCGACCACCGGGACCGGCGCGTGAAACGAGCGGGCGCAAGCGCGCCGAAATTGTGCTTGCCATCGACGCGCGGCCCATGCGTTCCTGGTCATCGGTTGCGATGAACGCTTCACCCGCGGTCTCGGTCGTTCTGCCGGTCTACAACGGCGCGCGCTACCTCGCGCAGTCGATCGAGTCGGTGCTGGCCCAGGAGTTTCGCGACTTCGAGCTGTTGATCCGCGACGACGGCTCGAGCGACGAGTCGCCGGCGATCATCGCGCGCTACGACGACCCGCGCATCCGCGCGTACCGCAACCCGACCAACCTCGGCTTGTTCGGCAACCTCAACCGGCTGGTGGCCGACAGCCGCGCCCCGCTGGTCCGGCTCTGGGCGCAAGACGACGAGATGCGCCCGGAGTGCCTCGCGCGCGAGGTCACCTTCCACGGCGCGCATCCCGAGATCGCGATGAGCTACTGCGCGCTCGAGTACATCGACGAGCACGGCGCGATCAGCGCGCCGCCGAAGCCCGACGGAACGCCCACGGTGATCAGCCCGTTCCTGGCGAGCCAGCTGATGTTCTTCCACGGCTCGATCAGCGGCAACATCGCCAACGTGATGCTCAAACGCGCGCCGCTCGAGGCGCTCGGCTGGTTCCGCGAGGATCTCAAGGTCTCGGGCGACTTCGAGCTGTGGGTGCGCATCACGCGCGCGCATCCGATCGGCTTCCTGCGCGAGCCCCTGGTGCGGCTGCGCCGCCATTCGCAGCAGTTCAGCCGGCGCCCGGGGATCATGGTGAGCTTCCTGCGCGAGGACCGCGCGATCTTCGCCGAGTTGTTGTCACGGCTCCCGAGCCAGCAGCGCCGCTACGCGTCGCTGTTTCGGCTTTGCCACATCCAGCGCCAGTACGTGCACTCCATGCTGCGCAGCGCCGCCAGCGGTGACCTGGCCAGCGCGTCGGCCTGCTTCCGCGAGCTGCGCGGCCATGGTCTCACCGGCAGCCTGCTCTACTGGCTGGTCAGCGCCAACGGTCGCTGGCTGCGCGTGCCGCCGCGCGTCATGGACGACCCGCAGCGCGCCGCGGACACGCGCGACCTCGTCCAGACTTGATCGAGCGCCGCGCCGGCCGGCGGTCCGCGCCGGTGCAACGGAGCGCAGCGCGGCGCTCGTTGCCGGGCCCTTGCCTTTGCCAGCGGGTCCCGGTACACAGACAAACACTGAACGCATAGTCAGCTCTTTCGGCATCCCCTCGGCGAGTGCTTGCAGCACGCGCACGCGGCGCCGCCGATTCGAGAGGAGAGCCGATCCATGAGCCAGCTGCCGACACCCGCGCCCCAACGCGATCCCGTCCCCAGCCTCGCGCACGATGTGCTCGCGCTGTTCGAGGACGCGCTCTCCGGCGTGCGCTTTCCCGATCTCGACCACGAGCGCCTCGCGCACATGGCGGCTGCAGCCCGCGCGGCACAGCTCGAGCTCGAACGGCTCGAGGCCGAGCTGTTGCAGGCGCAGGCGCGGGTTGCGGAGCACGCTGCGGCCTTGCTCGCCTGCGCGGAGCGCGGGCTCAGCTACGCGCGCGTGTTCGCCCAGGGCGATGACGCGCTCAGCGCCCGCGTCGCGCAGCTGGGGAGCAAGCCGGCGAGCGCGGCCAGGCGCGAAGAGCCTGCAAAGCGGCGTCCCCGCAAGCAGCGCAGCAGCGGCGCCGCGTTGTTCGGCGACGAGGCCAAGCCGGCTGCCGGAGACGCCGACGGCCAGGATGGGGTCGCCGCCTAGCGCCCGTCGGCTCGGGCAGCAGAGGCTCGGATTCGTAGATCGAGATCTATGAATCACGCCTTCGCGCTGCGCTCGTCACGCGAAAAACCAGGCTTTTCAGCGGCGGCGTCGCTGGCGTGCTCCGTGCTCCATGGCTGGGCAGGAGGCGACGACGATGACGAAGACCTTGCGAACTCTGATGTGTGCTCTGGTGTTGTTCGGTGCCGTGGCGGTGACGCCGAGGACCGGAGCCGCGACCCCGGCGCAGACGCTGGCAGCAACCACCGCGAACAACGCGACCACCGCGAGCAACACCGCAACGGCGGGAGCGACGGCGGTCACGGCTGATCGCGCGACCCCGACCGGCGCGCTGAGCGTGTCGCGCTTGGTGCTGGCGACCGGGGTGAGCGAGCGCGAGCCGCTCGACCCGGCGAGCGCGTTCTCGCTGGCCGCGACGTCGCACGTGTACGCGTTCGTCGAGGTCGCGAACCCGCATGCCGAGGCGACCACGATCGAGGTCGCGTGGCTGGACGTCGCAACCGGCAAGGAGCGGCGCTCTTACACGCTCGACATCCAGGCGCACAAGCGCTGGCGGACCTGGGCGCGCAGCGCGTTGCCGAAGACGCCGGGCGCCTGGGCCGTGCTGGTGCGGGACGTCAACGGCGTGGAGCTGGCGCGCACGGCTTACGAGGCGATCGACTGAGCGCGAGGCGCCGGCGAGCGAGCCACGAGCCGGCGGCGGCGAGCATGCACACGAGCCCAAGCGACGAACTGCCGCTGAACGCGTCGCGCGGGGCGGCGAGCGCGCAGGTGCCGCCGTTCGCGTCGTTCGGATGGGTCTCCACGTACGTACGGTCACCGCTGCGCGAGTCGTCGCGATCGTCGCGACCGCCGTCCCGGCTGGTCGCGCTACCGGCGTTACCCGCGTCGACCTGATCTCGGCCGGGCTCGAGCCCGGGCTCGTCCGCAGGCGGGGGTTCGGGAGCGGGCTCGTCGTCGCTCGCGATCGGGTCAGCCGGTCGCTCGCCGCACTCGAGCGCGACCTCCACACCGTCGGTCTTCAGCACCCGCTCGACGCCGGGCAAGCGAGCCTCGATCGTCAGCTGGTGACGCCCTTCGGCGAGGCCGACGGGGCTCGCTTCGGGAGCGATCGACTCTCCGCTCGCGAGCTGACCCGGGCACGCGGCGAAGACCAGGGTCTGCGCGCCGCTGAACGAATAGGGCTCGAAGGCGCTGCTGAGCGACCAACTCGGCCGCCAGGGATCGCCATCGACGCGGGTGGTGAACGCCAGCAACGGAGCCCACGGCTCGGCTTCGCCCGCGAGCTTCACGTCGACCTCGGCGAAGACCGCGGGCAACGGCGTGTAACACGCTGAGCTACCGGCAACTTGTACTTGGTCGCGGCGCGGCGCGCCGACCACGGCGCTGCCCAGCCGCTGCGGCAGCTCGGCCGCGGCGACGGCCGCGAACTCGATCGCCGGTGGAACACAGTGGCTCTCGGACTCGACCGAGATGCGATAGCGAGCGCCCGCCACCAGCCCTTCGGGCAAGCGCACCAGCACTTCGTCGTTGTCCGCCGGCTCGAGCTCGAGCGCGACCTCTTCACCGCCGTCGATGCGCGCGACGTGCAAGGTCGCGGTCGGCTGCTGCTCGAGGCTATGGTCCAGCGGCGGCAACCAGCGCAGCGCGGGCGTGTTGGCCGGCAGCTCGACGCCCGGTTCCAGGTAGAAGCTGCCATCCCGGCAAATGTTCCCCCCGCAGGCGGCGACTCGCGGCGGCAGCGTAGCCTGCGCCAGCGCGAGGCTACCGGCGCCGAGCAAAGACACGGTCGCGGCATTTCGGCGCCACCTCCGCAAAGCACGCAAGATCATCGATCCCCCTCCCTG
>Ga0190265_10001648_pt1 | contig 14712 bp, 14 predicted proteins | sample Popmic124T_FD_133135 | JGI IMG/M metagenome (GOLD analysis project Ga0190265, IMG submission 133135) | Populus adjacent soil microbial communities from riparian zone of Indian Creek, Utah, USA - 124 T | ecosystem: Environmental > Terrestrial > Soil > Riparian zone | place: USA: Utah | collected...
CTGCTCGAGCGGCACGCCGTGCTGATGGCGCTTGGCGACGTACATGAAGGCGCGGCCGTAGGGACCCAGCACCCACTTGTAGGTCGGGAAGATCAGGAAATCGGGGTCGAGGGCCTTCACGTCGATGTGGCGGATGCCGACATCGTGCGTGGCGTCGACCAGCAAGGCCGCGCCCTTGGCCTTCGCTGCCGTGGCGATGCGCGCCATGTCGAGCGCGCCGCCGTCCGACCAATGGACCGAGGAGATCGAGACCAACGCCAGCGGCTCGGCGCCGGTGCGCTCGATCGCGGCCATCACCGCGGAGGTCCAGTCGCCGTCGGCCGGCTGCTTCACCGTCTCGACCGCAAAGCCGCCGGCTTCAGCACGGCTCATCCATTCCAGTACCGGCGAGGTGTGGTCATCCTGCAGCACCAGCACGCGGCTGCCGCGCGGGATCGTCAACACTTTGCCCGCGGTCGAGACACCGTAGCCGACCGAAGGGATCAGCGAGACGTCGACGGAATCAGCGCCGATCAGGGCGGCCGCCGCCTTTCGCGCGCGCTCGTACTGCTGGGGCTGGAAGTCGGCCGGCAGCTTCCACGGCTGGCCCTTGCGCGCGACGGCGGCGCGGCCGGCCTCCTGCACCGCAATCGGCAGCGGGCTGTAGGTCGCGGCGTTGAAGAAACAGACGTCACGCGGGATGTCGAACAAGGCGCGCTGGCTGGGCAGCATGGCAGTCTCCGTTGCAGGACTGCACAGTAGCGTGGCCGTGCCGATCCCAGCCCGACAATTTCTCACACCAGCCATTTGCTAGACTGCGCCATGCGCCGTTTCCCGCCCCAACGCCTGATCTGCCTCACCGAGGAGACGGTCGAGACGCTCTATCTCCTGGGCGAGCAGGACCGCATCGTCGGCGTCTCGGGCTATGCCGTGCGCCCGCCCGAGGTGCGGTCGAAACCCAGGGTCAGCGCCTTCACCTCGGCGCGGCTCGACAAGATCCTGGCGCTGGAGCCCGACCTGGTGCTGGCCTTCTCCGACCTGCAGGCCGACATCGTGAGCGAGCTGGCGAAAGCCGGCGTCGCCGTCCATCTCTTCAATCAGCGGGACATTGCGGGGATCTTCGCCATGATCCGCACCGTCGGCGCGCTGATCGGCGCCAGCGACAAGGCCGACGCGCTGGCGCGTTCGCTCGAGGCGCGGGTGACGGACATCGCTCGTGCGGCGACAGGATCGCCGCGGCCGCGGGTCTACTTCGAGGAATGGAACGATCCGATGATCTCCGGCATCGGCTGGGTGTCGGAGCTGATCGAGATCGCAGGCGGCGAGGATGTGTTCGCCCATGTGCGCGGCGCCGCCGCAGCGCGCGACCGCATCGTGTCGTCCGAGCAGGTGATTGCGGCGTGTCCCGATGTCATCCTGGCCTCATGGTGTGGCCGCAAAGTCGTGCCGCGGCAGATCGCCGAGCGGCCAGGCTGGGACGTCCTGCCGGCGGTCGTCAACGGCCGCATCGTCGAGATCAAGTCGCCGATCATCCTGCAGCCCGGACCTGCGGCGTTGACCGACGGCCTCGATGCCCTGCGCGCCGCGCTATTACCTCGCGTGTAATTGAGAGATAGCTGCCGCAGGCTCACGTTCGGCTCATCAGACCCAAGGAGGGTTCAGATGAGCTACCAGTCCCGCCAGCGCCTCGCCGATCAGTCCGTTACGTTCGTGACTCCGGTACCGTCACGGCCCTCGCTCAGGCATCGGCTGGCCATGACGCTCACGCTCTGGCGCGAACGCGTCGCCGCCCGGCGTAACCTCGCTGCAATGGACGCTCGCAGCCTGCGCGATGCAGGAATTTCTCCCGCCGCCGCTGCCTATGAATCGGGCAAGACGTTCTGGCAGGCGTTCGGGCCGCTGCGTTAGCTGCGTTAAAGGAGTTTTCCTCAGGCTTTCGCCTCACAATCGCCATAACCACGCGCCCTGCTAGGGAACTCGCGCGCGCATCGAGCGTTAACTCATGCGCGCAAAGCGCGGTCGCCCTAAGCTAGGGGGCCTCGCCGGCGGCGTGTTGTGGTCGAGAACCTCTGCGCGCCCGATTAATGTAACGAGCGCAGAGGGGGTTTTAGCCGGATGACACCGCCGGATCTCGACCGGACGAACGCGCTGTTCCTCGATCTCGACGGCACGCTGCTGGAGATCGCAGAGACGCCCGAGTCGGTCGTCGTTCCGCCCGGACTGCCGCAACTGCTGGACAGCCTGCGCTCGCAGCTCGACGGCGCGGTGGCCATCGTCACCGGCCGTTCGATCGGCGTCGTCGACGACCTGCTCAATCCTTTCGTCGCCACCGCGGCCGGCGAGCATGGCGCGTCGCTGCGCTGGCAGGACGGCAAGATCGAAGAGATGCCCCAAGGCCTCGCCGTGCCCGAGGCGTGGCGCGAGGCCCTGGTCGCCGCGGCCGAGCGCTGGCCGGGCGTGCTGGTCGAGCCCAAGCCGCATGGTATCGCCATGCACTATCGCCTGGTGCCGGAGCGCGGCAACGACGTGTGGCGGCTGGTGCGCGCCCTGGTGCCGCAGGATCATCCGTGGTTCCGGCTGCTGCCGGCGCGCGAGGCCGTCGAGATCGGACCGCGCGCGGCCTCCAAGGGCCATGCCGTCGAGAAGTTGATGGCGCGCCGGCCTTTCCAGGGCCGCCGGCCGATCTTCGTCGGCGACGACTTTACCGACGAGGCCGGCATGGAAGCGGCCCGCAGTTTCGGCGGCCAGGGCCTGCGCGTGGCCGAGGTGTTCGGCGGCCAGCCGGCGGCGGTGCGGGCCTGGCTGAAGCGCGGCGTCGAGCTTTTGACCGCGCGCAACGTGCCGCCCGTCGCCTCGGCGGGAGCAGCGCCTTGAGCACCCTCGAGCTTGGCGTCATCGGCAACTGCTCCATTGCCAGCCTGATCGATCGCAAGGGCCGCCATGTCTGGCACGGCATCGGCCGGCTCGACGGCGATCCCGTGTTCAATGCCCTGCTGGGCGGCGACGACCCGCAGGGCGGCTTCATGGATGTCGTGGTGGCGGGCGCCAAGGAGATCGGTCGCCAACGCTACCTGCACAACACCGCCATCCTGGAGACGGTGCTCGACGGCAACGGCGGCACGGTGCGCATCGTCGACTTCGCGCCGCGCTTCCGCCGCTTCGGCCGCATGTTCCGCCCGCCCATGCTGGTGCGCCGGCTCGAGCCGGTGGCCGGCCGGCCGCGCGTCACCATCCGGCTGCGCCCGACCTTCGACTACGGCGCGCACAAGGCCAAGCTCACCTCGGGCAGCAACCATGCGCGCTTCTTCGGCGACAGCGCGGTCATGCGGCTGACGACGGATGCGTCGATCAACTACATCCTGCACGAGACCGAGTTCTCGCTCGACCGGCCCATCAACCTGATCGTCGGCGCCGACGAGAGCATCACCGACAATCCCGACACGTTGGCCAAAGGCTTCCTCGCCGAGACCGAGTCCTACTGGCACACCTGGGTGCGCGACCTCAACATCCCGTTCGACTGGCAGCAGGCGGTGATCCGCGCGGCGATCACGCTGAAGATGTGCAGCTACGAGGATACGGGCGCGGTGCTGGCGGCGCTCACCACCTCGGTGCCGGAAGCGCCGAACACGCCGCGCACCTGGGACTACCGCTTCACCTGGCTGCGCGACGCCTTCTTCACCGTGACCGCGCTCAATCGCCTGTCGGCGACGCGCACCATGGAAAGCTACGTGCGCTTCATCGTCGACGTGGTCGAGACCGGCAGCTCGCGCGACGAGGTCGCTGCCATCGCGCCATTGTTCCCGATCGCGCCGGGCACCGACACGGCGGAGCGGCTGATCGACACCTTGCCGGGCTATCGCGGCTTCGGACCGGTGCGCGTCGGTAACGCAGCTGTCACACAGCGTCAGAACGACACCTACGGCTCCATGGTGCTGACGTCGGCGCAGATGTTCTGGGACGAGCGCCTGCCGCGCCAGGGCGATCTCGAGCTCTATCGCCAGCTCTGCGTGGTGGGGAACGAGGCGCAGCGCACGGCGTTGACCCCCGATGCAGGGCTTTGGGAGTACCGGGAGCGCGAGGAAGTGCACACCTTTTCCGCGGCGATGTGTTGGGCAGCGCAGCACAGGCTCGGCATGATCGCCAAGCGGGTCGGGGTGGATTCCGAATCACGCGAATGGCTGGCGCGCGCCGGTGTGCTGCGCCAGGAAGTGCTGCAGCGCGGCACCACCCAGGAGGGCTGGATCTCGGGCGTGCTCGACCGCGACATGCTCGACGCCTCGTGCCTGGTGCTGCCCGAGATCGGGCTGCTCGGCTCCGACGATCCGCGCTTTCACGCCACCCTCGACGTCGCCGCCAAGCGGCTGATGAAGAACGGCTTCATGATGCGCTACAGCGAGGCCGACGATTTCGGCAAGCCGTCCAACGCCTTCCTGCTCTGCACCTTCTGGTACATCGATGCGCTGGCCAGCGTCGGCCGCCGGCCGGAGGCGCTCGAACTCTTCAATAACCTGCTCGCGCGCCGCAACCATGTCGGGCTACTATCGGAAGATATCGATCCGAAGACCGGCGAGCTGTGGGGCAATTTTCCGCAAACCTACTCGCAGGTCGGGCTGATCCTGTCGGCCATGCGTCTGTCGCGAAGCTGGGAGGAGGGGCTATGGCACGCATCGTGATCGTCTCGAACCGAGTTCCGATTCCCAAGTCGCGCGTGCCTGCCGCGGGCGGTCTCACCGTGGCGCTGCGCGACCTGCTCATCCCGGGCTCGATGTGGTTCGGCTGGAGCGGGCGGCTGGCGCCCGATCCCTCGCTGCAGCCCGCCCTGGTCGAGGCGCGCGGCGTCACCTACGCCACGGTCGATCTCTCGGCCGAGGCCCATCGTGCCTTCTACGTCGGCTTCGCCAACGGCGCGCTGTGGCCGTTGCTGCATTTCCGGCTGGGCCTGATGCATTACCGCCGCGAGGACTATCTCGGCTATCTCGCCGTCAACCAGACCTTCGCCACGGCGCTCGGACAGGTGCTGCAGCCCGACGACACGGTATGGGCGCACGACTATCACCTGCTGCCGCTTGGCCGCATGCTGCGCCAGCAGGGTTTCAACGGCCCGCTGGGCTTCTTCCTGCACGTGCCGTTCGTGCCGCCCTCGATGCTCGAGGCGATCCCGGTGGCGCGCGAGATGGTGGCCGATCTCTGCGCCTACGACGTCGTCGGCTTCCAGACCGAGGAGCATGCCCGCGACTTCCGCGACTGCGCACAGCGCCTGCTGGGCGCCATGGTCGACGGCGAATGGGTGCGCCTGAACGGCCGGCGCGTGCGCGCCTTCGCCGATCCGATCGGCATCGACGCCAAGGCTTTCGCCGAGGAGGCCGAGCGCTCCGCCAACGACAAGCTGGTCCAACGCGTGACCGGGAGCCTGGTCGGCCGCCTGCTCGCCGTCGGCGTCGACCGCATGGACTATTCCAAGGGCCTGCCCAACCGCTTCGAGGCCTACGGCCGCCTGCTCGAGCGCTATCCCGAGCACCGCCGCCGCATCCACTTCCTGCAGATCTGCCCGCGCTCGCGCGAGGAGGTCGACGAATATCGCCGCCTGCGCGCCGAACTCGACCGGCTGACCGGCCGCATCAACGGCCGCTTCTCGGAGTTCGACTGGACGCCGCTGCGCTACTCGACGCGGCCTGCGCCGCGCGCGACTCTGGCCGGCCTCTACCGCATCAGCCGCATCGGCGTGGTGACGCCGCTGCGCGACGGCATGAACCTGGTGGCCAAGGAGTTCGTCGCCGCCCAGCCCGACGACGACCCGGGCGTGCTGGTGCTGTCGAAGTTCGCCGGCGCCGCCCACGAGCTCACCGAGGCGCTGATCGTCAATCCCTTCGATCCCGACGCCATCGCCGACGCCATGCACGCGGCGCTGAATATGCCGCTGGCCGAGCGCCTCGAGCGCCACGTCGCGCTCAAGGCCAAGGTCTTCCGCACCACCGCCAGCGCCTATTGCGAGCGTTTCCTCGACGCGCTGCAGGCGCCGCCAAAGGCATTGCGCGCGGCCTGACGGCCACCACCGACGGTCGCTCGCGGGCCGGCTGGCGTTTGACTACGATGCCGCGCGAGCATGAGCATCATCACGCGCCTCTGCATTGCCGGCTATCGCTCCCTGCGCGATGTCCGGCTGGAGATCGGACCGCTGACGGTCGTCACCGGCGCCAACGGCAGCGGCAAGTCGAGCCTCTATCGGGCGCTCCGGCTGCTGGCCGACGTGGCCCAGGGCAGGATCATCCAGTCGCTGGCGCTGGAAGGCGGCTTGCAGTCGGTGCTGTGGGCAGGCCCTGAAGCGTTCTCGCGCGCCATGAAGGCGGGGACGCAGCCCGTGCAGGGAACGGTGCGCAAGAATTCTGTCAGCCTGAAGCTCGGTTTTTCCTCCGACGACTACGGCTTCGCCATCGATCTCGGCCTGCCGCTGCCCTGTCCGCCGTCGGTCTTCGACCGTGATCCCGAGATCAAGGTCGAGAGCATCTGGACCGGTCCGTTGCTCGGGCGCGCCAACACCTTCGCCCAGCGCAAGGGCCCGGCGGTGAGCCTGCGCAACCAGGAAGGCGCCTGGCGATCGGTCATGACCGATCTCAGGGCATACGACAGCATGCTCACGCATTGCAGCGATCCGCGCGACGCGGCCGAGCTGTTGCTGCTGCGCGAGAACCTGCGGAGCTGGCGCTTCTACGACCACTTCCGCACCGACAGCGATGCGCCGGCACGGCGCCGCCAGATCGGGACACGCACGCCGGTCCTGGCGAGCGACGGCGCGGATCTCGCCGCCGCCATCGCCACCATCCAGGAGGTCGGCGCGGAGGACGAACTGGCAATGGCGGTCGCCGACGCCTTTCCCGGCGGATCGATCGATGTGCAGGAGGACGGCGGCTACTTCGAGATCGAGATGCGCCAGCACGGGCTGCTGCGTTCGCTTGGCGCTGCCGAGCTCTCCGACGGCACCTTGCGCTATCTCCTGCTGATCGCAGCACTCCTGTCGCCGCGCCCGCCGCCGCTGATGATCCTGAACGAGCCGGAGACCAGCCTGCATCCCGACCTGCTGCCCCCTCTGGCCCGGCTGATCGCCCAGGCTTCCCGGCAATCGCAGATCATCGTCGTGTCGCATGCCCAATCACTGGTGTCGGCGTTGCAGGAGGCCGGCGCCAAGCGGATCGTCCTCGAAAAGCAGTTGGGCGAGACCGTCGTGCCCGATAAGGAACCGCCGGTGTGGAGTTGGCCCTCGCGCGGATAATCACACTGCGCTGCGACCGCCCGCTATTCCCAGAGTTTCAGTTCATCTTCGGGCAGCGGTTCGAAGAACTCCGGACCGATCGAGACTTTGCCTTTTAAGCAGCCGAACTTCCGCTTCGGTGCCACGGGCGCGATCTTGGCGACCGGCTTCTTTCCCCGGACAAGCACGATCTCCTCGCCGGCCTCAGCACGAGCGACCAACTTGGCTAATTGTGTCTTGGCAGCGTGTATCGTGTACGTGCGCATTTTGCGGGGCTCACTGCCATCGCGCCGGCGAAGTGCCAAGCGGCTCGGGCGGCTTGGCGAAGAACGGCGGCGTCTCGCTCAACTGCACCACCGGCTTCAGGTGCCGCAGATGGCCGAACAGGCCGTCGCTTTCCATCAGGTAGCGCGCAAGGTCGGCCTCCGGCAGCTCGGCCACGCCTTTGCTGGGCTCGACGGTGCCGAGGCTCGCCAGCCAGTGCGCCACCTGGACCAACGATACGCGGACGAGCCACGAGCCGCCCTGCTCGACGCGGCGGGCGAGGCCCACCATGGCGCCGAGCGCGCCGAGATAGCCCGCGATGTAGTCGAGCGCCTGGACCGGCAGGTTGCGCGGCTTGGCGAGCGAGCCTTGCGTGGTCGAGAGGCCGGTGACGTTCTGCACGATCGAATCGAAGCCGCGCCGGTCGGCCCACGGACCCGCATGGCCGTAGGCGCAGATGCTGACGCAGACGATGCCGGGCCTGAGCTCGGCCACGCGCTCGGGCGAGAAGCCGCGCGCAGCCACCGTGCCCGGGCGATAGCCCTGGGTGAAGATGTCGGCCGCGCGCAGCAGGCCCGTCATGCTCTCGATGCCGGCCGGCTTGGTGAGATCGACCCAGGCGCAGCGCTTGCCGTGGCCGGTGTCCATCAGGATCTCGGTCTGGTAGGGCAAGTGAGGGGCAGCGATATGCAGGACATCGGCGCCGTTCTCGGCCAGCACGCGGCCGCTGGTCGGCCCCGCAAGCACGCGCGTGAGATCCAGCGCGCGCACGCCGCTCAATGGGCGCTCGCCTTTCGGCAACGGCCGCGGCGGCGCCTCGCCGATCTTGACGATGTCGATCAGCGGCAGCTTGGCGACGGCGACGCCGTGCGGATGGGCGTTCCATTCCTCGCGGCTGCGCACCAGCCCGCCGACGCAGCCGCCGTCGGCGATCGCCTGCTCGATGGCGAGCCCGTCCCATTGGGCGACAGCCTCGGCCAGCGCCTCGCGCGTCTCGGCCTTGGCGCCGGTGATGCGCAGTGCGCCGGCGCGATGATGCGGATGGTTGGTGTGCAGGAACATGACGCGTCCGTCGCGCGTCGGGTAATGCCCGGCCAGCGGATCCCACGATACCGGCTTCTTGCCGTTTTGCAGCACGTAGGTGTTGGAGCGCAGCGACGCCGTTGCGGCATGGCGATCGACCGCCACACCTTGCGGCTTGCCGGTCCTGAGCCGCCACAGGTCGGAGACCGCGAGGCCGACCGCGCCCAGCGCCGCCGAGCCCGCCGCCGCGATGCGCCACGGCGTGAGGAACACCGGATCCTCGCCGCCGGTGATGACGAGAGAATCGTCGCCGCGTTTGGCGCGGCCAAGCTGGGCAAGGATGGTGTAGGCGAGGTCCGTGCTCACGTCTCGGCCATGATCTTGGTGAGCGTCGCCATCAGGTCCTGCGGGCAGGTGATGTGCGGATTGTGGCTGGCGTCCATCTCGTAGTACTTCCAGCTCGAATCGCCTTTGGCGCGGTCGGCGAACTGGCGGAAGGTGTCGTTTGGGTCGCTGCGCTTGGCATAGATGTAGGCGCGCGGCAGCGGCGGCTCGCGCGAGGCCAGGCGCAGCTTCTGCTCGAATGTCTTGATCGGCTGTGAACGGCGGCGCGGCGTCGCCCAGGAGACGTCCTCGGGCGCGGTGTCGGGCGGCATCGGGATGGGCGGGATGCGCCAGCCCGCGCCTTCGCCCATCGCCTTGCCGCGCATGTTCTCAGCCCTCTGCTGTCCGACCAGGTCGAACAGGCTCTGGCCGTCCTGTGGCGCGAAGGCGTCGATATACACCACGCGTGCAATGCGCCGGCGTGCCTTGTCGGCGACGCCGGTCGCCACCATGCCGCCGTAGGAGTGGCCGAGCAGCGTCACGTCCTTCAGGTCCTCGCAATCGAGCACCGCGGCCACGTCGTTGATGTGCGTGGTGAGGTCGATTTCGTGGTGGGCGAGATGGGCCCGCTCGCCCAGGCCCGTGTAGGTCGGCGAAAAGAACTGATGGCCGGCCGCGGCGAACAACGGCCGCATCTTCTTCCACGCCCAGGCGGCCGACCACGCACCGTGTGCAAGAACGATCGTTGCCATGCGTCCCCCTAGAAGCTGGCGAAGCCGAACTTTGGATGCTATTACGAATTACTCGCAATGGCTTCCAATTCAACTATATCCAATCCAACCATAGCACTGGGCGAGGCCCGCGTGGGTTTTCGCGGCCGGATCCATCACCTCTCCGTGAACGGTGCCAGCACCGGCCTGCCCGGCCTGGAGCTCGAACGCCGGCTGATCGAGCTGGGCTTCGTCGAGGGCGCCGACGTCGAGCTGCTGCACCAGGGCCTGTTCGGCGGCGATCCCATCGCCGTTCGCGTCGCCCACACGACCATTGCGCTGCGCCGGCGTGAGGCCATGGCGATCCTGGTAACGGCAGCATCTTCATGAACGCCACCGTCGTCGCCCCCACTGTCGTAGCGCTCGTCGGCAATCCCAACTGCGGCAAGACCGCGTTGTTCAACGCCCTGACCGGCAGCCGCCAGAAGGTCGCCAACTATCCCGGCGTCACGGTCGAGAAAAAAGTCGGCCCGCTGGTCACGCCGGCAGGCCGGTCGATCCAGGTGGTCGACCTGCCCGGCACCTATTCCTTGCGCGCGCGCTCCCCCGACGAGGAGATCACGCGCGACGTCGTCCTGGGCCGCCTCCAGAGCGAGGTCACCCCCGATCTGATCGTCTGCGTCGCCGACGCCTCCAACCTCAGGCTGGCGCTGCGGCTGGCACTCGAGCTGAAGCGCGTCGGCCGGCCGGTGATGCTGTCGCTCAACATGATGGACATCGCCCGCAAGCGCGGCATCACGATCGACGTCGACCGCCTGTCGCGCGAGCTCGGCGTGCCGGTCGTGGAATCGGTGGCGGTGCGGCGCGGCGGCATCGATGCGCTGCTGGCCGGCATCGACCGGCGCCTCGACGAGCAGCTCAAGACGGCTGAGTCCGACTGGCGGCCGCCCGACGCCGGCGCCTTGCGCGTCGGCCAACGCGAAGCCGACCGGTTGCTGGCAGCCGTCGTGCGCGGGTCCGGCGAGCGCGACACGCTGACGGCGCGGGTCGATGCCGTGCTGCTGCACCCCGTCGTTGGACTGGTCGTGCTGCTGGCCATCCTGTTCGTCATGTTCCAGGCCGTGTTCGCCTGGGCGACGCCGGCAATGGACGCGATCGAGGCGGGCTTTCACTGGCTGGGCGATCTGGTCGGGGCGGCACCGTTGCCCGACCTCCTGAAGAGCTTCTTCAAAGACGGGCTCATCGGCGGCGTCGGCAGCGTCATCGTCTTCCTGCCGCAGATCGTCATCCTGTTCTTCTTCATCCTGGTCCTCGAGGATCTGGGCTACATGGCGCGGGCGGCCTTCCTGATGGACCGCATCATGGGCGGCGCCGGCCTGCACGGCCGCGCTTTCATCCCCCTGCTGTCGTCCTTCGCCTGCGCAATTCCCGGCATCATGTCGACGCGCGTGATCGACGACCGGCGCGATCGGCTCACCACCATCCTGGTGGCGCCGCTCATGACCTGCTCGGCGCGCATTCCGGTCTACACCCTGATCATCGGCGCCTTCATCCCCGACCGCGAGGTCTGGGGCTTCGTCGGCCTGCAGGGGCTGGTGATGTTCGGGCTCTATACGACGGGCATCGTCGGCGCGCTCGCCGTGTCGTTCGTCCTGAAGCGGCTGATCTGGCGGGACACGCCGGGCGAGCCGTTCATGCTCGAACTGCCCGACTACAAGTTGCCGCGGCCCAAGAGCCTCGCCATCGGCCTGTGGACGCGCGCCGTCATCTTCCTCAAGCGCGCCGGCACCATCATCCTCGCCATGATGATCCTGATCTGGCTGCTGGCGACGTTCCCGCAGCCGCCGGAGGGCGCCACCGAGCCCGCCATCAACTACAGCCTCGCCGCCATGATCGGCACGGCGATCCAGCCGCTCACGGCGCCGCTTGGCTTCAACTGGCAGATCAACGTGGCGCTGATCCCCGGCATGGCGGCGCGCGAGGTCGCGGTCGGCTCGCTCGGCACCATCTACTCCATCGCCGGCGGCGAGGACGCGGCCGACAAGATCGGCCAGGCGCTGCTGTCGCACTGGAGCCTCGGCACGGCGCTTGCCCTGCTCGCCTGGTACGTCTTCGCCCCGCAGTGCGCTTCCACGCTCGCCGTCATCCGTCGCGAGACCGGCGGCTGGAAGTGGATGTGGATCACCTTCGCCTACATGCTGGCGCTGGCCTATGTCGCCGCGCTCGCGACCTACCAGATCGCCCGCGCTCTCGGCGCGGGCTGAGAGATCCGCTTCTGCTACAGGCGCGGTAGCGGCGGCGCGCCGTCATCGGCCGGTACGAAGACGGCCATGGCGCCGGCCACCCGGTTTCGGCTGTCGTGGACCACGAGCAGCCTGACCTCGACGCGAATGATCGTGCCGTCCCGGCGCAGCGCGGGAATGTCGAACGATGAATGGTCGATGTTGCCGTCGGCGGCCGCCATCGCGGCGCGGTAGCCCTCCCAATGGCGCCCGCGGTAATCGGGCGGGACGATGAGATCGAGCGTCTGGCCGACGGCCTCGGCCGCCCGATGTCCGAACAGCGACTCGGCGGCCGAATTCCAGATACGGATGACGCCGGAAGGCTCGGCGAAGACAAGTGCAGCGGCGGACTCTGTCATGTGACCCCTCCTGCCGAAGATTATCCGTGGATCACGACAGTTTGCGGCAGCAGCGTGGCAACAACCAAAGCATCGCTTTGGCGTTCTTCTTCAACGCTTGTCGCCAGCCACCTATGCAGGAGATTTCCGATGAAGCCCCGTATTTCTGTCTTCACGCTCGGTGTGGCTGATCTCGAGCGGTCCGTCGCGTTTTATCGTGACGGTCTCGGACTGCCGACCGACGGCATCGTCGGCCGTGAGTTCGAGCACGGCGCCGTTGCCTTCTTCGAGTTGTCGGGAGGCGTGAAGCTCGCAGTCTGGGCGCAGGACGACGTCGCCCATGATACAGGCCTGTCACGGACGCCGATCAGCCCGACCTCTTTCACGATCGGCCACAACGTGGCTGGCCGCGGAGAAGTCGACGACGTGATGGCCCAGGCTCGCCGGGCCGGCGCCGAGATCGTCAAGTCTCCTCAGGACACGTTCTACGGTGGCTATGCCGGGTACTTCCGTGATCCGACCGGACACCTGTGGGAGGTGGTTTGGAATCCGGCCAACGCTCCAGCTGATGACTAGGAGCAGTGGTTATTTCGGGCTGAGGTCGTAGAGCACGATCGCCCGCCGCGACTCGGGTGGCAGCGAGCGCCACTGGCTGGGATCGACGATCGTGCCGTGCGCGCGCACCCAGCGCTCGAAGTCGCGCGTGCGCCGGTTGGTGGCCAGCACCACGAAGCGCACCTCTCCGCGCTCGACGGCCTTGGCAAAGGCATCGACGCTCATCGCCGGGTCGTTGCCGAAGAAGCCGCCGAACGCCATCACCGGCTGGCCGGTGCCGATGATGACTGGCGCCGCCAGCAGCGCGTTGGGCGCGGCCAGCAGGAAACGCGCGTTGCCGCGATGCTGCTGCAGGAACGCCTGCAGCTTGGGATCGTCGGTCAGCGCCTTCCAGTCGCGCGACAAGATCGGCCCGCGGCCGTCGTCGATGCCGAGCCAGCGCGGCAGGCTGGCCGACGGCAGGGTGAGGTTGCCCGGGGCGAAGACGGCGCTCAGCGCCCACAGCGCCGGCAGCACCAGCAGGGCTGCGCCGCCGATGACGGCCGGCGGACGCTTGGCGCGCCACTGGGCGGCGATGGCGGCCAGCAGCGCCACGGCCGGGAAGCCGACCCAGATCGACGTCCACCCAAGCGATGCGCCGGCGATGTAGGCCTGCCACAGGGCAGCGGCGCCTAGGCCGATGGCGAGATGCGTCGAGCCGCGACGCCACAGCTCGAAGCAGCCGATGCCGGCCAGCGCCGCGAGCGGCGGCCCCAGGGTCGAGAGGTAATAGGCATGGAAGATGCCGCCGGCCAGGCTGTAGACGATGCCATAGGCGAGCGCCCAGATGCTCCATAGCGCCACTTGGGCGCGACGCCGGCGCCAGGCGAACACCGCGCCCAGCACGGCAAGCGGCAGGGTCCAGGCGAACTGCATGGCAAGGCTCGGCGTGGCAAGCCGCAGCGGTCCGACCGGCACGGCGTCATAGGCGACGAAGGGCGTGGTCTGGGCTGGCGTCGGCGCGTTGCGCACGAACCGATCCAGCCCGTTGTGCATGACGATGAGCTCGAGCATCGAATTGTCGTGGCTGCTGCCGGCATAGGGCCGGCTCGCCTTGGGCGTGAGATCGAACGCCACCGCCCAGGAAAGCGACACGACGGCGAGCGTGACGGCGGCGGCTGTCATCCAGCCGAGCCGCTGGCGCCAGTCGAGCGATCCGGCCAGCAGCCAGCCCGCCAGCAGCGCCGGTCCGCACACCAACGCCGCCAGCATCTTGGCGTTGAAGGCCAGCCCCAGCAGGGCCATCGCCACCACCAGCGACAGGCCGCGGCCGCGCAGCGCGACCCTTGCCGCCAGCAGCAGGAAGAGGATCAGCCACGGATCGGTGTTGTTCGATCGGTCGATCGCAACGGCGATCGGCATGATTGCCAGCAGCAGGGCCGCGATGATGGCGGCGGGTGCTCCGACCGGCCGCACCAGCCGGTAGAGCAGCGCCACCGAGGCGACGCCTGCCAGAGCCTGCGGCAGGTGGATCGACCAGCCGCTGTATCCAAAGATGGCCGCGAAGACCGTCTGGATCCAGAAGGCGATCGGCGGCTTGTCGAGCGAGATGAAGCCCGCAGGATCGAAGGCGTTGTAGAAGAACAGCCAGGCGCCCTGCAGCATGCTGCGCACGCCGGCGGCGTAATAGGCGGTGCCGACGTCGTTGTCGTCCAGTCGCATCAGCCGCAGAACGGCGGCAACCAGCAGCACGGCGGCGAAGGCCGCCCATTCAATCCGTCGTCTGCTCGCCAGGTCCGTCAATCGCCTCCCCCCTCGGGGATCTACGCAGGATAAGGCAGCCTCATCCCGGCGGGACGTGGGACTTTTCCTCAGGCCGCCTCGTCAAGCGGGCCCTTTCAAGCGGGCAGGGGACCGCGGAAGACGAAGAAGGCGCCACTGCAGATCAGGGCGAAGCCCACGATGTGGTTCAGCGTGATGCGTTCGGCGAGATAGAGCACCGAGAACAGGGC
>Ga0190265_10001649_pt1 | contig 14712 bp, 15 predicted proteins | sample Popmic124T_FD_133135 | JGI IMG/M metagenome (GOLD analysis project Ga0190265, IMG submission 133135) | Populus adjacent soil microbial communities from riparian zone of Indian Creek, Utah, USA - 124 T | ecosystem: Environmental > Terrestrial > Soil > Riparian zone | place: USA: Utah | collected...
CGCGACTGGGAGAAGGCGCGGCGCGTCCCCACCGATCTCCGCACCGAGATGCTCCTGGCCGGAGCGCAGGGACACCAGATCTGGGTCGACGCGCGCGCGAACAACGACTTCGCCGCCTTCTGCCCCACGCTCGAGCGGAACCTCGACCTGAAGAAGCGCTACGCCGAGTGCTTCGAGTGGGACGACTCGCCCTATACCCCGCTCCTCGACGATTTCGAGCCGCTGATGAAGACGACCGAGGTCGCGGAGGTCTTCGACACGATCCGGCCCGTGCTCGCCGAGCTGGTGCGCGAGGCCCCGCGAGTCGACGCATCGTTCCTCGACGTCCCCTACGCGCCGGAGCTCCAACGCGCGTTCGCAGAGCGCGTCCTCGCAACCGTCGGCTTCGAGAACGGCTCGTGGCGACTCGATCCGACCGTGCACCCCTTCTGCACTTCGTTCTCGATACGCGACGTCCGGCTCACGACGAGGTACCAGCCGACCGGGCTCGATTCGTTCTGGTCGACGATGCACGAGGCCGGGCACGGCCTCTACGCCCACGGCATCGGCGCTTCGCTCGAGCGGACGCCGCTCGCAGGCGCGCCGTCGCTCGGCTTGAACGAGTCACAGAGCCGAACCTGGGAGAACCTCGTCGCGCGCAGCCGTCCGTTCTGGTCCCATTGGTACGAACCGCTGCAAGAGACCTTCCCCGATCAGCTCGGCAGCACCGATTTCGACGTCTTCATGGCAGCGGTCAATCGCGCCGACCCGGGACTGATCCGCGTGCAGGCCGACGAGACGACGTACAGTCTGCACATCATCCTCCGCTTCGATCTCGAGCGCCGGCTGATCGAGGAGACGCTCGCGCCGAAGGACGTTCCGGAGGCGTGGAACGCCGGAATGCGGGATCTGCTCGGCGTCGACGTCCCTGACGACGCGCGCGGCGTGCTCCAGGACGTCCACTGGTCGAGCGGCGGCATCGGCTACTTCCCGACCTACGCCCTCGGCAACGTGATCTCGCTCCAGATCTGGTCGGTCGTGCAGGAGGCGATCCCCGACATCGACGCGCAGATGGCGGCGGGCGAGCTCGAAGGGCTGTCCGGGTGGCTGGGCGAGAATCTCTACGCACTCGGGCGCAAGTTCACGCCGAAGGAAACGATCGAGCGGCTGACCGGGTCACCCACGATCGACCCGCAGCCGTATCTCGCCTACCTTCGCGACAAGCTCTCCGCGCTCTCGGCGGGTGCCTAGAGCCAGCGCGGTCGGGCTCGTCGTCAACGGCGAGTCGCGATCGGTCGAGGTCGAGCCCCGAACACTGCTCGTCCATGCGCTCCGGGACGGCTTCGGGCTCACGGGCGCGCACATCGGCTGTGACACAAGCCAGTGCGGGACGTGCACCGTTCTCGTCGACGGACGCGCTGTAAAGAGCTGCACGATGCTCGCGGTTCAGGCCGAGGGCTGCGACGTGACGACGATCGAGGGCCTTGCCCGCGACGGCGTGCAGGACCCGATCCAGCGCGCGTTCGTGGAGCAGCACGGGCTCCAGTGCGGTTTTTGTACGCCGGGGATGATCCTCACCGCATCCGATCTCCTCTCGCGCGTGCCCGACCCCGACGACGCGACGATCCGTCGAGCGCTCAAAGGCAATTTCTGCCGCTGCACGGGGTACCAGTCGATCGTGGACTCGGTGCGCGTCGCGGCGGCGACCTTGCGCGAAGGGAGCGCAGCATGATCCCCGCGGCTGTCGAGCACATCCGCCCCTCGACGCTCGACGAGGCGCTCGAGGCGCTCGGCGACCCGGACGCGAAAGCGCTCGCGGGCGGTCAGTCGCTCCTCCCGGTCATGAAGCTGCGGATCGTCCGGCCGAGCGTTCTCGTGGACATCGGCAGGCTCGAGCTCGGTGGCGTACGACTCATGAACGACGAGCTTCGTATTGGCGCCCTCACCACCTGGGACGAGCTCGAGAGCGCGCCCGAGCTCCAACGGCCGTCGTTCGCCGCGATCGCCGAGTGCGCGGCCGAGATAGGCGACCTGCAGGTTCGCAACCGGGGAACACTCGGCGGAAGCCTCGCCCACGCCGACCCCGCCTCCGACATGGGGGCCGTTGCGCTCGCACTCGGCGCGCACCTCACTCTCCGCGCCGCAGGGGCCGAACGAGCGCTCTCGGCGGAGGAGCTCTTTCTCGGCCCGTTCACGACCGCACTCGCCCCAGGAGAGCTGATCACCGAGGTCGTCCTCCCGCTCGTCGAGGGATCGGGCTCTGCGTACGAGAAGGTCGAGCATCCCGCCTCCGGGTTCGCGCTGGCGGGTGCAGCGGCGTGCGTCACGGCAGAAGGAAGACAGCGCGTGGCCGTAACCGGAGTCGGCGCGCACGCTTTCCTCCTCCCCCTGGACGCCGATCCGCTCGACGCGCTTGCGGAGGCAGAGATCTACGGCGACCGCTTCGCGCCAGCCGAATACCGGCGCCACGTCGCGGGAGTCGTCGCCGGTCGCGCGCTCGACCGCGCGCGGAAACGCGCGAAGGAGGCAACGTGACGGACAGCGTCATCGGCGTCTCGCGTGCGCGCGTCGACGCGCCCGACAAGGTGACCGGTGCAACGCGCTTCGCCGCCGATGGGCATGTTCATGGCCTGCTGCACGCCCGTCTCGTTCTCTCGCCGGAGGCGCACGCGCTGATCCGGCGAGTCGACGGCGACGCTGCGCTCGCACTGCCCGGGGTGGTCGCCGTCCTCACCGCCGACGATCTCCCGATCGCCGGCGCCGGCTCGGATCGGACGACGGAGCCGCTGGCACGCACCGAAGTCGTCTTCGCCGGACAGCCGGTCGCACTCGTCGTCGCCGAGACCGAGGCAGCTGCAGAGGACGCCGTCGAGACCGTCGTCGTCGAGTACGAGTCTCTCCCGGCTGTCGTCGACGTCGAGGACGCCATGCTGCCTGGACGGGCGCTCGCCCGCGTCGTCCATGACGGTGAAGACGGAGGTGACCTCGAGTCGATTCACGCGGGCGTGGACAAGGGTCAGGAGGAGGGCGACGACGAGCAGCTCTCGGGCAACGTTCTCGACACGGTTCACCGCAGCGCCGGGGACGCAACCGCGCTGCTCGAGACGAGCGATGCCGTGGTCTCGGGGACATTCAGGACGCCTTGGGTCTACCAGGCGTACATCGAGCCCCAAGTCGCCACAGCGTGGCTCGAGCCAAACGGAAACCTTGTTGTCTCGACCAGCACCCAGGGCACGTTCGTGACGCAGCGGGAGCTCGCACGCGCATTCGACCTGCCGTTGGAGCGGATCCGCGTCGTCGCGGAGCCGCTCGGCGGCGCGTTCGGAGGAAAGTTCGCCTTGGTGGAGCCGTTGGCGGCCGGCGCAACGCTCGCGCTGGGTCGCCCGGTACGTGTCGTCTTCACGCGGACCGACGACTTTCAGGCGACGAATCCCGCGTCCGCGCAGGTCTCCCATCTCGAGCTCGGTGCCCGCAAGGACGGCACGCTGACCGCGATCACCGCGAGGATGATCGTCGATCGCGGATCGAACGCGGGCTGGGGTGTCGAGGGCATCACCTCGCTCCTCGTCGCCGGGCCGTATCGCTGGGAGGCTCACGACCTCCGCGGGTACGGCGTCCAGACGAACCGGTTCACGTTCGGCGCGTACCGCGGTCCCGGGGCGCCGACTGCCGCCTTCGCGCTCGAGACGCTCCTGGACGAGCTCGCAGCGGAGCTCGGGCTCGATCCATTCGAGCTCCGTCTGCGAAACGCGGTGGTCGAGGCCGACGTGGGCGTGAGCGGCAACCCCTTCCCGCGCATCGGCGCAGTCGAGGTGCTCGAGCGCATCCGCGAGCATCCGCTCTGGCAGTCGCGCGACTCGCTCCCGGAGGGGGAAGGGGTCGGATTCGCAGCGGGCTACTGGCCGGGCGGCAACGAGCCCGCCGCAGCTGTCTGCCGCGTGAACCAGGACGGCACGATGACGATCGTCACGTCCGCGGTGGACATGAGCGGCGTGAACACGGGCTTCGCCGCGATCGCGGCCGAGACCTTTGGCCTCTCGCCCGACCAGGTGCGAGTGGTCGCCGCGGACACCGCCACCGGTCCCTACTCCGGTGCCAGCGGCGGCTCCAAGGTCACGTACACGGTTGGCACGGCCGTATTGCGCGCCGCCGAAGCCGCACGCGAGAAGCTGTTGAAAGCGGCATCGGAGGAGCTCGAGATCGCGCCGGCGGACCTCGAGGTGGTCGACGGAGTCGTGCGCGCGGTCGGATCCCCCGACCACTCCGTCACCGTCGCGGAGATTTCCGGAAAGGCACTCCGTTTCGGCGGCCGCTACGAGCCGATCGAGGGGCATGGTGGCTCGGCGCAGACGCGCGGGGCTCCGTCGGTCGCAGCTCATCTTGCCCACGTCCGCGTCGACAGGGAGACCGGCGAGGTGACGCTCCTCGCCCACGTCATCGCCCAGGACGTCGGGCGAGCGCTCAACCCCGCCCTCGTCGAGGGGCAGATGCGCGGAGGTGCAGCCCAGGGCATGGGCTGGGCGCTCTTCGAGGAGCTGGTGCATGACGCAAGCGGGCAGCTCCTGACGAGCTCGTTCCTCGACTATGCGATTCCGCTCGCGGATCGCGTGCCGGACATCGACACGCTGATCGTCGAAGTTCCCGCGCCCGACGGTCCATTCGGTGCGAAGGGCATCGGCGAGGCGCCGGTGATCGCAGCCGCGCCTGCGATCGCGAACGCCGTGGCTGCGGCGGTCGGCATCCGGCTCCGTGAGCTTCCGATGACGGCGCCGCGAGTGTGGGCAGCGCTGAGCTCTCACGAGGAATCGCGCGCATGACGCTGCTCGAGCGAGCGCGGGCACTCGTCGAGACCTACGAGGCCGAGCTCCGCTCAGAGCTCCCTGCCGATGCGTACCTCTTCGACGTCCACACGCACCTCGGCGACGACATCGACGGGATGCGCGGTCGCTACGAGGAGCTCTCGACGCTCCTCGACCGCTTCGGGTTCAGGGGTGCCTTCGTCTTCTGTCTCGACGAGCCGGATCGAGAACCTGGTTTTTGCGTTCCCAACGATCGCACGCTCGCCCACGGGGACCGCTCGGAGGGCCGGCTCATACCGTTCGTGCGCCTCGACCTGACCGCCAGCCCGATCGACGAAGCGCGGCGCGCGCTCGACCGAGGCGCGCGCGGAATCAAGCTCCACCCACGGGCACAAGCCTTCGCGCTCGACGACGAGCGGCTCGGCCCGGTGTTCGAGCTCGCGGTCGAGCGAGGCGTTCCGATCCTCATCCACGGAGGCCGGGGTCTCCCGCCGATCGCAGAGAACCTGGAGAAGCTCGTGCGTCGCAACGAGGGAGTCCGACTGATCATCGCGCACGCGGGGATCGCGGACATGGCCGCGCTCGCCGGTCGCTTGGGAGGGATTCCCGGCGTGTACTTCGACACCTCGGTCTGGAGCGCCCTCGATCTCCTCGATCTCTTCCGACAGGTGCCGCCGGAACAGGTCGTGTACGCGTCCGACTACCCGTATGGGCGACAGCCGAACTCGCTGCTCGTGTCGATCCGCTCGGCGCGCCTCGCCGGCTTCGACGACATCCAGTTGCGGGCGATGCTCGGTGGGACGGCGCGCGGAATCGTCGAGGACGAGCCACCGCCGACGCTCACGGAGCCCCGCGGCGGGTCAGCGCTCGTCCAGCCCCTGACCTTCGCGCGCATCCACCAGTACATCTCCATGGCGGTACCGATGCTCTGGCTGCGCCAGCGCGACGCCATCGGCGCCCTCGGGCTCGCCGCGAACGCCTCGCGCGAGCGTGACGGCCATCCGGCGGAGTCGGAACAGATCCAGGAGCTTCTGGCGACAGCCGGCGAGCTCTGGGCGGAAGCGCCCGAGCTCGCCGAGAACGACGACCGGGTCATCGCGATGCGAGCCGCGATCCAGCTCGTCAACCTCGCAGACCTGATCGCGGTCACGACCCGCGCCTAGATGCCTCGGCGTCGTGTCCGCCTCGCCGCACGCGACGACGCCAAGATCGCGGCGGCTTTCGCAGAGCTGCGCGAAAGCCTCGAGGTACCAACGGGCTTTCCGGCCGACGTCCTGGCCGACGCCGAGGAGTCGGTCCGCTCACCGCGACTACCCGAGAAGGACGAGACGGCGATTCCTTTCGTGACGATCGACCCTCCGGAATCGAGGGACCTCGACCAGGCCATGCATCTCGAGCGTCGCCGAAACGGCTATCGCGTCCGCTACGCGATCGCCGATGTCGGGGCGTTCGTCACTCCCGGCGGGTCGATGGACAGGGAAGCGCATGCACGGGGTCAGACGCTGTACGCGCCGGATTACAGAGCGCGCCTCTACCCCCCGCAGGTCTCCGAGGGTGCAGGCAGCCTGCTCCCGGGCGAGACGCGACCCGCGCTCGTCTGGGACATGGAGGTGGACGAGACCGGCGAGGGCATCGAGGTCGTCGTGTACCGCACTCTCGTGCGGAGCCGCGTGAAGCTCGACTACGCGAGCGCCCAGCGTTCGCTCGACGACGGAACGGCGCACGAGTCGCTTCAGCTGTTGCGCGAAGTCGGCACCCTTCGGCAGGAGCGGGAGGCCCGACGTGGAGGCATCACCCTGCCGATCCCGGAGCAGGAGGTGCACAAGAGCTCGAACGGCTACACCCTCCGCTATCGCGCGCCGCTCCCCGTCGAGGGGTGGAACGCGCAGATCTCGCTGATGACGGGAATGGGCGCAGCCGAGCTCATGCTTGGCGCCGGAGTCGGCGTGCTCCGCACATTGCCGAAGGCCGACCGTGGGGCCGTCGCTCGACTGCGGCGAACGGCGAAGGCGCTCGAGATACCGTGGCCCGACGGCGTGACCTACGCAGACCTCGTCCGCGAGCTCGATCCTCGTGTGGCGATGCACGCCGCGTTCGTCTCCGAGTCGACCGTTCTCCTCCGCGGCTCGGGGTATCTCGCCTTCGACGGAGAGTCGCCGGACGAGGCAGTCCATGCGGGCGTCGCCTCGACGTACGCGCACACGACGGCGCCTTTGCGTCGCCTGGTCGACCGCTACGTCGGCGAGGTGTGCGTCGCCGTTTCGGGCGATGTCGCCGTACCGGACTGGGCGCGCTCGATGCTGCCGAGCCTGCCCGAGACGATGGACGTGTCGAACCGGCGCGCCCAGCAGTACGAGTCGGGGATCGTCTCGACCGTCGAGGCGGCGGTGCTGGAGTCCAGCGTGGGCGATACGTTCCAGGCCGTCGTCGTGGATGTCGACGAGCACGACGGAGGCGGGACCGTCCAGCTGAAGGACCCGGCCGTAACCGCCCGCTGCGAGGGCAACGATTTGCCGTTGGGCGAACGGGTCGATGTCCGGCTGGAGGTCGCCGACGTCAGGAAGCGCCTCGTCCGCTTCGCTATCGCGACCTGACTGCACCACGAATGAGCGGCGTCACGACGTCGCGTATCGCTCAGCTCGCGACGAATAGCCTGCGCAAGCCCTCGACCCCCTTCAGCTCGTGCTCGCCGCGGTCCTCGAACACGAGTCCGGAGCCTGCGGCGAGGTCACGGGTCGTCGAGCTGACGAGAACCTCACCATTGCGCGCGAGCGAGACGATCCGGGCGCCAACATGAATGGCGAGCCCCCGCGGCTTCTCCCCGGCAGGGCGCTCGATTTCGCCGGTGTGCACCGACGCCTTCACATCGAGCCCCAGCGCCGCCAGAGCAGTGCGGATCTCCAGTGCGCACCGAATCGCCCGCGCCGGGCCGTCGAAGAGGGCGAGAAACCCGTCGCCGGCAGTGTCGATCTCTTCTCCGGAAAAACGGCCGAGCTCGCGGCGAACAGCCGAGTCGTGCCGGGCCAGGAGAGCCGCCCAGGGCCCGTCTCCGAGATCTTGGGCGCGCCCCGTCGACCCCACGAGGTCGGTGAAGAAAATCGTCGCCAGCACGCGATCGGAGTGAGGAGCCGGCCGAGCTCCGGTGAGAAACTCTTCGACTTCGTCGATGACTTGATCCGGATCGTCATGGGGCACGTGGTCTTCACCCTCGAGCTCGATGAAGCGAGCGCCGGGAATCCGCGCCGCGATGTAGCGCCCCTCCTCGACGCGTGCATCGCGATCACCCGTCCGGTGAAGGACGAGCGTCGGACACTGGACGCTACGGAGGAGCTCACGCACATCCGCCTTCGAGTTCATCAGGATGAGGTCTCGCGCGCCGGCGGGACCGAGTGACGCGCGTCCACGGCGGTGGAACCAAGCAGCTCCCGCCGAGTCGGCGCCCGGCCACATCTTGGACAGGTTGACGTTCTCGCCCCACGTCTCCTCGAGCTCGTGGGCTCCCCGGACGCGCGCCTCCCACGTCGGCGCCCAAGGGTATTCGTGGTCGGGATGCGACCGTTTCGCGTACGTCCCGTACAGGACGAGTGCCCGGACACGATGCGGGTAGGTGGCTGCGAACACGATGCACATCGGCCCACCTTCCGAGTAGCCGAAAAGCGCGGCTGCCTCGCTCCCGACTCCGTCCATGACAGCACGGACGTCGTCCATACGGGTCTCGAAATCGGGAAGCCCAACTCCGCGGTCGGATAGTCCGGTGCCGCGTTTGTCGAAGCGGATCAGTCGCGCAAAGGACCCGAGCCGCTCGAGGAAGTGAGCATGCGCCGGGTGCTCCCAGTCGACCTCGAGGTGCGAGAAGAACCCCGGAACGAGTACGAGATCGAACGGACCCTCGCCCGTGACCTGGTACGCGATGTTCACATCGCCGCTTCGCGCGTACCGGATCGGCGCGGTCATCTTGCGAGCTCCCGGAACCGAAAACAGTCGATGGTGTGGTCGTTCAACAGGCCGATCGTCTGCATGAACGCGTAGCAAATCGTTGGCCCGACGAAACGGAAGCCGCGTCGCTTGAGATCCTTGGAGAGGGCGCGGGATTCGTCCGTCTCGGCAGGAAGCTCGGCTAGGTCACGCCGCCGACCGATGATCGGCTCGCCGTCGACGAAGCGCCAGAGATAGGCGTCGAAGCTCCCGAGCTCCCGCCGCACCTCCAGCACGCGAGCAGCGTTGTTCACAGCGGATTCGATCTTGAGCCGGTTGCGGACGATTCCTGGATCGACGACGAGTCGCTCGACCTCCTTCGGACCGAAGCGCGCCACCGCCTCGGCGTCGAAGCCCGCGAATGCCTCGCGATACCCGTCACGCTTGTTCAGGATCGTGTTCCACGAGAGACCCGCCTGGGCGCCTTCGAGCGTGAGCATCTCGAAGAGGTGACGGTCGTCGTGGGAGGGCACTCCCCACTCCTCGTCGTGATACGCCTGCATGAGCCCGGATCCACCCGACGCCCACTCGCATCTCGTGACAGCCACGACGGATAGGATCGCACGCGATGCGAGGCCTGCTCTTTGCCATCGCGCTCCTCACCCTGGGGGCCGGGTGCGGAGGGGACGACGAGCCCTCGGCGTCGGCCAATGGCGACTGCGAGAGCGTGGAGGCGCCTGCTCCCCGCGAGCCCGGGACGGTTTCCGCCCCGACCGATCCCCTCGACAGCGGGACGAGCTACGGCCTCGTCTTCGAGACGAGCTGCGGTTCGTTCACGGTCGGGCTCGACACCGAGCTCGCGCCGAAAACGGCAGCGTCGCTCGTGGCGCTCGCCCGCGACGGCTTCTATGACGACACGGTCTTTCACCGCATCGTCCCGGGCTTCGTGATCCAGGGGGGCGATCCCACGCAGACGGGTGCGGGTGGGCCGGGCTACAAGACGACCGACGCCCCGCCCGCAGGCTCCAAGTACGTCAAAGGAGTCGTCGCGATGGCGAAGACGCAGGCCGAGGCCCCAGGAACCTCGGGTAGCCAGTTCTTCGTCGTCACCGGCGCCGACGTCGGCCTGCCGGCCGAATACGCGATCGTCGGCGAGGTGACCGAGGGCCTCGACACGGTCGAGCGGATCGGCGCTCTCGGTGGCGCGGACGAGCGGCCCACGCAGCCGGTCGTCATCTCGAGCGTCACCGTCACCGAGAGCTAAGCATCTAGATGAGCATCGCTGCGGTCGTCCTCGCCGCGGGCGAGGCGACGCGCTTCGGCTCTCCCAAGCAGCGACTCCTCCTCCCGCTGGTGCTCGAGCGACTGGGCAAGGCTCCCGTGGGGGAGATCGTCGTCGTCCAAGGCGCGTACGAGCTCGAGCTCCCAGGTAACACAGTGTCACAAGGCATTCCCGCACGGCTCGTCGCATGTCCCTGCTGGACGCGAGGGCCCGGAGCATCGTTGCGCTGCGGGCTCGATGCCCTCTCGAACGACGTGCAGGCCGCCGTGGTCGTTCTCGCGGACGGGCCGGACGTCTCTCCCGATGCCGTCGCGCGCCTGGTCGGTGTCTGGCGAGAGAGCAGCGGGATCATTGCGGCGTCCTACGCGGGCGCCCGCGGGCATCCGCTCGTTATCGGCCGTGGGAGCTGGAACGCAGTGCCGGACGAAGGGCTCAGAGAGCTCCCGGTCCGGCTCGTCCCTTGCGACGACCTCGGCTCACCCGGAGACGTCGACACACCGGAGGACCTGCGCGAGAGCTAAGCAGTGGCGTCGAGCCCGCGAAGCTCCTCGAGCTTCGCCATCAGCCCGGGGGGCATCCGCTCGACCGCGCTCAGCTTCACGTACCGGCGCAGAGTCTCCTCGAAGCGGTAGCGACGCCTGCAGTAGTCGCAGTCGCCGAGATGCGTCTCGGCTTCGGCCCACTCCTCGTTCGAGAGCGTCCGGTCGAGAAAGTCCTGAAGAATCTCCTCGCAGCGGTCGCAGGGCTCGAGCGTCATGTGAGCGCCTCCTCGGCGAGCTTCTGTTTGAGCGCCCGCCTTCCACGGTGCAGACGGGACATGACTGTACCAATCGGCACATCGAGGATCTGCGCGGCGTCCGCGTACGTGAAGTCGCCGATGTCCACGAGCACGACCACTTCCCGGAACTGCGGCGATATCTCCGAGAGCGCGTTCACGACCGAATCCTGTGACAGCCGCTCGACGACCTGCTCCTGGTCGAGCGCCTCCTCACCCGCTGTCGATGCCAGCTTGTTGGCGAGGTAGTAGTCGGTCTCCTCGAGCGGCTGGGTCTGCGGGGTGCGCTGGATCCGCCGCCCGCGATCGACGTTCAGGTTCGTCAGGATCCGGAGCAGCCAGGCGCGCATGTTCGTCCCGGGGGTGAAGGAGCGCCAGCTCCGAAATGCTCTCGCATACGCTTCTTGCACCAAATCCTCCGCTTCCTCGCGAGAGCCGACCAGGCGTCTCGCTACGCGGTAGACCTGATCTGCGAGCGCCAGCGCCTCCTCCTCGAAGCGGGCGCGGTCGCGAGCTTCCGTCGCGATCCGCTGCGCTTCGGTAGCGGGCTCGGGCTCGCTCACCGGGCTACCGTACCGTTCTCGTTACGGGAGGCTGCAACGCGGTTCGGGGCTCGGCTATTCCCCGAACGGCGGGGTTTCACGGAACCCGGCCTTCGAGAGCGCGAGGAGAATCTCGTCCTTCGACGTGCGCTCGTCGTCCCAGGACAAGGTGACGTCGCCGACGAGGTTGGCGCGAGCGGACTCGAGACCGTCGAAGCCCTCGAGCGCAACTGCGAGCCTGCCGACGCAGCGCTCGCAGCGGATCCCGCTGACGCGCAGTGTCTCCGTCACCCTCGACATCGAGGCGATGGTATCCGGCTACCTCGTCGCCTTGCCCTTCACACCGTGCACCGGGCGCCCGGCGGCCTCCCACGCGTAGTACGAGGCGCTCGGGCCGAATGCGCTCTCGTACGGGACGATCCTCGGGTTGCGGTTCACGTCCTTTGCACGTTGGGCGTGCCAGAGGAGATTCGGGTCGTCACGCTCCTCCCACACTAGGACGAGGTGCGCGGCGGTCATGAAATCCGCGACGAACGGACACGAGGGTGCAGGGCACGGGAAGGGATCCGTGCGCACGCAATACCATCCGCTGTGATCGCCGCTGTCGTCGTCGTCCCACAGCGTCTCGTCGGACTCCAAGTCCACGTCGGAGAAGACAGCGGCGCCGCGCCGGGGCTCCGGGTCCACAGTGACCACAATAGTCACATGGCCGAGCCGGTCTCTCGCGACGTCGCTCTCGTCCTCTCGGGAGGGGGGATCAACGGCGTCCTGCTCGAGCTCGGCTTTCTCTCGCGCCTGCGGGAGAGCCCGCTCTGGTCGCGAGTGGGCTGGATCTACGGGACGTCTGCCGGCGCCCTCTCGGGCGCGATGGCCGCCCTCGACCGGCTCGACGACCTGGAGGCGTTCGTGCTCGGCCTGCAGCCCGACGACGTTTTCCGACCGCGGCGCGTTTGGCAGTTCCCGGGCGGTCTGCACGACTACACGCTTCCAGGAACCATCGCCGAGCGACTCGGCGGCGGGGAGGAGCTGGGATCCGCGTTGGTCGCAGCCGAGATCGAGCTCGTCGTCATCGCGACCGACGTGAGCGTCCCGCTCGACGAAGGCGATTCGCGCCACTTCGAACTCGTCTACCCGGCCGGTTCCACCTCCGCGGAGACGATGGGGAAGGCGATTCTGGCCTCAGCCGCCGTGAGCGGGCTCGTCCTGCCGGTCTCGATCGAGGGAGTCATCGCCACGGACGGAGGCTGGGTCCGCAACTTCCCGCTCGCGCATGCGTACCGAAACCCAGAAGTGCGGAAAATTGCGGCATTTCGCTACATCGCCAGCTACCGCCCGACCGACAACGCGTTCCTGAAGAGGATGCGTGAACGCCTCGATCGCTTCCGAGCAGTCCCGCCGGTGCGCGCCCTGCTGGCCGAGATTCGGCTCGCGGAGGAGCGCGCTGCACGCGGAGAGCCGGCGCACTACGCAGAGATGATCGTGCGTCTGATGCGTGTTGCGATCGCCCGCAACACGGTGCTCGAGGAACGCCTCGCGTCCGACCGAGATACATCTGTCGCCGAGCTGCAGAGGCTGCGAGACGAAGTGATCTCCACTGCGGTCGACGCGGCGCCAAAACGCCGGCGAGGACAGCTGCGTGTCGAGCTCGAGTCCATCTTCACCTCCGCTCGCTTCCCGTTTCGACACGACCGGCAGATCCCGAGCCTGATCGTCAGGGCGACGCCGGGAGACGACGGTCTCGACCCGACGTTCCGCGGAGACGAGCCGTGGCCGGAGGAACGCAAGCGCGCCCTGATCGAGCGCGGATACCAGCTCACTGACGACGCCTTCGCCGGAGACCCCGACTTCGCAGCATGAACCCAAACTGGGTGCGATGCGGGCGCGAAGCGGACGCCTTCAGGGATATAGCGCGACCGGGATCCGCGCTAGCGGATTCCGATCTTGCGCCAGCTAACGAGCGGAGGGGGGCTGCCGCCCGAGCGTGACCGTCACGCTCATTTTCTTGGCGTCGCGGTAGATCCGGAGCTTGATCTTGTCGCCGGGCTTGTGCGCGGCGATCGCGTCGCGAAGCTCTTCGATCGAGGAGATCGACACACCGTCGGCAGCGACGATGATGTCGCCACCGAGGTCGTAGGTCTCGCCTGCGACGACGACCCTTGTGTCGCCGGCCTCGAGCCCGGCCTTGGCGGCGCCGCTCGCGGCGCGCACCTCCCCGACGAGGACACCAGCTTCCACGGGGAGGTTGTAGGTCTCTGCGAGGTCGGGCGTGACCGCGTGGCCGGCGATGCCGAGATACGCATGCTCGACCCGTCCGGTCTGCAGAATCTGCGCGACGACGTCCTCGACCGTGTTCGAGGGAACGGCAAAGCCGATCCCGACGTTGCCGCCCGTGCTGATGCCACCCGTCTCGATCTGCGTGTTGACGCCGATCACCTCTCCGCGGCTATTGAGGAGGGGGCCTCCCGAGTTGCCTCGGTTGATGGGGGCATCGGTCTGGATGACGTGGTCGATGGTGAAATCGTTGGGCGCGGTGATCAGCCGCTGCAGTGCGCTCACGATGCCTGCCGTCGCGGTGCGGTCGAGCCCGAACGGATTGCCGATGGCGACGACGGGGTCACCGACCCGCACCTCGTCGGAGTCGCCCAGCGGCAGTGGAGTGAGCGCGCTCGCGCTCGAGTCGACCCGGAGCACCGCAAGATCCGTCGAGGGATCCGTTCCCACCAGCTCTGCCCCGACCGTGTCACGATTGGAGAAGCTCACGCGGATCTCGTCGGCGTCCTCGACGACGTGGAAGTTCGTGACGATGTGTCCCGCCTTGTCGACGACGAATCCAGAGCCGAGGGCAGACGGAGAGAGACCGCCGGAGAACGTATCCGCTGTCCGGCTCGTCGACGCGATCTGGACGACGCCCGGCGCAGCGCGCTCGTAGATCTCGTTCACGCTCATCGCGTCCGCGGACGGAGCGGCGAGCGTGCTCGGTGACGGCGTGGTCTCGGTCACGACAGTTGTCGTCGAGCTCTCGAGCCCGCCCAGCGCTGCAACCGTGCCCACCGCGACCGCGCCCCCGAGGGCAGCGGTCGCGACGAGCGCTCCATACCCACGAAGGGAGGAGAGGGAGGGCATGCCCCTCCGTTATAGACACAGGTCGGTGAACCGGGAGTTAGAGCCGGTTAAGGGCCAGTTGCGCGGATGTCTCAGCCGGCGAGGATTCCGGTGACGTACATCGCGGTGATCCCGGCGAGGAAACCGCCGATCGCATAGCCGGAGCGAAGGCCGCCCGGAGCCTCGCGGGCGACGTACCGACCCACCTCGAGAACGACCTGGAAGGCCGCACCGGCGGCAACTCCGAAGAAGAGCGGCGCGAAAACGTCGCTCGCCGCATAGCCGCCGAGCCACGCGCCGAAGATCGTGGGTGAGCCG
>Ga0190265_10001650_pt1 | contig 14705 bp, 9 predicted proteins | sample Popmic124T_FD_133135 | JGI IMG/M metagenome (GOLD analysis project Ga0190265, IMG submission 133135) | Populus adjacent soil microbial communities from riparian zone of Indian Creek, Utah, USA - 124 T | ecosystem: Environmental > Terrestrial > Soil > Riparian zone | place: USA: Utah | collected...
ACCAGGTTGACACGCTGCGCCTCGACCGGGAAGCAGGTCTCGGAGCCGCCAACCGGCGGGGAGAAGTTGTCGCCCTGGAAGCAGAGGTCCTGCGGGTTCTCGGCTTCGTCGAACGCGACCACGTCAGCCTGGTTCAGCGGAACCCAGGAGAAGCGGCCGACCGTGCACGAGTGAACCGGGACCGTGGCGCCCAGAGGAATCTTCGAGTCGCGCCAGACGATCAGGTCCGTACCGGCGTCGAACGTGCCACCGTTGGCGAAGCGGGTGGCGAAGTTGGTGGAGAGGGGCTCGCGACCGTCGGTGCCGGCGGCGCCGACGTAACGGCCGTAGAAGGTGTAGTCACCGGCGACGAACGGGCAGTCGTCGATGTCCTGACCGACGCTCGGGGTGCCGCAGGCTTCGATGTGGACCAGCGTCTCGCCCTGGGCGAAGTTCTCACCCGGAACGACGTAGAAGTAGTCGCCCCAGAGGACGTTGTCGTTGTTGGCGAGGCCCGTGCCACCGGTCGTGAAGTAGCCGGTGCTGCTGGGGAACTGCAGGTTGCACTGGTTGACCGAGTCGACCGTGATGTAGCCGCGGGCGATGTTGTCACCGTAGTTCAGGCCGACGCAGCCGCCGTAGACCGGCGAGGACTGGCCGGTGTGCGAGTTGCGGATGTGGGCGATGAGCGACGGGGACAGCGCCGGGGTCGGAGCGGCCGGGTAGACCGTCGACGGGCCGCCGCAGGGGCCGGAAGAGCCCGGGAAGTTGGCGTCGCCAACCGCATCCGGCAGCGACAGGCTGCCCTGGTTGCTGATCGCGGTGGCCGTCGGCCCCGGGCTGTCCGGGTCGATGCCGTCGTCAGCGGTACGCGGCAGGATGCCGTTGAAGATGTCGCGCAGGTTGATCGTCTGCACGTCGTAACCCGTCAGGTAGACGTCGAAGTCGAGCGTCGGGATCGACTCGTCGGTCCACAGGGTCACGTGGGCCACGGCCGCAGCGGCCGAGGCGTTGTTGACGGAGAACAGGGTGGTGATGCCGCCGGAATTCGTCAGATCCACCTCGAAGTACGGCAGCAGCAACGTGGCTGCCGGTACGTCGTCGATGGTGCAAATCTCGGCGATCGCCTGGCCGCCCAGAGCCAGAAGGCTCGTCAGGGCGAGACAAACGGTCAGTTTCTTCATAACAGACAATCTCCTAGACAGTTGGTTAGGTTACAGAACAACTTGCGCACCGTGTCCGGTGCTCCACTCTCCTCAAGGGGAAACCATCACCTCCCGTTCAAAGTATTAGGACTGAAGCTTTTGTCGTTCTCACACCGGGGCCTCCAGACGCGATCGCGTCCCCCGGTGCGCTGGCTCATGTCTCAAAACCGGAGCGCTTCGAGCGGGTCTGCTCTGTCTCTCGAACCGTCCCGGCATTTTATGCTTCCGCACTATAGAAGTACCTCGATGGGCCTGTCAAGGGTCAAAACGCCTCATTTCAGGTCGTAGTACCCCGTCGGACCGATCTCTTCCATGAATAAGCTCTCATCTTATACCACAATACGAGCTTCCACGTTTAGCGAGCGCTCTGTTTTTCCGCCTTCCAGACCCGCAGGCTCCCTCCCGAAGGGCACTTCTCGCTGCCCAGGAAGTCCCCGCCCTCGCCCGCAAAGCTGGCGGTGATCTCGGCGACGCCGTCGCCGTCGAGGTCGGCGAGCTCCACGTGATAGCCCTTGCAGCCGGTGATGTCCGCGAGCGTCAGCTCGGGGCCCTCCTCCCGCGTGAAGCCGCCCTTGCCGTTGCCGAGGAAGACCAGGGTCGTCCCGCTGCCGGTCAGGGCGACCACGTCGGCCGCCTTGTCGCCGTCCACGTCCCCGGCGCTGAGCCCCCAGATGCCGTCGCTGCCCAGATCGGACCACAGGGTCAGGCGCTCCCACTTGCCCTCGGGCCGCGCGGAGAGGATGTCGACGCCGGTGCGCCACACTCCGAGCTCCAGGCTGCCGTAGCCCACCGCCAGGTCCTCCCGGCCGTCGCCGTCGAAGTCGGCCGCGCCGATGCCGCGGAAAGTCGCGCCCGGCCGCAGCGCGTCGATGGCGGCCACCTTCCAGGTGCCGTCCGGCTGGCCCAGGTTGAGCACGCCCTTGTTGCCCTGGCTCGCCGAGGCGGTCACGAAGTCGAGGCGGCCGTCGCCGTTGAAGTCGCCCGTCGCCACCGCGTCGCCGAAGGAGCCGCCGCCGCCGGCGCCCGCCAGCTTGCTCCAGGTGCCGTCCCCCTGGTTCAGGTAGACCACGGCGCCGCGCGAGCCCTGGTTGTAGGCCCGGCTGCCGCCGGAGACCCGCGGCGTGGTCAGGTTCGGCCCTTCGCCCACGGCGAGGATGTCCAACTTGCCGTCGCCGTTCCAGTCGACCGTCCGGATGGCGCGCGACGAGAAGGCCGGAGTGCCGTCGTCGTCGCCGGGGCCCTTGAACTCGATCCCCTGGCTCCAGGGCTTGAAGCCGCCCTTGCCGTCGCCCACGAAGACCGAGATGCCGCGCAGGTGGCTCGCGAAGGCGAGGTCGAGAGCGCCGTCGCCGTTGAAGTCCGCCGCCGCGGCGTCGCCGTAGTCGAGCGCGACCGGCGGCAGCGCGAGCGCCGACCAGCGCCGCCAGTTGCCCTTGCCGTCGCCGAGGAAAATGGCCGGGGCGCTGCCCCCCTTGCGCGGCGGGCCGTGCACGATGTCGGGATGGCCGTCGCCGTTGACGTCAGAGACGTCGAAGCCCTGACGCCACTGGCCGCGGGTCGGCAGGCCCTTGCTCCAGGCTTGGAAACGCAGCCGGTCGCTCGGCGCGATCGACGCCTTGTAGGAGGCCTCCACCTGCTCCATCGACTCGGGGGTCGGCTTCGCCATGACGCCGCTATCGGTCGGCGCCACCGCGCTGTACATCTTGACGAAGAAGGACTCGTCGGTCTCCCTGATCAGCTCGAACGGCGGCGTGTACCAGAACTTGATCCGCGTCGGGTCCGGCCGCGTGAAGGTGCCGGGGATCTTCGCCAGCTCGTGCACGAAGTAGCGCCGTCCCTGGTCGTCGGTCAGCCACTTGCCGTCGGCCGGCTCGGCGGGGAAGTCGAAACCCTTGGGCCGCTGCCGCTCGCCGGCATTCGGGGCGGGGGTGGGGGCCTCCGCGGCGGCAGGCTCGGCCTGGGCCGCGGGCGCGGCGTTCTCGGGAGCCAGAGCCCCCACGGGCTGGGACTGGGCCGCGGCCCCGGCGGCCGCCGGGTCCGGTTGGCCGGTCGTGGCGCAACCGGCAAGCAGCAGGACCGCGCAGCACAGCGCCGCCAACAGGCATGCGCCGTCCGCGCGAACTGGAAAGTGTCGCATGGAACGTACTCCTCTCTCTTCTTTTCTTGGCTTTGCTTTGGCGATGAAGGTCATATTTCGTCGACGAAAGCCGGCTTCAGCTTTCGGAACAGCCAAAAGCCGGCGAATAATATCATGGCGGTCCCCACGACGAAGGGCAGCGTCCGCGGCACCAGCTCGACGCTGCCGCCCAGGAAAGCCTGCCGGTAGAGGCTCACCAGGGTGGTCATCGGGTTGAGCTCCAGCCAGACCCGGTAACGGTCGGGCACCAACGGCAGCGGGTAGACGATCGGCGTCAGGTAGAACCAGGCGTTGAGCACCATGCCGAGGATCTGCGCGGTGTCGCGGAAGAAGACCTGGACCGCGGCCAGCAGCAGCCCCAGGCCCAGGGTCAGGGCCACCTGCAGCGGCGCCGCCAGCAGCAGCAGCGGCAGGCCGCCCCACGACAGCTCCCCCACCCAGGCGAGCGCCCCCAGGAAGATGACGATGGCGATCGCCTCGTGCAGCAGGGCGCCGAGCACCACCGCCAGCACCAGGATCTCCGAGGGGAAACGCAGCTTCTTGACCAGCCCCGCGTTGTCGGTGATCGCCGTCGAGGAGCGCAGCACCCCCTCCGACAGCGCCATCCACGGCAGCAGGCCGCTGAACAGGAAGATCGCGAAGTGGCTGGTGCGCGCCCCCATCGGCGTGATCTTCAGCACTGTGGAGAAGATGAAGGTGAAGAGCAGGAGCTGCCACAGCGGCTGCACCAGGGACCAGGTGAAGCCCAGCAGCGAGCCGGCGTACCGGCCCTGGAAATCCCGCTTGACGAGCTCCTTGAGCAGAAAGAGGTTGTGGCGCATGGCCTCCAGGGTACGCGGGTTTGACAGCCGGCCGTTTCAGGGGATAAGATCTCTTAACCTTCTGTATGCCATACTGACATAGAGAGACTCATTCGGGCAACCCGCCATGGCCACAGTCGAAAAGATCCGTCAGGTCCAGTTGGTCGGACGCAAGATCCGCGAGCTCCGCAAGGAGCACAAGCTGACCCAGATGGAGCTCTCCGCCCGTCTCGGAATCCAGCAGTCCGACCTCTCGCGCATGGAGAAGGGCGAGTACCGGGTCAGCCTGGACACCCTCTTCCGGATCCTCGCCGAGTTCAAGGTCTCGATCGGCGAGTTCTTCGACGACGTCGCCCAGGAGTCGATCACCCCCCGCGACGCCCATCTCGTAGATAAATTCAACTCTCTGCCCGTGGATGCACAGCGCGAGGTAGAGGACTTCATCGCGTTCAAGCAGATCCAGAGCAGACGCGACACCGCTGCGGACGACTAACAGGGAGATCCACGGATGACGAGCGGCGATCACCAGTCGCAGGTGCACTTCGAAGAATTGAGGAATCGAGCCCTTCACGCGGCCCAGGTCGGCCGCTTCGACGAGGCCGAGAGACTCAGCAATGAAGCGTTGTCCTGGGCCCGCGAGCACGGCAGCCCGCAGACCGTCGACTATGCGGTCTGCAACCGTGCGGCGGTGCTCATCGAGCTCGGCCGCGGCGCCGCCGAGCTGCCCCGCCTGCGCGAGATCCTGCTGCGCAACGGCGACCCGGTGAGCTGCCGCGTCGCGGCCTACAACATCGCGCGCCACTACGAGCTCAACAAGGACTACAAGAAGGCGCTCTTCTACGCCCGCATCGCACGCGACCGCTCCGTGCTGCTCGGCCGCCCCGACTGGCTGGCCTCGAGCCACAACCTGATCGGCAACACGCTCCTCGCCCAGAGCTTCGTCCAGGAGGCCGCCGACGAGTACGGGCTGGCGCTCGCCTCCATGCCCGACGAGCCCAGCGTGGCGCGCGCCGGCCTGCTCGACAACCTCGGCTACTGCCACTTCCTGCAGGGCCGGCAGACCGAGGGCTACCGCCTGCTCTACCGCGCCCTCAGGATGGCCCGCGGCTTCGAGGCGCAGCGCGTCGAGCTGCCCGTGCGCCTGGACCTCTGTTTCGCCCACCTCGAGACCGGCCGCTACCGGCAGGCCGAGCTGCAGGGCACCCGTGCGATGGCCCTCGCGGAGACGCTCGGCGAGGTCGACTCGATCAAGAACTCCCTCTACCTGCTGGGCGAGATCGCCAACCTGAACGGCGACATCGCCACCGCCCGCGGCCACTTCACCCGGCTGCAGCGGGAGTTCTTCACCGAAGCGGGCTACCTGCCCGAGTTCCTGCTCGCCGTGGACATCCGTAAGCTGGTCAATCTTCACGCCTGAGGTCGAGAGCCATGAGAAGCAAGAACGTCATCGCCGCTTGGATCGCCGGGGCCGCCCTCTCTGCGGCCGGCGCCTTCGCGCAGCAGGAAGGGGCGGCTCTCGGCTCGGGGGGTGAGCTCTACATCGTGAAGTCCGGCATGTACGGCCAGCTCTTCCAGGGAGTGCCGAAGGAGGTCCGCCTCTACCCGGTGCTCGCTCTGGAGATCGTACGGCCCGGCGGCTTCATCGAACGCCTCCTGGTGAAGGGATCGGAGGGCCCCGAGTCGGAGCGCTCCCCCGAGCTGGTCTACGAGGAGGCCTCGAACACCGTCTACCTCTCCTGGGAGAGCCAGCCGAACAAGATCCACGCCGTCCTGATGCTCGCCGGTTTCGACGGCCGGAATTGGACCGAGCCGATCCAGGTGAGCGGCAACCCCTTCATCCCCAAGGTCTCGCCCCATCTCCTGACGACCCGCGACTCGTACCAGGAGACGGTCGACGGGAGCCTGGTGACCCGCTACCGCACCATCCTCCACCTGCTCTGGGGCGAGGAGACCGACGCCACGGGCCACGAGACCCTCTACAGCCCGATCATCCTGCAGAACGGCGAATTCATCGGTACGAACCCGATCTACCTTCTCGCCAGCTTCGATCCCCGCAGCGAGCCGGCGACCTCCCTGGAGACTTCGCTCGACCTGATCCGCCAGCCGGTGATCCAGCAGGGCCTGGACGGCCGCACCGTGGTCGCGGCCTTCGCCTCTCCGCTGACCCGCCGCATGGTCACCGTCGAGGTCGACGTCCTGCCCCAGCAGTTGGGGAACCTCGCGGACATCGCCCGGGTCCACATCATCGACATGGGCGCCAAGCTCAAGCTCCCCGCCCAGAGGAAGGACCTCGCGGACTCCGCGCGCGCCTTCGTGCTCGCCAACGGCGTCGCCTTCCATCCCGAGATCGCGGAGTCGCTCGCCAACCGGGTCCAGGCCGAGATCTTGGCCGGCGGGGAAAACGACCTGCGCCGGATCGGCGACCAGGCCCGCGTCCACATCATCGACATGGGCGCCCAACTCTCCGGCCGCGGCCTGCGGCGCTTCGCCGGCGCTTCGCTCCCCAAGAAGATCGTCGGGGTGTCGGCCATCGCGGCGGCGGAAGACGACACCTCGGCCCACCTCCTGCAGTTCCGTGTCGCCTCCAGCCGTCCCGTCCCCTCCGTGGGAGCCGGCGCGATCCGGACCTTCGTCTCGGAAAACGGCGAGGACGTCCTGGTCGCCTGGCCTGAAAAGGACAGGGTCCTCTACCGCGCCAGCCAGGGCGACGGTTGGAGCGAAATCCTGGAGGTCCGCCTGTCCGATCAGATCGACCTCAAAGAGGCCTACGAAGTCCTTGAGCGCCGGGTGCGCAACCGGTAAACCGCCCTTGCGGCCGCGAAAAGCCCTTTTGGTCGTGGCAGAGACTTAAATCTCAGACCATTTGGGCTTTTGCTTCCGGCCGAGACTCAAAAGTTGGAGAAAAGGCTCCGGGCAGTGGGCGTTGAGTCTCCGCTCGCTTGCCCTGGGCAAATTCGGAAGCAAAAACCCTTTCCCTCGGAGAAATAAGCTCAAAAGGCCCGGCTCAGAAGCAATTCTGGGATGAAAAAGGCCTTGCCCGCTGGAGCGGGCTCTACTCTCCGCTCCGCACTTCCAGCGGCTCCCGGGCCGGCCGTGCCGCGAGAACCCGGCCGCCGGCAGCCTCCAGGGCCGCGGCGATCGCCGGCTTCTTCTCGGGAGGACAGAGGAAGGCGAGGCACCCTCCCCCACCCGCGCCGCAGGCTTTGCCTCCCCAGGCTCCCAGGGACCGGGCGACCTCGAGGAGCTTTTCCAGGGTAGGCGTCGAGATCCCCTCGGCCAGGCGCCGGCGGTAGCTCCACTCCCGGCTCATCAGCTCCCCCACGCGCGGCAGGTCTCCCTCTTCGAGGGCGGCCGGCATCAGTGCGGCGGTGTCTGCGATGCCGGCGAAGAGCCCGGTCACCTCGGCCTCGCCGTCCAGCCGGCGGCGTACGACCTGCCAGTTGTTGCCTGCCGAGAAGTGGCTCTGCCCCGAGTAGACGACCAGCAGGCTGCGTCCCAGAGCCTCGAGGTCCACCGCCAGAGGCCGCACGCTCTCGCCGCCGGGCGCCTGGCGGATCTCCAACACTCCTCCGAGGAGGGCCGGATAGTGGTCCTGGATCCCGGTGGGCAGGCTCATCAGGCGCGCTTCGAGGTCGCGAGCCAGGTTCACCAGCTCGCGGGGCCGCGAGAGGGGCCGGTCGAACGCCTCCTCGGCCGCGGCGATCAGCGCGACCGTCATCGCGGAGCTGCCTCCCAGGCCGCCGCCGCGCGGCGAGTCGCTCGCCAGCTCCACTTCGAAAGCAGGGAGGTCCATCGCCTCGGCGACGACGCCGACCAGCGCACCCTCGGGGTGGCGGGCCAGCTCCGCGGCGGAGCCGGCCTCGACCGAGCCGCCGTCCTGGCGGACCCGGTAGACCCCCGCGGCCGGGCGTAGGCGCACCGTGACGGCGAGGTCCACCGCCAGATTGACCGTGCGGGCGCCGGGATGAAAGAGGCCGAGGGGCCAGATGTCCAGGGTGCCGCCGGCCAGATCGACCCGGCACCAGGCCCGCACGGTGACCATGAAGAGGCTCTCTCGAGACGACCGGTTGACGACTAGCGCGCCAGCGCCGAGCCCCGTTTCGGCTCTGGGGCGGCATCGGTGGCGGCGAGTTGGGTGTCGCGTCCGGAGCCCGGCAGCGGAACCTTTGGCGCGGTGCCGGTCTTCAGGCTCGCCCGCAGCTCACCCAGATAGGCCCGGAACGAGGCCAACCGGTAGCTCGGGATCGGCTCGTCGCGCACGCTCTTGAGCGACATCGGATCGATCCACTTGTCGCGGTACTTTACCCGGTAGTCCAGGTGCGGCCCGCTGGCGAGGCCGGTGGCCCCGGTGAAGGCGATGATGTCGCCCTGCCGCACCCGCGCCCCGGGCCGGATGCCGGAGGCGAAGCGCGAGAGATGCAGGTAGGCGGTGACGTAGCCGCCGGGGTGCTTCACCTTCACCACGTTGCCGCCGCCGCGGTCCCACCCGGCGGAGATCACCTCGCCATTGGCCGTGACCTGCACCGGAGTGCCGACCGGCGCGCCGTAGTCGACGCCGTAGTGCGGCCGGTAGCTCTTGAGGACGGGGTGGAAGCGGCGGTGGCTGAAGACGGAGGTGACGCGCGAGTAGCGCAGCGGCGAGCGCAGGAACATCTTGCGCAACGGGTGCCCCTCGCCGTCGTAGTAGGTGCCGGTGTCGCCGTAGCGGTAGGCCTCGTGGAGCCGCCCCTGGTTCTCATAGACCAGGGCGAAGACGTTGCCGATCGAGTGGAACTGCCCCTCGATCTGGATCTCCTCGTAGAGCGCCTCGAAATGGTCGCCCCGCTTCAGGTCGCGCGAGAAGTCGAGGTCCCACTGGAGGACGTCCGCCATGCGGTAGGCCAGGGCGGAAGGCCCGCCCGCCTGGCGGACCGAGCCTTCGAGCGAGCCGGAGAGGCTGCCTTGCACGGAACGGATCTTGACCTCGCGGCTGAACGGCTGCCAGGTGCTCTCCCAATCCTCGCCGCGGCGCTGCATCGCGACCCGGCCCGTGCCCGTGAGCGTCAGCTCGAACGAGGCCAGGCTGGAATCGGGATTGAAGAACGCGGAGTACTGATTGCCTGCCTTGAGGGTGCGGAGGTCGACCCTCGACGCCAGCGCGTTGGCCGCCTCGCGGACGTCGGGGCCCTGAAGGCCCAGCTTGGTGAAGACGTCCGACACCGTCTCGCCGCGCAGCAGTTTGTACTCGACCGGTACCTGGACGCGGTCGAGCAGGGCGCTGGCTTCGTTCGGCAGGGTGGCGCGCTTATTGAAAGGAAGATTCGAGTGTAGCGGATAGGCAGAGCGGTTGTAGGCTTGGAGATTGTTGGTCGTCAGGAAGAGCCCGGCTGCGAGCAGGCTCAGGCCGAGCGGAAGTGCCAGGCGAAGAATATACGGGCCTAGATTGATCCTATTCCGCTGCATCCCGTGCGGTCCTCCCTACAGGTTCAGGTTTCCCTTCGTTCCACGACGACGACTCGGCGAGTGTAGCAAGCTGCCGAAGGCGTGACAACCCAGCGCAAAATTACACGTACTTAAGCGAGGCGGTAATCTTTGTCCTGTCTTTACGGGCCATTTCCGCCTCCCATTCGAGTTCCTCGCAATCGGACGGCAACCCCGCACCCCTCCCTGCGTATCTCTCCTCACGACCTCATCGCCCGCTTGGGTTCCCCGCCAGGCGGCTCAGGCTTTTGAGACTTTTCAGGGAGGCATCATGCCCATTCGTTTCGTCAGGATCTTCACCTGCCTCGCGGCGGCCCTCGCTCTGGGCGCCAGTGGGGTAGAAGCGCAGAGCAAGCTGCTCCGGTTTCCGGACATCTCCAAGGACAAGGTGGTGTTCACCTACGCCGGAGACCTGTGGACCGCGCCTTCGGCCGGAGGGACGGCCAGCCGGCTGACCGCGCACCCGGGGCTCGAGATGTTCGCCAAGTTCTCGCCCGACGGCAAGTGGATCGCCTTCACCGGACAGTACGACGGCGACGAGCAGGTCTATGTGGTGCCGGCCGCCGGCGGAGTGCCCAAGCAGCTCACCTACTACCCCGCCCGCGGGCCGCTGCCGCCGCGCTGGGGTTACGACAACCAGGTCGCCGGCTGGACGCGGGACGGCAAGTCCGTCCTCTTCCGGTCGCTCCGCGACGGCTGGGACGTCTCGGACAGCCGGCTCTACACCGTGCCGGCCACGGGCGGCGTCGGCGATCCGCTCTCCATGCCCATCTCCGGCATGGGCGACTACTCGCCGGACGGCAAGAAGGTGGTCTACACCCCCTTCGCGCGCGACTTCCGCACCTGGAAGCGCTACCAGGGCGGCTGGGCGCAGGACCTCTGGATCTTCGACCTGGCGAGCCACGACGCCAAGAACGTCACCAGCGATCCGCGCACCGACCGCGACCCCATGTGGGTGGCCGGCAGGGTCTATTTCAATTCGGATCGGACCGGCACGTTCAACCTCTACTCCTACGACGTCGCCTCGGGCGCCACGGCCCAGCTCACCAAGAGCGCGAAGTGGGACGTGCGCTGGCCGAGCGCTGACGACGACGGGCAGATCGTCTATGAATCGAACGGCGAGCTCTCCGTGTTCGACACCCGGACGGGCGCCGAGAGGAAGATCGCGGTCCAGGTGCCGACCGACGGCCTCTACGACCGGCCGTCGCAGGTCTCGGCTGCGGAGCAGGTGGAGGACATGTCGCTGTCTCCCAAGGGAGAGAGGGCGCTCTTCGTCGCGCGCGGCGACGTGTTCACAGCGCCGATCGAGAAGGGTCTGCCGCGAAACCTCACCCGCACTTCGCGCTCGCACGAGAGGGAGGCCCGCTGGTCTCCCGACGGCCGCAAGGTCTCCTACCTGTCGGACGCGACGGGCGAGGACGAGCTCTACCTGATCGATCAGGCCGGAGCGGGCAAACCCGAGCAGCTCACCCGCGGCGGCAAGGCCATGCGCTTCGCCCCCGAGTGGGCGCCGGACGGCAAGCGCATCGCCTTCGTGGACTCGGAAGCCCGCCTTCACGTGCTCACCGTGGCCGACAAGAAGCTGGTCGAGATCGCCCACAACACCCGCGGCGGCCTTCGCGACTACGCCTGGTCGCCCTGCGGCGGCCACCTGGCCTTCTCCCTGAACGATCCGAGCGGCTTCCGCTCGCTCTACATCTGGAGCGTCGAGGACGGCAAGGTGCGGCGGATCACCGACGAGATGTTCAACGAGCGCAGCCCCGCCTGGGATCCCGCGGGCAAGTACCTCTACTACGTGAGCTCGCGCGGCTACGCCCCGCAGTTCGACACGCTCGACTTCAACTTCGCCCTGGACCGGAACGACGGCCTCTATGCCCTGGCCCTCCGCAAGGACGTGGGGCACCCCTTCCCGCCCGAGAACGACGAGGTGACGTTCGAGGACGCGGTGAAGGAAGAAAAGAAAGACGAGAAAAAGGACGAGAAAAAAGAGGAGAAGAAGGGATATACCAAGATCGACTTCGACGGCCTGGCCGACCGGGTGGTGCGGTTGCCCGTGCCGTTCGACAACTACGGCGGCCTCGCGGCGGCCGAAGGACGCCTGCTCTTCGTGCGCTTCCCCGGCCAGATGCTCGGGCGCGAGCCGGTCGGCCAAGCCACCCTCCAGGTCTTCACGTTCAAGGACAGAAAGACCACCCCTCTGGTCGAGGGCCTGAACGGCTGGGTGCTCTCGACCAACGGCGAGAAGATGCTGGTGGCGCAGGGCTCCGAGTTCAACCTCTACGATGCGAACGCGGGTGGCAAGGAATCGAAGAAGACCGTTTCGACCGCGGGGCTGGTGGTCGACCGGGTGCCCTCCGAAGAGTGGGCGGAGATCTTCGAGGAGGTCTGGCGCCGCTACCGGGACTTCTTCTACGTCGAGAACATGCACGGCTACGACTGGGCGGCGATCCGCGAGCAGTACCGGCCGCTCCTCGCCCACGTCGGGCACCGCTCGGACCTCAACTACGTGCTGGGCGAGATGATCGCCGAGCTGAACATCTCGCACGCCTACATCGCGGGCGGCGACTTCCAGGCCCCGGAGCGGCCGCAGATCGCCCTACCCGGCGCCCGCTTCAAGCTGGACGAGGCGGCCGGCCGCTTCAAGATCGAGAAGATCTTCGCCGGCGAAAACCAGGAAGACCGCTACCGCTCGCCGCTCACCGAGCTCGGGGTGGACGTCAAGGTGGGCGACTACGTGCTGGCGATCGACGGCGAGGAGCTGGCCGGCAACGACAACCCCTACCGCCTGCTGCGCCACAAGGCGGGCCGGCCGTTCGTGCGCCTCACCGTGAATTCAAAGCCCACCCTGGAGGGCTCGCGCGAGGTGAGCTTCCGCCCCATCGACACCGAGACCCGCCTGATCTACCTCGGCTGGGTGAATGGCAACCGCGAGAAGGTGGCGAAGATGAGCGGCGGCCGCGTCGGCTACCTCCACATCCCGGATATGGGCGAGGACGGCATGCAGGAGTTCATCAAGCAGTACTTCGGCCAGATCCGCAAGGACGGGCTGATCGTCGACGTGCGCAGCAACGGCGGCGGCTTCATCTCCCAGACGCTGCTCGAGAGGCTGGGCCGCAAGGTGCTGATGGTGGATTTCGCGCGCGGCATCGACGAGGCGCAGCCCTACCCCGCCCAGGTGTTCAACGGCTACATGGCCTGCCTGATCGACGAGGGCTCCGGGTCGGACGGCGACATCTTCCCCGCCATGTTCCGCGAGCTGGGGCTCGGGCCCCTGATCGGCAAGCGTACCTGGGGAGGGGTCGTCGGCATCAACGGCGGTCCACCGCTGCTCGACGGCGGCCAGGTCAGCGTGCCCCAGGCCGGCTCGGCCTCCGCCAAGACCGGCGACTGGATCATCGAGGGCCACGGGGTCGACCCCGACATCGAGGTCGAAAACGATCCCAAGTCCGTGCTCGCCGGCAAGGACCCCCAACTCGAAAGGGGTGTCGCCGAGGTGATGAAGAAGATCACGGAAGTGCCGCGGAGCCTGCCGAAGCGGCCCGCGCCGCCGGTCAAGACGCAGCAGTAAGAGTATTGAAGTAGGGGCGGGGTACCGCCCCTACTCGCCGCAGAGCCGGAAGTGGCCGAGGAACTCTTTCAGGGCCTCGGGGTCCGCGGGGGTGCCGGTGAAGTCGGCCTCGGCCAGGGGCTTTTGAGGCGCCGGATCGGTCGAGAACCAGAGGCCGAAGCGGACCCGGTTGCTGCCCGGGCACTCGGGCATCAGCATGGCGACGATCCCCTCGCGGCTGTCTTTCTCCTGCTTGAGCTCGCCCCGGCCGGCGGAGTAGAGGACCTCGGTGCCGTTCACCTCGACGGTGCCGCGGCGGATCACCTCGTGGACGTCGAAGTTGACGTTGCTCTGCGTGATGGGCGAATCACCCTTCGTCTTCTCACCCCGCAGCGTGCGCCGCATCTCCTCCCGGTTGTCGCGGATCTCGCGCATGTCCATGAAGAAAAAGCCGTGATCCTTGAAGTTGTCGCTCCCCGCGATCGCGCCGGCCACGGGCTCCTGGTCGGTGAACATCGCCATGTCCAGCAGGAAGGGGATCGAGAAGCCCATCATCGGGTAGTAGCCCGCCGGCAGCTCGTCGTAGGAGATCACCTCCTTGACCTTGGCCTCGCGGGCCGTCGGGTCGGTCAAGGTCTTCTCGAGCTTCTTCGCCTCGCGATAGCCGAAATAGGTGAGGCCGGCGAAGAGGGCCAGCGCCAGCACCACCGCCAGGCCGCAGCCGCAGCCGACCCACACCCACGGGGAGGTGGGCTTCTTCACGGAACGACCGGTGATGGGGTCCATGTCACATCCTTTCCGGGAGAGGGATGCCGAGCAGCTCGGCCAGGGTCTCGAGGCCCCGGCGGAAGATCTGCACCATGGCGAGCCGGACGGCGCGCACCTGCGGATCCTTCTCCTGAAGGATCGGGTGCTTGTGGTAGAGGGCGTTGAAGCGCTGGGCGAGACCGAGCGCCTGGCGGGCGATGAGCGACAGCTCCAGCGTCTCGGCCGCCTTCTCCACCGCGTCGCCGGCCTGGGCGACCTCCAGGATGAGGTCCCAGAGGTCGTCGCCGAACAGCTCGTTCGGCAACGCCGCGATCTCGGCCGAGGTGACCTCGTCCGCCAGCTCCGCCTCGCGCAGCTTGCGGCGGATGTTCTTGGCGCGCACCAGGGAGTACTGGAGGTAGGGCCCCGACTCTCCCTCGAAGCTCAAGGCCTCGTCGAAGTCGAAGGCGATCACCCGGTTGTTGGTCGCCTTGGCCATGAAGAAGCGCAGGGCGGCGATCGAGATCTGCCGGGCGAGGTCGTCCAGCTCCGTCCCGGCGAGCTCGCGGTTGCGGTTCTGCACCTCCTCGCGGGCCTTGACCTCGAGCTGGTCCAGGAGGTCGTCGGCCTTGACGCCGATCCCCTTGCGGCCGGACATCTCGAGCACCTTGCTCTCAGCGTCCTCACCGAGGAAGCCCAGGGCGCGCGCGGTGGCGGGAGACAGGGCGACCATCTCGTAGGAGAAGTGGACGGAGCGCTCGGCCTCGTCGTGGTGGCCGAGGGCCTGGAGGCCGGCCCGGACGATCTTCTGGAGGTAGCTCTGGCGGGCG
>Ga0190265_10001651_pt1 | contig 14698 bp, 12 predicted proteins | sample Popmic124T_FD_133135 | JGI IMG/M metagenome (GOLD analysis project Ga0190265, IMG submission 133135) | Populus adjacent soil microbial communities from riparian zone of Indian Creek, Utah, USA - 124 T | ecosystem: Environmental > Terrestrial > Soil > Riparian zone | place: USA: Utah | collected...
CGCGCACCGACCGCGGCCCAGAGTTCCGCTTCATCGATGTTCCCGACAACGTGTCGGTGAACCCGGAGCCGATCAACGGCAAGGCCGTCGCGATCTGGCACCAGACCGGCCTCAACCACATCGTCCGGAGCGAGGATTACGGGGTTACCGGCCGCAAGGAATACGGCGCGGCCATTGCAGCCTGGACCGGCTTCGACCTCGTGCCTTCGAACCTCTGGCACCAGACGCCCTTCCTGCAACGCCAGGAAGAGGCGCCGCGCGATCCCAGGCCTCCGCACGGACCGCAGCACGGCCGGTAGCGCCACGCCGCTAACCTGATAGGAGCGACCGTTCCACCGACCAAGGAACGGCCAGGCCGCCATCTGCGTTGAGTAGGCGCTGAGTTCAAGCTTGACGACTCCCGGCCGGAACGCCCGGCCCTGCGTATCGGGCGGCCCCAGCTAGGGCCTCGAGACCGCACAACACTCGCAACGAGCAAATCCATGAGCGCAACTACGGCCACGGCTGCTCCTACGCGGCGAAACGCCTCCGCCAAGTGGTTCCTGAGGCACGCCCTCGGCTACTGGAAAGGTCCGCAGAGCGGCACCGCCTGGGCCCTGACCATCGCCGCCCTTGCCCTCGTCCTCACCAATCTTGCCGTCAACGTCGGCATCAACCAGTGGAATCGCTGGTTCTTCGACGCCCTGGAGCGCAAGGACGGCAGCACGCTCTCGCTGGCAATCATCACCATCGTCGCCCTTATCGCCGCCGGAGCCGCCTCGGCGGTGGCCATGATCCGCTGCCGGATGACGCTTCAGGTTCGCTGGCGCCAATGGCTGACGGGAGACCTGCTGAAGCGCTGGCTGTCCGACCAGCGGTACTACAGGCTCGCTGTAAGCGACGAGGAGCAGATCAACCCGGAGTACCGCATCGCCGATGACTTGCGGCTCGCCTCCGAGCCCGTCATCGAGTTTGCCATCGGCTTCATCAATGCCACGCTCGTCGCCATCGCCTTCGTCGGCATCCTGTTCTGGGTCGGCGGTTCCCTCACGATCACCATCGGCGGCACGGCGATCTGGATACCTGGCTACCTCGCCATCGCCGCGCTGATCTACGCCGCGGCCGTCACCGCATTCACGTACTTCATCGGCAAGCCGCTCGTCGACCGCGTTGCCGCCAAAAACGAGAGCGAAGCGCAATTCCGCTACGAACTCACCCGTGTGCGCGAGAACTCGGAGAGCATCGCGCTCATCAAGGGCGCCGATGACGAGCGCAAACAGCTCAACGAAACCTTCAGCGACGTTGTGAAACGCTGGCTCGGCGTCATGCGCCAGCATGGCCACCTCACCTGGATGCTCAACAGCAACACGTTCTTCTCCCCGATCCTGCCGGTGCTGCTGGCGGCGCCGAAATATTTCTCCGGCGAGCTGACGCTCGGCGCCATCATGCAGATCGCAACGGCCTTCACGGCGGTCCTCAGCGCGCTGAATTGGTTCGGCGACAACTTCATCCGGCTCGCGGAATGGTCGGCATCGGCCAAGCGCGTGGGCGAACTGCACGAGGCGCTCGATGAGATGGACGCGGAGGCGGTCTCCGAGATCGTCGTCGAGAACACAAGCACGGAAGCCATCCAGCTCACGGATCTTTCCATCGTGCACCGCGACGGCCGCGTGGTGATCGATGACGTGGACATCAAGGTCAGCCCCGGCGAACGCGTGCTGCTCGGCGGGGAGTCAGGATCGGGGAAGAGCACGCTCATCCGCGCCATCGCCGGACTGTGGCCCTGGGGCGAGGGGCGTATCCTGCTGCCCGCCGGTGCCAAGGTCGCTTTCGTCCCGCAGCGTCCGTACATCCCGCTCGGCACACTCCGCGACGCGCTCGCCTATCCCGCACAAGGAGATCTCCTGTCCGACGAGCGGGCACTCGCTGTGACGAAGGACGTGGGCCTCGGCTACCTCGCGCAGAAGCTCGACGATGAGGACGAGCGCTGGGACCAGACGTTGTCCGGCGGCGAGCGCCAGCGCGTCGCCTTCGCCAGGCTGCTGCTCGACGAGCCCAACGTCATCATCATGGACGAGGCCACCGCCGCGCTCGACGTCGACAGTGAGTTCCGCCTCCTGACGCTGCTGTTCGAGCGTCTGCCGAAGGCGACGATCTTCTCCGTTGGGCACCGGCCGGGCCTACAGGAGTTGCACAGCCGCTTGCTCACCCTGCAGCGCAAGCCGTCGGGTGGACGAATCGTGCAGACTTCCGTGCGCGACAAGGATGCCTGGAAGCGGATACGCGGAGCCGCCGTCCGCATCCTGCGGCTGCGCCGCCCCGAAGGGCAGCATCCCCGGGAGCCTGCCGCTTCAGGCGCAGTCGACCTCGAAGCCCAAGTCCGGGCTGGACAGAGTTCTGCTCCCGCGCACACGCCTGCAGCCAAGTTGACACCCGCTTCCGGGAACTGAGTCGCAATCCTGCATGCGACAGCGCACCCGTGCGGAGCTGTTGGCATTCCGCTGCATATGCCTCGCCTTGGGTAGGCAAGGAGGCCCGCTCGCTTTAGCCGCGAGGCATGACACATGCCCGAGAATTTCCCGCCGACCTGCGCGGCCCCTCGCAGACGGTCGCTCAGGCCCTGGGCGTTGCAGCCGATATTCATCCGGCCGATCACATCTTCTGGTGGGAGTACGATGATCCCTCGCGCCTGGACAAGCTGGCGGTGGCGCAGGGATACCTCGTCGGCGGGGCGCAGACGGCCGAAGCCTTCAAGGCGCTGATTGGGCAATATCGGTCCGTCGATGCACCCTTCACCATGCTGGAGTTCGCCAGCGGCTACGGTCGCGTGAGCCGCCATTGGCGCAACGTGTTGCCCAGTGCCGAGGTTGTAGCCTGCGATGTCCATGCCGAGGCGGTCGATTTCCTGCACGGTCTTGGCTTGCCCGCAGCTTCATCGTCCATGGTGCCCGAGCACTTCGGGCTGGGACGCCAATTCGATGTGATCTTTGCCCTGTCGTTTTTCACGCACATGCCCCGTCGCACCTGGGGGCGATGGCTGCGGGCCCTCGCCGATCACCTGACGCCCTCCGGTCTTTTCGTCTTCACGACGCATGGGGTGCCGAGCCTGGAGCAGATGGGCGTGCGCGCCTTGGACCCGGACGGGTTCTGGTTCGCGACCTTCAGCGAGCAGAAGGATCTCGACACCGCCGATTACGGGGCAACCGCAACCTCGCTTGGCTACGTGATCCGGCAGATGGGCGCCAGCGGCCTCGACCTGCGCTACTTCCGGGAGGCAGGCATGGGCCATCAGGACGTTTATATCGCGACACCTCGTCGCGACGTGGGCGAGGTTGTCGATACGCCTGCGCTACAGTCTGCCGCTGCCGCCCCCGGATAAACGGGCGAAGCGCCGCGAATTCCTCCGTGGTGCTCGAAACGTGAGCAGTCTGCCTAACTTTGTGTAATTCCATCCGCACCGAGGGCGGGCTATGCAGGCAAGAAGGCAGACAACACGAACACGACATGAGCCGGTTACCGAGCAAGTTCGCACCTGTGGTCTATGGCATCATCCAGGTGGCCATAACGACGGCCGTCGCCACCGCGATCGCGGTCTATCAGTCGAGCGGATTCGCGGCGGCCTCATTCGGCCGATGGGCGGCGGCATGGCTGGCGGCGTGGATTGTCATGCTGCCGGTCGTCATCGTCGTCTCGCCTCTGGTCCAGCGCCTGGTCGCCGCGATCACCGCGGAAGGTTCGCGCTGAGTGGAGAGCACGAAGCCCGGCTCCGGAAAGGCAGGCTGCTCCTCCACTGGCGCCGCGCTGAAAATACTATTGATCGACGGCGACCCCATCCGGCGCGAGATCCTCAAGGCTGGACTGCTCGAGGCCGGCTTCCTCAACGTCGTGCGGATCGAATCCACCAACGGGCTGCTTGACCAGGTCTACCGCATCGATCCCGACGTCATTCTGATCGACCTGGAAGACCCGAGCCGCGACGTACTGGAGCAGATGTTCCAGGTCTCCCGCATCGTGCGGCGGCCGATCGCCATGTTCGTCGACCAGTCCGACCAGAGCACCACGGAAGCTGCGGTGGAGGCGGGCGTATCGGCCTACATCGTCGGCGGCCTGCAGAAGGAGCGCATCAAGGGCATCCTGGAGCTGTGCATCTCGCGCTTCAATGCGGTCGCGCGGCTGCAGGACGAATTGGCGCGCGCAAAGGACGCCCTTGAGGCGCGCAAGCTGATCGATCGCGCCAAAGGAATATTGATGCAAGCCAAGGGACTATCGGAGGAGCAGGCCTACGCGGCTCTCCGCAAGACGGCCATGAACGAGAAGCGCAAGATCTCCGATGTGGCGCAGGCGGTTGTGACAGCATCGGACCTTCTGAAATGAAGCGCAGCAGAGACCGTCTCCGCATCGGGTTCATCCCGCTCGCCGACGCGGCCGCCCTGATCGTAGCGGTGGACAAGGGCTTCACGGCCCAGGAAGGCCTGGATGTCGAGCTGGTGCGCGAGGTGTCGTGGTCGAACGTGCGCGACAAGCTCAACATCGGATTGTTCGATGCGGCCCACCTCATCGCTCCGGTCGCAATCGCCTCCAGCCTCGGCATCGGCCATGTGAGGGTCCCCATCGTTGCGCCGTTCTGCCTCGGCATCAACGGCAACGCCATCACGGTTACGCCGGCTCTGCATTCAGCCCTCGCCGAGGCAGCCGACGGCGATCTCCTTGATCCGATGGTCTCTGCACGCGCCCTCGGCAGGGTGGTGGCGGCGCGCAGGAGGCGCGGGCAGGACCCGCTCACCTTCGGCATGACCTTCCCGTTCTCCACGCACAACTATCACATCAGGTTCTGGATGGCCGCGGGCGGCGTCGACCCGGACGAGGACGTGCGCCTGGTGGTGCTGCCGCCACCGTACATGGTGGAGAGCCTTGCGAACGGTCATGTCGACGGCTTCTGCGTCGGCGCGCCATGGAACTCGGTCGCGGTCGACCTCGGTATCGGGGTCATCCTGCACTTCGTCTCCGAGATCCTCGCGCGCGCAAGCGAGAAGCTGCTCGCCGTCCGCCAATCCTGGTCGGAGGAAAACCCCGATACCCTTCTTCGTCTCGTGCGCGCACACCAGCAGGCGGCAAGCTTCATCGAGGATACGCGCAACCGCGGCGAGGTCGCCGAAATCCTGGCGGCGCCCGGCCGCATCGGGGTCGCGGCCGAGGTGGTACGCCGCACGCTGGATGGCAACCTCAAGGTGACGCCCTCGGGAGCGATGCGGGCGAGCGACCGCTACCTGCTGGTGGGTCGCCACGGCGCTGCGCGCCCCGACCCCATACAGGCGGCATGGCTGTACGCGCAGATGGTGCGCTGGGGACAGGCGCCACTGTCGCCCGAGCACCTGGCCGCTGCGACGGCGGTCCTGCGGCCCGACCTCTACGATGCGGCCCTTGGCAGGTCGGAATGCGCAGCACATGCGGGCGAACCAGCCGACGGGATCGGCGCATTCACGGGGCCGTCTTTCGATCCGGCTGACATCGCCGGTCACCTGTCCGCCTGGAGCATCAAGCGTGGCGGCTAACCCACGGGTCTTGGTGCGCTGCACAAAAGGCTGGCAGGTTGCGGGCGGAGAAGGCAAAGGGGCGCCCAGATGCATTGGCAGGCCGCCCGCCAGATCAAGCATTTCCAGGCAATCTCGAGCTTCGAGGCTCTGGCACGAGTCTTGAAACAACTTGGCTGAATGGATGCCAGCGCCGGCATCCACGGTCCAACGCCGGACCAAGAGGCAACGCCGCTCACCCAGGAGGACACGCGTTTCAGCGGTCCTGGGGACGCGGCTTTTTTGTTGGCCGAAGGCGCACACGAGAGGGCGACCGTCGGACCACGGGGAAAGGACGACGATCGCAATGAAGAGGATCAGGAAATCCGGAGCAACGACCGCTGACGTCAGCCGTCGCGACCTATTGAAATCCGCATCGGCGACGGCGGCAACGGCCGCGCTGATTTCGGCCGTGAAAATGTCGTTTCCCGCGGGCGCATTCGCCCAAACCGCCACTGGCCCGGAAGTGACCAAGGCGATCCTCGGCTACATCGCGCTGATGGACGCGTCTCCGCTGGTCATCGCCAAGGAGAAGGGATTCTTCGCCAAGCACGGCATGCCGGACGTCGAGGTGGCAAAGCAGGCCTCGTGGGGCGCGACGCGCGACAACCTCGTTCTAGGTTCCGAGAAAAACGGCATCGACGGCGCGCACATTCTCACGCCCATGCCCTACCTGATCTCCACCGGCAAGGTCACGCAGAACAACGTGCCGACCCCGATGTATCTGCTCGCGCGCCTCAACCTCGATGCGCAGGCGATCTCCGTTTCCAACGAATACAAGGACCTCAAAGTCACCACCGATGCCTCCCCGCTCAAGGCTGCCTTCGAGAAGAAGAAAGCCGAGGGCAAGGAGGTGAAAATCGCCATGACCTTCCCCGGAGGCACGCACGACTTATGGATACGCTATTGGGTAGCAGCGGGTGGGATCGATCCGGACAGGGACATCTCGACGATCGTGGTGCCGCCGCCGCAAATGGTGGCGAACATGAAGGTCGGGAACATGGACGCCTTCTGCGTGGGCGAGCCATGGAACGAGCAACTCGTCAACCAGAACATCGGTTTCACGGCCTGCACAACGGGCGAGATCTGGTTCAAGCACCCGGAAAAGGCACTCGGCGTGCGCGCCGAGTGGGCAGACAAGCATCCCAAGGCAACGCTGGCGCTGCTGATGGCCGTCATGGAGGCCCAGCAGTGGTGCGAAAAAATGGAAAACAAGCAGGAGATGTCGGAGATCGTCGGCCGGCGTCAGTGGTTCAATGTGCCGGTGCCGGACATCGTCGGCCGCGCCAAGGGGGACATCAACTACGGCCATGGCCGCGTTGCAAGCGGCACCAATCTCTTGATGAAATTCTGGGCCGAGCACGCTTCCTATCCCTTCAAGAGCCACGATCAGTGGTTCGTCACGGAAGATATCCGCTGGGGCAAGTTCGAAGCTTCGACCGACGTCAAAGCGCTCGTAGACCGGGTGAATCGCGAGGACCTCTGGCGCGCGGCGGCAAAGCAGCTCTCGGTTGCGGCATCCGACATCCCGGCCTCCCCCTCACGCGGCAAGGAGACGTTCTTCGACGGCAAGGTCTTCGATCCCGACGATCACATGGCCTACCTGAAGTCGCTGTCGATCAAGCGCGCAGTGGTGTGACCTAACCGCCGGCCGCGCGACTGCGGCCGGCGCCCCTCAGCCCGCGGAGAAAACGCGCATGAACATGCCAATGCTCAAGGCCGAGGCTGCTGCGGCGGTCCCGGCGCCTGCGATTCCGGTTCTGGTCGCGGGCATCGATGCGGCACGACGCCCGGCGCCCAAGCCCGGCTACGTGCGGTCGAAGCTGTTGCCGCGCCTCTCGGCGCTCGCGGCGACGTTGCTGCCGCCACTTGTGACGCTCTCGCTCATCCTGCTGGTGTGGGAACTGTTGTGCAACCGGCCCGGCGCCACTCTGCCTGCACCCAGCAAGATCTGGACGGAGGCCAAGGATCTGATCGTCGATCCGTTCTTCGTCACGGGGCCGCAGGACATCGGGCTGGGCTGGCGCGTACTGACGTCGCTGCAGCGCGTCGCCATCGGTTATGGCTTGGCCGGCATCATCGGCATCATGCTTGGCACCATCATCGGCCAGTCGGTGTGGGCCATGCGCGGGCTTGACCCGATCTTTCAGGTCTTGCGCACCATCTCGCCGCTGGCCTGGCTGCCGATCTCGCTGGCGGCATTCCGCGACAGCCAGCCGTCGGCGATCTTCGTGATCTTCATCACATCGGTCTGGCCGATCATCATCAATACCGCGGTCGGCATCCGCAACATCCCGCAGGATTACCGCAACGTGGCGCTGGTGCTGCGGCTGAACCCGCTCGAGTTCTTCACCAAGATCATGATCCCCTCGGCGGCGCCCTACATCTTCACGGGCCTGCGCATCGGCATCGGCCTCTCCTGGCTCGCCATCGTTGCGGCGGAGATGCTCACGGGCGGTGTCGGCATCGGTTTCTTCATCTGGGACGCGTGGAACTCCTCCAGGCTTGCCGACATCGTCGTGGCGCTCGTCTACATCGGCGCCATCGGCTTCGTCCTCGACCGGCTGGTGGCGATGATCGCCACGTTCGTCACCCGCGGCACCGCTGCGAATTGAGGGAGCCCGCAATGACCTATCTCAAGATCGATCACGTCGACAAAGTCTTCACCCGCGGCGCGCAGGAGACGGAGGTGCTGAGCGGCATCACCGTCAGCATCGAGAAGGGTGAATACGTCTCCATCATCGGCCACTCCGGCTGCGGCAAGTCCACCCTGCTCAACATCGTCGCGGGCCTCACGCGCGCCACGGTGGGTGGCGTGCTCCTGGAAAACAAGGAGGTGAACGAGCCGGGCCCGGACCGCGCCGTCGTCTTCCAGAACCACTCGCTGCTGCCGTGGCTCACCGTCTACGACAACGTGCGGCTTGCCGTGGACAAGGTGTTCTCAGGGACCAAGTCGCGCAAGCAGCGGCACGACTGGACCATGCACAACCTCGAGCTGGTCCAGATGGCGCATGCCAAGGACAAGCGTCCCGCGGAAATCTCCGGCGGCATGAAACAACGCGTCGGCATCGCCCGTGCGCTGGCCATGGAGCCCAAGGTGCTGCTGCTCGACGAGCCCTTCGGCGCGCTCGATGCCCTGACACGTGCGCACCTGCAGGACTCCGTGATGGTGATCCATTCCCAACTCAAGAACACGGTGCTGATGATCACACACGACGTGGACGAAGCTGTGCTGCTGTCGGACCGCATCGTGATGATGACCAACGGCCCCGCCGCGCGCATCGGTGAAGTTCTCGATGTGCCCATGCCCCGGCCGCGCAAGCGGCTCGAGCTGGTTGCCGACCGCACTTACATCCAGTGCCGCCAGCGCGTGATCGAGTTCCTGTACGCCCGCCACAAGGCGCCCGCCCTGCAGGCGGCCGAGTAGGCCCATGATCCCAGTACGCCTGGAGGGAGTGCGGCGCGAACGGCTGCTGGTCGTCGGCGGCGGAATGGCGGCTCTCAAGCTGGTCGAGGAACTCATCGAGCAATGCCCCGGCCGCTACGACATCGTCATCGCCGGGGCGGAGCCGCATCCGGCTTATAACCGCGTGCTGTTGTCGAGCCTTCTCGCAGGCGAGGCCGAACGCAGCGATGTCGAGCTGCGATCGGCGGCTTGGTACGCCGAAAACGACATCGCCTTCCTGTGCGGCGTCGAGGTCTCATCGCTGCATGCGTCACGCAAGGAGGCCGCGCTCTCAAACGGGACATGCGTCGCCTACGACCGCCTCGTGTTGGCGACCGGCTCCAAGCCCATGCGCCTCCCAATTCCGGGGCAGGCGCTGCCGGGCGTTCATACCTTCCGCGACCTGCGTGATGTCGCAGCACTGCAGCAGGCATCCTCCGGCTCGCGCGCTGTCGTTATCGGCGGCGGACTACTGGGTGTCGAGGCTGCCTGGGGGCTCGCCAAACGCGGGCTCGATGTCACGCTCATCCACATCATGCCGCATATGATGGAGCGACAGCTCGATGGGCGCGCCGGGCATTTGCTCAAGGCCGCCCTAGAGGCGCGCGGTATCGAGGTTGTGCTCGGCGCGCACACCGCTGCCATCGAAGGCGGCGGCAGAGCCGAGCGCGTCGTCCTCAAGGATGACCGAGCATTTCGAGCCGACAACGTCGTGATCGCGGCAGGCATCCGGCCGGAGACGTCTCTGGCCGAGAGCGCCGGCATCGAGATCGGGCGTGGCATCAAGGTTGACGATACGCTCGAGACGAGCCGGCCGGGCGTCTACGCCATCGGTGAATGCGCCGAGCATCGCGACACCTGCTACGGCATCGTTGAACCGGCCTACGATCAGGCAAGGGTGCTGGCCCGCCACCTGGCCGGCAAGCCCGCGCGCTATGACGGGTCGCTGCTGGCGACGAGCCTCAAGGTCTCCGGCGTGCCCGTCTTCTCCATGGGCGACTTCCAAGGCGACGGCGGCGAAGCGATCGTCCTGGAGGACGAGGGCGCCGCGACCTACCGCAAGCTCGTCGTGCGCGGCGATCGTCTCGCCGGCGTCGTGCTGTTCGGCGACACCTCGGATGCGTTCTGGTATCGCGATCTCATCAGCCAAGGGATGCCGCTCTCCCGCTTCCGGCCCATGCTGGCGTTCGGCAAAGCGCACGCGGAGACCGCCTGAGCCATGAGCGCGCAGGACTTCACGGAAGACCAGCGCCGCTATCTCGAGGGCTTCGTCTCGGGCGTGCAGGCCCGGCGCGCCGCGCAAGGCCTGAAGCCGCTCGGCGCGGAGGGTGGGCCGGCTGCGCCATCCGGGCCCGACAAGGAGCATCTCGCGGCCATGGCGCGCTTCGAGGCCGGGGGCAAGAAGCTGTCGCCCGAGGAGAAAGCCAAGCGCGACGAGCATCCCTTCGATGCTTATGCGCGCTTCAAGGCCGAGAGCGCGAAGGGCCAGTTCCCCAAGGGCGTCGACAACTTCCGCTGGCGCTTCCACGGCTTGTTCTACGTCGCGCCGGCGCAGAACTCTTATATGTGCCGCCTGCGCATCCCGAACGGGATCCTCTCGCACTGGCAATTCACCGGCGTCGCGGACCTGGCGGAGCGCCGCGGCGGCGGCTACGCGCACGTGACCACGCGCGCCAACCTGCAGATTCGTGAAATCATGCCCGAGGGCGCAGTGCCCCTCATCGAGGGTCTGACCAGCCTCGGGCTATCGACCAAAGGGACGGGCGCCGACAACATCCGCAATGTCACCGGCTCGCCCACGGCCGGCATCGATGCGCAGGAGCTGATCGACACCCGTCCCTTTGCCTCAGGCTGGCATCACCACATCCTCAACGACCGCTCGCTGTACGGCTTACCGCGCAAGTTCAACGTGGCCTTCGACGGCGGCGGCATCATTCCCGTGCTGGAGGATACCAACGACATCGCCTTCACGGCGGTGACGGTGCACGAAGGCGCCGGTGTCGATGCCGGTGTGTGGTTTCGCCTCGGCCTCGGCGGCATCACGGGCCACGAGGACTTTGCGAAATTCGGCGAAGTCTACGTGAAGCCCGACGAGGCGATAGCGGTTGCCGATGCCATCGTGCGCGTGTTCATCGACAACGGCGACCGCACCGATCGCAAGAAAGCGCGCCTCAAGTACGTGCTCGACGCCAGGGGGCGCGACAAGTTTCTGGCCGAAGTGGAAGCCAAGCTCGGCCGCCAGCTCGTGCGGCTGCCGGCCGGCGTGGTTTCGGCGCCCAACCGGCAGGATCGCAAGGCGCACGTCGGGATTCATGCGCAAAGCCAAGCCGGCAAAGTCTGGGCTGGTGTCGTATTGCCCGTCGGCAAACTGACGGTCGAGCAGATGCGCGGGCTCGCCAAGATCGCGCGCGAACTCGGCGACGGCGATATCCGCCTGACGGTCTGGCAGAACCTGCTGATCTCCGGCATTGCAGAAGAGAACGCGGAACTCGCCGAGATTTGCCTGCGCGAGATCGGCCTCACCTCCAAGGCCTCCAGCGTGCGCGCGGGTCTGATTGCCTGCACGGGCAACACCGGCTGCAAATTCGCCTCGTCCAACACCAAGGACACGGCGATGGCGATTGCCGACTGGGTTGAGCCGAGGGTGGCTCTCGATACACCCGTCAACATTCATCTCACGGGCTGCCCGCATTCCTGCGCCCAGCACTACATCGGCGACATCGGCATGCTGGCCTGCCGCGTGCCCGTCGACGACTCCGGCGAGGACACCGTCGAGGGCTTCCACATCTATGTCGGTGGTGGCTTCGGCGCCGATGCCGGTATCGCGCGCGAGCTCTATCGCGACGTGAAGGTCGAAGATTGCCCCCAGAGTGTCGAGCGTATTCTGCGGGCCTACCTAGCCAGCCGCAGCGGCGAGGAGACATTTCTGGCCTTCACAAGGCGCCATGAGATCGGCGCGCTGAGAGCAATGGTCGATGCTGGTCCGATCGAGGGAGCGGCATGACGGTTCTGACGAAGATCCCCGCACCTTCCGAAGTGATGATTCCGGAAACTGCGCCCTTCTCCATCGAGCAGCGCGCCTGGCTCAACGGGTTCTTCGCCGGGTTACTGTCGCTCGATGCAAAGCCGGCTGCCGCCGCACTCGATGGCGCGATGCCGGATGCCGCCGCCAAGGCATTGGGCGACGACGACGGCGCCCCCTGGCGCGATGCCGCGATGCCTATCGACGAGCGCATGATACTCGCCGATGGCAAGCCACTGCCGCGCCGCCTGTTCGCGGCCATGGCGCAGCAGGACTGCGGTCAATGCGGCTATCTATGCGAGACCTATTCGAAGGCGATTGCGGACGGAAAGGAAGCCAAGCTCAACCTCTGCGCACCCGGCGGCAAGGAAACGAGCCGCATGCTGAAGCGGCTCCTGGAAGCGGCGCCGGCGGCGTTGCCGGACGCCCAACCGGCGACAGCGCCATCACCCGCCGAGGCCCAGTCTCCCGAAGCAGGCACGCGGGACGCACCGGTCGAAGCGAGGTTCGTTTCCACGCAGCGGCTGAATGGCGACGGTTCCGAGAAGGATACGCGCCATATCGTGTTCGACCTCGGCGGCACCGGGTTGCGCTATGCGCCCGGCGACAGCTTCGGCCTGTTCCCCAAGAACGATCCGGCGCTGGCGGATGCAATCCTCGCCACCTTGCGCGTGCCTGCCGAATTCCCGGTCGGCGGCAAGCCGATGCGCGACGCGCTGATCGAGGACTATTCGGTCGGTCTCGCGCCCGACATGCTGTTCGAGCTGATGAGCTACCTTGTCGGCGGCGAGCGGCGCCAGAAAGCGAAGCTGCTGGCCAAAGGCGAGGACCCCGACGGCGATGCGGCGACGCTCGATGTGCTGGCCGTGCTGGAGAAGTTCGCACCGGTACATCCGGACCCGGAAGCGTTCGTCGAATGCCTGGAGCCCCTACAGCCGAGGCTCTATTCCATCGCCTCGTGTCCGCTCTCGACACCTGACCAGCTCCATCTCACGGTCGACGGCGTGCGCTACGATATCGGCGGACGGCATCGCCTCGGAGTTGCTTCGACATTCCTGGCTGATCGCGTCGAGCCGAACGCTCGGGTCAAGGCGTACATCCAGAAAGCGCACTGTTTCGCGCTGCCGAAAGATGGCACGGTACCGATCATCATGGTCGGTCCCGGCACGGGCATCGCACCCTTCCGCTCATTTCTGTGGCATCGCAAAGCGACCAAGGCGTCCGGCCGCGCCTGGCTGTTCTTTGGCCACCAGCACGAAGCGACCGACTTCTTCTACCGCGACGAGCTTACGGAGATGCTCGCCGGCAAGACGCTGACACGGCTGTCGACCGCCTGGTCGCGCGACGGCGCTGCCAAGGTTTACGTACAGGACCGCATGCGCGAAGCCGGACCGGAGCTGTGGTCATGGCTCAAGGACGGCGCCCACGTCTACGTCTGCGGCGATGCCAAGCGCATGGCCAGGGACGTCGAGGATGCGCTCGTGGAGATCTCCGCCAAGGCCGGCCAGATGAACGAAGCCGCAGCCAAGGATTCCATCACCGAGCTGAAGGTCGCCGGCCGCTACCAAGCGGATGTCTACTGATGACCGTGGAATTCAAGCCTTCCAATTGGACGCAGCCCGCGGCGAACGCGACGGTTCGCACCACGTGCCCGTACTGCGGCGTCGGCTGCGGCGTGCTTGCCACGCCTGACGGCAAGGGCGGCGCACTCATCAAGGGCGACCCGGATCATCCTGCAAACGCCGGGCGGCTTTGCTCGAAGGGTTCGGCACTTGGGGAAACGCTGGGTCTGGAGACCCGGCTGCTGCACCCGATCGTCGATGGCACACACACCGATTGGGGCCACGCCCTCGACCAGGTTGCGAAGCGCTTGCAGGCCGTGCGATCCGCGCACGGGCCGGAGGCCATCGCCTTCTATCTTTCCGGCCAGCTCCTCACCGAGGACTATTACGTCGCCAACAAGCTGGCGAAAGGCTTCATCGGCACGCCCCATGTCGACACCAACTCGCGGCTGTGCATGGCCTCCTCCGTTGCCGGACACCGCCGCGCCTTCGGCGCCGACGTCGTGCCGCAGTGCTACGACGATCTGGAACTGACCGACCTCATCGTGCTGGCGGGCTCCAACGCGGCCTGGTGCCATCCGGTGCTCTATCAGCGCATGCAGATGGCACGCGCCGAGCGCGGCGTGCGGCTCGTCAACATCGATCCGCGGCGCACGGCAACCTGCGAGGGCGCCGACCTGCATCTGCCGATCAAGCCCGGTACCGACGGATACTTGTGGAGCGGCCTGCTGGTCTGGCTCGCCGAGCGGCAGCTGATCGATATTCCTTTCGTCGAGGATCATACGCGCGGCTTCGCGTGGGCCCTGCGCCGCGCTTGCCAGCTCGCGCCGTCTCTCGATGCGGTTGCCAGCGCAACGGGGCTCGACCGCCAGGCGGTTGCGGTCTTCTACGGCTGGTTCGCGGGAACCCCGCGCGTCGTCTCCTGCTACAGCCAGGGCATCAACCAGTCGGCGCAGGGCACCGACAAGGTCAACGCGATCATCAACTGCCACCTCGCGACCGGCCGCATCGGCAAGCCGGGCTCCGGTCCGCTGTCGCTCACCGGCCAGCCGAATGCGATGGGCGGGCGAGAAGTCGGCGGCCTCGCCAACATGCTTGCGGCGCACATGGGCTTCTCGGA
>Ga0190265_10001652_pt1 | contig 14689 bp, 13 predicted proteins | sample Popmic124T_FD_133135 | JGI IMG/M metagenome (GOLD analysis project Ga0190265, IMG submission 133135) | Populus adjacent soil microbial communities from riparian zone of Indian Creek, Utah, USA - 124 T | ecosystem: Environmental > Terrestrial > Soil > Riparian zone | place: USA: Utah | collected...
ACGCACGGCTTCGTCGTCGTCGCTTCCAACACGGTGCCGGCGATCGGCGCGGAGATCGAGCTCGGCCAGGAGATCATCGCGGGGATCGATTGGATCCTCGCGCAAGAAGCCGACGCGAGCAGCATGTTCCACGGCAAGCTCGACCGCACCAAGGTCGCGTCGATGGGCTACTCGATGGGCGGGCTCGCGACCACGACCATCGCCGACGATCCACGGCTGACCACCACCGTGCACATCTCGGGTGGCAACATGGTGATCGAGCGGATTCAGAAGCTGCGCGCGCCGGCCGCGTTCATCTGCGGCGAGAGCGACATCGCCAACCCCAACTGCGCGACCGACTTCGAGGCCGCGACCACGCCCGTGTTCTACGGCGTGTTCCTCGGCGGCGATCACCTGGGTGTGCTCGTGCCGCCGTATGCCGATCGCATCCGCAAGGCGGCCACCGGCTGGCTGCGCTGGCAGCTGATGAGCGACGCGACGCTCAAGCCCATGTTCGTCGGCGCCGACTGTGCGCTCTGCAAGGACACGACCAACTGGGACGTGAAGCAGAAGAACCTCAACTGAACGGCCGCGCGCCGGTCCGGGTGGCGAAGCAGTGAACGGAGTCGAACATGGTCGCTGACAAACATCTGGCTCGCGCGCGCGCCATCGGGCTGCTGTTCCTGCTGCCGCTGATCGCGCATTGCAGCAGCAAGGGCGAGGGCTCAATGGACGCGCCCGTGGCGGGCACGCTCGCAGCTCCGATCACCGGTGGCGGGTCGGGCGGGGCGGCGGCCGTCGCTGGGTCGTCGGCCGGGGGCGCGGCGGGAGCGAGCACGGTCTCGGGCAGCGGCGGCTCCGCGCAGGCGGGCAGCAGCGCAGGGGCGAGCGGCGCGGCGGGCGGCGGCGGCTCGGGAGGCGCCATCAGCGGCAGCGGCGGTGCGCCGGCCGATGGTGGCATGACGATGGAAGATGGCGGCGGCGCGCCGACGGGCGGCTTCGCTCCGGCAGACCCGGCCAAGGCGGGCCCTTACATGGCGGCGACGAAGAGCGCCACCGGCCCGAACGGCGGCTACACGCTCTACCACCCTGCGCAGCTCGCGCCGGACGGGCTCAAGAATCCGATTCTCACCTGGGGCAACGGCGCGACCACCATCCCGTCGCTGTACACGCTGCTGCCGCACCTCGCGACGCACGGCTTCGTGGTGATCGCCTGCGACAACAGCTTCGTGACCGGTGCGGAGCTCAAGGCCGGCATCGATTGGCTGATCGCCGAGAACGGGCGCATGGGCAGCGAGCTGTACCAGAAGCTCGACGTCGAAGCGGTCGGGTCGTTCGGCTACTCGCTCGGTTCGCTCGGCACGTTCGAGATCGCCGCGGACCCGCGCCTGAAGACCACCGTGCACATCTCCGGCGGCGCGATGGACAAGTCGGTGGTGCCGAACCTACGCAACCCGGCAGCCTTCTTCTGCGGCGACCCGTCGGACATCGCGCACGAGAACTGCGAGAGCGACTTCGCGCTGGCCAAGGTGCCGGTGTTCTACGGCGTGTTCCCCGGCGATCACTTCGGCATCCTCGCGGCCTTCGCCGATCAGATCAACACGGCGACCACCGCCTGGCTGCGCTGGCGCCTGATGCACGACCAAACCCAGGAGAAGACCTTCGTCGGCCCCGACTGCGCGCTGTGCAAGGACGCCTCCTGGACGGTCAAGCAGCGCGACTTCGCTGTGGCGCCTTGAAATCTCAAGACCGCACGCCGAGCCAGGCGGCGATCGCGATCGCGACCGCCAGTACGCACAGCATGATCAGCTTGCCCGAGCCCATGCGAGGCTCGGCGGCGGCGATCGCGGCCTGGCCGACTCGCCCTCCGGCGGGCGGCATCGAAGACTCGGCGTTCAGCACGAGCTCCTGCTCGTCCAGCTCGGCGATCGGGCCCGGCGCGGAGCGGCGCATCGAGGCTGGCGCCTGCTGGCCCGAGGTGCGTGGTCCCGGCCCGCTCGGCGTCGGCGTGGGCGGCCGCGGCCGCTGCGGCTGCGCGGGCGGCGCGGCGCGCGGGTCCGGACCGCGCACCGGCTCGGCCGATCGCCGGTCGGCGATGCCGGCCTCGCGCCAAGAGCCGGTCGACTCGTCGCCGCGACCGCTTGCAGGCTCGCCGCGCCGCGGCGAAGCCTGCGCGGGCGGCTTGCGCGCGGCCGGCTGCGCTTGGGCGCCGTGGTCGCCGAACAGGTCGACGTCGTCGTTGAACCAGCTGGCCGGGTCTTCCAGGTTCTCGTCGCCGAGCGCGTGCCCGCCGCTGCCTTGCTGCTTGGGTAGGCTGCCGCTCTCCGAGCTGATGCCCACGCTCTCGTCCAGCTCCTCCTGGATCAAGCGATCGATCAGCGACTGCTCTTCGGGCGCGGGGGCGCCCTCCCCGGTCACCAGCTCGACCATGCGCGCCAGATCGTACGAGGTCACCATCAGCTGATGGCGGAACAGGTAGTCCGCGAGCGCCGCGCCGAACTCGCGCGCGCTCTGATAGCGGTCCGCGGGATCGCGGGTCAGCGCCTTGAGCAACACTTCCTCGAACGCCTCGTCGACCTCGCGGTTGAGCGGCGCGAGGCGCGGGACGTTCGCCTTCTGGATCAGCTTGACCGTCGCGTAGTCGTTCTCGCCCCAGAACAAGCGCTTGCCCGCCAGCATCTCCCACAACACGATGCCCATCGCGAACAGGTCGGTGCGCGCGTCGACCTGCAGGCCGTTGGCGGCTTCCGGGCTCAGATAGCTGAACTTGCCCTTCACCACGCCCGGGTCGGTGGTCTGGATCTGCGTGCTGGCCTTGGCCAGCCCGAAGTCGGCGAGCTTCACCTCACCGCGGCGGGTGACCATGATGTTCGGCGGGGAGATGTCGCGGTGCACGATGTGGAGCGGCGTGCCCTGCTCGTCGGCGAGCTCGTGTGCGTAGCTCAGGCCGCGGCAGGCTTCGATCGCCAGGTGCACGGCGTCGACCAACCGGATGCGCTGGCCGCGCTTGGTCAGGCTCTCGAGGATGCGCTTGAGGTTCACGCCATCCACGAACTCCATGATCAGGAAGTACGTGTCGTCGCGCTTGCTGATGTCGAAGACGGAGACGATGTTGGCGTGGTCGAGCCGGGCCGAGAGCCGGGCCTCGTCGAGGAACATCTCGATGAAGCTCTGGTTCTGCGCGAGGTGCGGGAGCACGCGCTTGATCGCGACCTTCTTGCGAAAGCCCTGCACGCTGACGGCTTCGCCGAGATAGACCTCGGCCATGCCGCCGGCTTCGAGCCGCTTGATGACGCGATACTTCTGTTGTTCGACGGCGGCCATCGGGAGCGTTACGGCGCGGCCGTGCAGGCCTGACAAGGGCAGCACGCGAGGCCCGGCCGCGCGTTGCAGCACCCTGCCAACGCGCAGGGCGAGTCAACCTACGATTCTGGGGTGTTGGGCCGGTTGACGTCAAGCGTTGGAGTCGCGCCCTTGTGTAGCGATTTCGCTGAGCTAGCGCGTGGACTGGGGTGCGTGATCCGGCGCGGGTTCGGCCCTCGGTGGGCTTTCGTGGGCAGCGCGCGGAGCGTTGACAGCGCGCAGCGCGGGCGCTTGACTCCCGCCGTGCCCGCGTCGCCCCACCCGATTCGCATCGCCCCGTCCATTTTGTCAGCTCGCTTCGAGCGTTTGGGCGAGGAGGTGCAGGCTGCGGTCGAGGCCGGCGCCGACTACATCCACGTGGATGTGATGGACGGACGCTTCGTCCCCAACATCACGATCGGGCCGCTCGTGGTGGAGGCCTTGCGCCGGATCACCGACAAGGTGCTCGACGTGCACCTGATGATCGTGGAACCCGAACGTTACGTGGAAGAGTTCGCGCGTGCAGGCGCCGACATCATCACCGTGCATGCCGAAGCGTGCACCCACCTACACCGCACCTTGCAGCAGATCCGCGCCACCGGAAAACGCGCGGGTGTGTCTCTCAACCCCCACACTCCCGAAGACTGTCTGCTCTACGTGCTCGATGGTGTGGACCTGGTGCTGGTGATGAGCGTGAACCCGGGCTTCGGTGGGCAGGCGTTCATCCCCAGCGTGCTGCCCAAGATCACGCGCTTGCGCGAGATGATCGACGCGTCCGGCCGCAGGATCGACCTCGAGGTCGATGGCGGCGTGAAGCCCGGCATCGCTCGGCAGGTGATCGCCGCGGGCGCGGACGTGCTGGTCGCGGGCAGCGCGGTCTTCGGTCAGACGGACTATGCAGCGGCGATCGCGGCGATCCGAGCCGATCGCTAGCGCAGAGAGGAAGGCATGCACGCACGCGGCTGGCGTTTGGTTCCGGGGCGGATGCGCCAGCTCGCGCTACTCGCGCTGCTCGTCGACGGTTGCAACGCCGGCGATGACCCCGGCGACGAGGACGCCGTCGTCGCTTGCGATCCGCTGGCCGCCGAAGCGCAGACGGGCGAGGTCGCGGTCGAGTACTCCGGCGTGCTCGAGGACGATCGGCGGGTGCTGGTCGTGCGCCCGGAGGCGGAGTGGGATTACGAAGATTTTCGCGTGTTCCTCGGTCCGCCCGACCGCCTGCTCGAGCTCGACGTGGGCGAAGTCGTGCGCGCCAAGGACGGCGGCTCGACCACGATCGAGCTCAGCGTCGATGGCGAGCCGGGCACGCTCGACTTCCCCGTGGTGAGCACTGACGACGGCGGCTTCGAGCACGGCCCTGCGACGCTCGAACAAGGCGGCAAACGCTTCGCGATCGAGCTCGAGGTGGTGGCTGACCCGACCAAGTTCGACGAGCTCGAGTTCTTCTGCCGCGCGGGCCCTGCGACCGGCGTCGACGCCCCGGGCGCGTACCGGCCGATCGACCAAGGCGCGTACCGACCGATCGACGCGAGCCCGGCGCGGTAGCGCCGAAGGGGGGCTGCTCCCGACTCAAACCTGCAAATCGGGGTCGGCGGAGGGGTACCAGCGGCTGGCGACGCGCACGGCGTTGGTCGCGGCGCCGAGGCGCAGGTTGTCCCCGACCACCGTCAGGCACAGGCTGCGGCCGCTCGCGTCGCGCGGGTCGCGGCGCACGCGACCGACCAGCGCGCGGTCGCGGTCCTCGACGCTCGCGACCGCCGACAGTCCTTCGCCCGCGGCGCCGTGCAGGTAGCGCACGAACGGCGCGCGCACGGCGTCGCCGAGCACGGCGGCGACGACCTCGAGGTCGACCGGGCGCTCGCAGGTCAGCCACGCGTTCTCGTAGTGACCGACCGCGACCGCGACGCGGCAGCACTGCACGTTCACGGGCAGCTCGGGCATGGCGAGGATCTTGCGCGACTCGAACATCAGCTTGCGCTCCTCGGCGGAGAAGCCGCTGTCGTCGGTGCCGCCGTTGTGCGGCACGGTGTTGCCCGCGTACTTGGCCGCGTCGAACTGCTGGCCCAGCCGGTTCGCGCGCTCGTAGCCCTGCTTGCTGTCGGCGAGAAAGCCGTCGAGCGCGACGATGCCTGCGCCGCTGACCGCCTGGTACGTGCTGACCGTCAGCCACGTCAGGCCGTACTCCTTGCGCAGCGGCTGCAGACCCAGCATCAGCGGAATGGTGGTGCAGTTGGGGTTGGCGACCAGCCGCACCGCGTCGTCGACCTGCGCGCAGTTCACGCCCGCCGTGACCAGCGGCACCTTGGGATCGGCGCGGTACGTGCTGCTCTTGTCGATCACCCGGTACCCGAGCGCGAGCAAGCGCGGCACGTAGCGCTTGCTGTGATCGTCGTCGAGCGCGACGAAGGCCAGCTCACCCTTGGGCGCGCTCTCGTCCTCGAGCGCGGCGGCGGCCTTGACCGGGTAGCGCTTGCCCCCGAGCTCCAGCTCTTGATCCCGGCTCGCGTACAGCACGACCTCCGCGCCCGGCCAGGCGCGCGCACACAACTCTAGGGTCTCGCGTCCGACGAGCCCGGTGGCTCCCAAAATGCAGATCCGCATGGCGACGCTGCTGTAGCAGCGATTCGGCGCGCAAGCTACTTCGTCCCGTCCGCGCTTTCCTCGGAGTCCGGTTCGCTGCTCTTCGCCGCAGCCTTGTCTGCAGGTTTATCGGCACCCTGGCCCGGGTCGACCTCGGTGTCCGGGTCGTCTTTGCCCTTGTCCTTCGCAGCGCTCGTGCCCGTCGCGGTCACGGGTCGCGGGAAGCGCATCTTCGGGCACTTCTCGCCCGGGTCGGGTCGCCTCCACATCTGAGCGACGCGCCCGAGCTTGCCCTCGACGCCGCCGAGATCGCAGTACTTGTGCTTCAGGATGTACTCGCGAATCTCCGGGATATGCAGCATCGACAGGTTGCCGAGCTTGGCCGGCATGTCGACGAACAGCTTGGGCTTGTTCTGGTTCAGGTCCTGGACCGTGTTCTCTCGCGCGCGCCAAGCCACGCGCTGCGGGTGCCACTCGTTCCAGAACGGCGGCACGATGCCCGCGACCATCGTGCTGTACACGTAGCGCGTGGCGGGGCGGCGCTTGCACGACACGTACACGTCGCCGTCGAAGCCCCAGACGTAGATGCGGTCGCCCGGCTTGCTGTGCTTGTCGATCTTGTCGCAGATCGCGTCGGGCCGCGCGCTGCGCCACAGCTTCATCACTCCGCGTTCGCGCTGCAGACGCAGCATCTTGGCGTCGAACGACACGAACAGAAAGCACAGCGCGAGCCCCGTCTGCAGCAGCACGGCGAGCGTCCGGCCCAGGCGCGTACCGACGCGCAGCGCGAGCTCCACGCGCAGCCCGAACAGCAGCCCGAGGAACGGCAGCAGCGCGACCATCTGGTGGTGCCACCACTTCATCTGGATGATCATGGTGACCAGCGCGATCAGGAAGTGCGCGAGGACCACCAGCTCGAACGCCTTGTCCTTGAGCACCGCCGTGACCGAGCCGCGGTCCAGGCCGCGCAGCTGGCGCACGAACTCGGCCGCGGAGAGCCCGGCGATCAGGAACATCGTCCCCACCGGGAACGGGTTGTCCATGAACCACCCCGCCAGCTCGCGCTGCAGCGGCATCACCTTGTAAGGCGCGAGGAAGATCTCGGTGTTGTAGCGGTAGAAGTTGTACCAGAATTCGCGCAGGTAGCCGCCGATCGCGTAGGGCGCGACGCACAGCACCGCGACCAGCAGCCAGGCCGCGACGAAGATGCCCACGCGCTGCAGCCGCGCGCGACGCTCGACCGGGTCCGGCTCACCGCGGCGCACGAACAACCACAGCACGAGCACCGCGCTGGTCGGCAGCGCGATCTGCTTCGAGAAGCCGGCGCACGCCGACAGCACACCCGCGACGAAGATCAGCGCGCGCCCGCGCCCGAGCGCCAGCCCCTCGCGGCGCAAGGCCTCCGCGGTCGCGGTCAGGGCCAGCACCTCAAACATGCCGATCACGTGCTCGCCGTTGATCCCGATCCCGTCCCCGGTGACCAGCGCGACGCCCAGCACGAACGCGAACAAGACCACGGCGTATGCGCCGACCAGCGGACGCCGCTGGATCAAGCCGAGCGCGAAGACCGAGCCCATGGTGATGGCCGGCACGACCCACGCCAGCACGCGGATCCCCACCCAGCTATCCCACCCGCCCAGCCACTGGGTGAGCGTCATCAGCCAGTAGAGGATCGGTCCGCGCTGACTCACCGCGTACACACCCGGCAGCCAGTGCGTGTCGATCAGCCGGGCGGCGAGCGCGCCCATGTAGCCCTCGTCCCAGCTCAGCGGCCCTGGTTGCTCGAGCATGAACAGCTGGGCCCTGCCCATGCAGCCGAGCGCCATCAGCAAGATCGCGATCGCGCACTCGAGCTCGAGGCGGTACGCGCGCACCTTGGCCTGCGGCTCTGCCTCGTGCGTGTCTGGGGCAATCGGCGTCAACATCGGCGCGGTTCGTCGAGGCTCACGGCCCTTCGGCGCGCGCAGACTAGCGCCGCCTGAGTGGGTTAACAACCGGGAAGGTCGGGAGCCCGGTCGGTCCGGTGCGGCACACTACGGCACAGCCCGGCCCGCCATGGTAAAGCGGATTTCGCATGCGGATCGCATTCAGCAAGTACGAAGGGCTGGGCAACGACTTCGTGCTGGTCGAGCGGGTCGAGGGGACGGAGCTCGGGCGCGAGCACGCTCGGCTGATCTGCGACCGGCGTCGCGGTGTCGGGGGGGACGGCGTGCTGCTGCTCGGCCGCTCGGCCGCGGGGCTTCCGAGCATGCACGTGATCAACGCGGATGGCTCGGTGCCCGAGATGTGCGGCAACGGCATTCGCTGTGTGGCGCTGCATCTGGCGCGTGCCGGCCGCGTGGGTGACGCGCCCTTCGAGGTCGACACCGACGCCGGGCCGCATCGCTGCCGCGTGCTCGAGAGCGGCGCAACGGGCGTGGTCGAAGTCGCCATGCGCGCGGCCAGCCTGGAACCGGCCGACGTGCCGGTACGCGCCCCCGTCGCTCTGCGCGACGCGCCGCTCGAGCAGGTCGACCCGCGGCTGCGCTGGACCGCGGTCAGCATGGGTAACCCGCACGCGGTCACGTTCGACGAGCCGGGGCAGGAGCGCGCCCAGCTCGCGCCGCGGGTCCAGAGCGCCGCGATCTTCCCGCACGGCGTCAACGTCGGCTTCGCGCGCATGCTCGGGCCGCGCGCGCTCGAGCTCGCGGTGTTCGAGCGCGGAGCGGGCTGGACCGAAGCCTGCGGCACGGGCGCGTGCGCGGCCGCGGTCGCCGCCGTCGAGACCGGCCGCGCCCCGCGCGGCGCAGCGCTCGCGGTTCAGCTGCCGGGCGGAACGCTCACCATCGTGGTCCCCGCAGCCGGCGAACCCATCCTCATGACCGGCCCGGCTCGCCACGTCTTCGACGGCGTGCTTGAGCTCTAGAACAGACTCCCTTGCGCGCGCGTGGGCAGGGGGATGCCGAGATGGGTGTAGGCCTTGTCGGTGACGACGCGGCCGCGGGCGGTGCGGGCCAGGAAGCCCTGCTGCAGCAGGAACGGCTCGTACACGTCCTCGAGCGTGTCGCGCGGCTCGCTCAGCACGGCGGCCAGCGTCTCCACGCCGACCGGGCCGCCGCGGTAGTGCTCGATCACGGCGCGCAGCAGCTTGCGATCCATGGCGTCGAGCCCGGCCTCATCGATCTCGAGCCGGCCGAGCGCCTCGCCCGCGACCGCGCGATCGATCACGCCGCCGCCGAACACGGTCGCGAAGTCGCGCGCGCGGCGCAGCAAGCGGTTGGCGATGCGCGGGGTGCCGCGCGCGCGCCTCGCCAGCTCGAACGCCGCGTCGTCGCTGAGCGCGATCTGCAACAGCCGGGCGCTGCGCCGCACCACCTCGACCAGCTCCTCGGGCGGGTAGTAGTCGACCCGCTCGACGATGCCGAAGCGCGAGAGCATCGGGTTGGTCAACAAGCCCGTGCGCGTGGTCGCGCCGATCAAGGTGAACGGCGCGAGCGGCAGCTGCAGGGTCGCGGCATAGGGCCCGTCGCCCTGCACGATGTCGATGCGGAAGTCCTCGACCGCCGTGTACAGGTTCTCCTCGATCACCGGGCTGAGCCGGTGGATCTCGTCGATGAACAGCACGTCGCCGCGCTCCATCCGCGTGAGCAAGGCAGCCAGCTGGCCCTTGTGCTCGACCGCCGGACCGTGCGCGGTCGCGACGTTCGCGCCCATCTCCTTGCCGAGGATGTGCGCGACGGTGGTCTTGCCCAGGCCCGGCGGACCGCACAGCAGCACGTGGTCGAGCGGCTCGCTGCGCTGCTTGGCCGCGTCCACGTAGACCTGCAGGTTGCTCATCACCTTGCGCTGGCCGATGAAATCGGCGAAGCGAGTCGGGCGCAGCGCGCGGTCGAGATCGCGGTCGTCCACGTGCGGCGCGCCGTCGACCAGACGTTCGTCGTCGGTTTCAGCTTTGGCCATCGTCACTCCGCGAGCTCGGGTCGGTCATCCCAGCTTCCCCAGCGCGAGCCGCACCAGCAGCTCGATCGGCCGCGCGTCCTGCTGCTCCACCACCGACGACGCGGCATGGTCGGCCTGGGCGCGGCTGAACCCGAGCGCAGCCAGCGCGCCCGCGACCTCGGCCGCGCGGCCTTGCACCTGCGGCACCACGCTCAGCGGCGTGACGCCGGATTGCAGCGCGTGCAGCAGCGGCAGCTTGTCCTTGAGCTCGAGCAGCATGCGCTCGGCTGTCTTCTTGCCGACGCCCGAGATCGCCGTGAGCCGCTTGTGGTCGGCGCGCGCGACCGCGAGCCCGAGCTCGGCCGCGTCCATGTCGCCGAGCACGGCCAACGCCAGCTTGGTCGCGATGCCGGAGACCCCCATCAGCACGCGAAACGCGCTGCGATCGATCGCGCTCTCGAAGCCGAACAGCCGCAGCTGGTCCTCGCGCACGTGGGTATGGATGTGCAGGGTCGCCGGCGCGGGCGGCGTCGGCAGGCGCGGCACCGAGCGCAGCGGCACGAACACCTCGTAGCCCACGCCCTGCACGTCCAGCACGCAACAGCCATCACCGCCGCGTTCGATCACCACCCCGGTCAGCCGGCCGATCATCGAGCGGACCCTAGCATAGAACGCTGAACACCTGTGCTGGTTCCACCACCCCGTAGGCGTGCCCGTGCCCGTGCACGTGCCCGAAATTCTTGCCCGAAACGAGAGGGATCGGGCACGGGCACGCGTACGGGGCGCGCTAGTGGGGTTGGCGGCGGCTCAGCAAGGCGTTGGCGTGCGTGATCGCGACTGCGAGCGCGTCGGTCGCGTCGACGGCGGGCATGGTGCGGAAGCCGAGCATCGCGCACACCACGCGGCCGAGCTGCTCCTTGGGCGCCGCGCCGCGGCCCGCGACCGAACGCTTCACCACCGCGGGCGGGTACGCGCTCAGCTCGAGCTCGCAGAGCGCCGCGCACAGCAGCACCACGCCGCGCGCGTGGCCCAGGACCAGCGCGGAACGCGCGTGCTTCGAGAACACGTCCTCGACCGCCATGCAGCTGGGCGCGTGCTCGGCGATCACCGCGCGCAGCCCGTCGTGGATCACGCGCAGGCGCTCGGGCAGCTCGGAGTCGGCGCGCGCGTGGATCACGCCTGCGGCCACGCCCACCAGCCGCGGACCCGCGCGCCGCACCACGCCCCAACCGGTGCGGATGGTGCCGGGGTCCACGCCCAGCACGATCATGCTTGCGACAAGCTGGCCAGCGCTTCTTCCGAGGGCTCGAAGTCGCTCCACACCTTCTGTACGTCGTCGTGGCCTTCGAGCGCCTCGATCAGGTTCATCAGCACTTCGGCGTCGCGGCCAGAGACCACCTTCTTGTTCTTCGGCAGCTTGGCCAGCTCCGCGGCCGCGATCGCGATCTTCGCCTCCGCCAGCGCCGTGCGCACGGCCTCGAGCGCGACCTTCTCGGTCTTGACCAGCCAGCTCTCGCCGAGGTCCTCCATGTCGTCGGCGCCCGCGCCCGCGGCCACCTCGAACACGCTGTCCTCGCTCGCGCCGTCCTTGGCGACGTTGATCACGCCCTTCTCCTCGAAGGCCCAGGCCGCTGCGCCCGCCGCGCTGAGCTGGCCGTTGTGCTGGTCGAAGATCTTGCGCAGCTCCGGGTTGGTGCGGTTCTTGTTGTCGGTCACGACGTCGAGCAAGAACAGCGTCCCGGCCGGCCCGACCCCCTCGTAGGTGATCTCCTCGTAGGTCACGCCCTCGAGCTCGCCCGTGCCCTTCTTGATCGCCCGGGTGATGTTGTCGCCCGGCATGTTCGCCGCGCGCGCCGCATCGACCGCGCGGCGCAGGCGCGCGTTGCCGTTGATGTCGCCGCCGCCCATGCGGGCCGCGACGGTCACCTCTTTGATCAGCTTGGTGAACGCCTGGCCGCGCTTGGCGTCCGCTGCGCCCTTCGTGTGCTTGATCTTGGACCAGCGGGAATGTCCGCTCATGACTAACCCTCATGCTGCCGGGGGCGGGTAGGCCTACGCAGCGTCCCCTCGCCCTGAGTCTCGGTTGTTACCACGCCGAAAACGCTTCGTCAGCGCACGTCCCAGATCTGCCAGCGGCCAGCCTCCTTTTTCAGGTGAATTTCGCCGCCGCCGGTCAGGTGGACGATGGCCTCGTCGCCGTGGATCTCGACGCGCAGGTCGAGCGGGTCGGCGGTCTGCTGGGCGCTGCGCTCGAAGGTCGCCATCCACGCCGCGCGCCGCTCGCGGCTGAGCACGCGCAGCAAGGCCGGCAAGCTCTGCCGCTGCAGCGCCCTGCGCAGCTCCGCCACCGCGTCGAGCGGCGTCGACAGAGCCTGCGCGTCGAGCACGCCGCCCTCGATCCGCCAGCCGCCGTCCTGCAGCACGACCACGACCTGCTCGCCGTCGTCGAGCTCGACCCGCGCCCGCGCGTCGGCCGCGAGCTCCCTGCGCGTGAGCTTGTGCGCCAGCTCGCGCAGCTCGCTCTGGTTGTCCTTCCACAGCGCGACGAAGCGCTGGCGGCCGAGCCGCGCGCGCAGCCGGGGATCGAGCAGCGCGTACGCGTCGTCCGGCCGGTCGCGTTCGATCGCGCGCGCCAGCGCAGCCGCCGGTTGCGCGGGATCGGGCACGCGCGGCGCACCGGCACAGCCGAGCGCGGCCGTCTGCAGCCAGCTCACGCCGAGCAGGAGGAGCCACCACCAAGCACTCGAGCGCGCTGCCCTGCACATCGCCGCCGGAGTGTAGGCGCGGCGCGCGCCGCTGTCGCGCCGCTGTTGGTAGGGACGCGATTGACTTGGCGCGACCGGCTTCGTACTGGTCGAGCATGGAGCCGTCCGCGAGCGCCCCGAGCCGGGACGAGATCCTGCGCGCGTACTTTCGCGAACAGGCTCGCGTCTGCGATGAGTACGGATCACCGTTCACCGCGCGCCTGATCGAGAGCATGTGGCTCGACTACGAGGCCGGCGGCCCGGTCGCGGCGCTGATCGCAGACTGGCCCGGATCCCCGCTCGCCGACGCGCTCACGATGCGCCTCTGCGGCGCGCTGCACGCGGCGGCGCTGACGGGACGCGATCCGGCGCTCGCCGCCGAGTACCCCGAGCAGCGCGCGGACTACAGCCTGGACGCCGTCTGGCCGCTGGCCCGCGCGTTGTTCGCGCGCGAACGAGCATGGGTGACCGAATTCATCCGTTCACCGCCCCAGACCAACGAGGTGCGCCGCTCGATCGCGCTGCTGCCCGGCTTCCTCGCCTTTGCGCAGGCCTGCCCCAACGGCGAGCTCGACACGCTCGAGATCGGCGCCAGCGCGGGCCTCAACCTGGGCTGGGACGGCTTCAGCTACCGCACCGACAGCTGGAGCTGGGGCCCCGACGGCGGTGCGCCGATCGACACCGAGTGGCACGGTCCACCACCGCTGCTTTCGATCGTGCCGCGCATTCGCGCGCGGGCTGCGTGCGACCAGAATCCGCTCGATATCAACGATCGCGACCAACGCCTGCGGCTGCGCTCCTACGTCTGGGCCGACCAGCACGCGCGGCTGGCGCGCTTCGACGCCGCCGTCGAGCTCGCGCGCGCGCGCGCCATCCCGGTCGAGCGCGCCGACGCCGCAGAATGGCTCACGCGCCGCTTGCCGCAGCGCGCACCCGATCGCGGGACGATCGTCTATCACTCGCTGTTTCTGCAGTACCCGCCGCGCGCCACGCGAAGAGCGATCGCCGCTGCGATCGAAGGCGCCGGCGCACGCGCGACGCCCGAAGCTCCACTGGCCTGGCTCCGGCTCGAGCCCGAAGGCGTGCTCGGCGGCTCGCGCGAAAGCCCGCGCTTCCTGGTCGACATGATCACCTGGCCCGGCGCGGTACGTCGCACGCTCGCGTACACCGATGGCCACGCGCGCGCCGTACAGCTGCTCGCCCCCGACTCGGGCGCATGAGTGCGCCTCAGGGGACGAGTGCTCTGACCGAGGGGTTCTGATTCCGGATCGCGTTTGAGGCGGCGTTGAATGCGAGGAGCCGAGCCGCAAGAATACTCCCTGTATTTCGAGGTTCGGCGACATGGCAGGCGACGTTGGATCGAGCGCGAGGTGGGATCAAAACCCTCGGTCAGGGCACGAGCAGCACGCGGCCAAAGGCCTGGCGCGACTCGATGTAGGCGTGGGCCTGGGCCGCGTCCGCGAGCGGGAAGCTGCGATCGATCACCGCGCGCAGCTCGCCGCGCGCGATCGCTTGCAGGTGGCGCGCGACGATCGCGCGCACGCGATCGGTGCCGGCTTCGCTCGCCAGCGACACGCCGATCACCGCGCGATTGCCGCGCATGGGATTGAGATCGTACTTGTACGTGAACGAGGCGCGATCGACGTTGCCGAACATGCAGACGCGCCCGCGCGGCGCGCACGCGCGAAAGCTCTGCTGCGTGACGTCGCCGCCGACGCCATCGACGATCACGTCGGCGCCGCGCCCTCCGGTCAGCTCCTTGACCTTGGCGACCAGGTCTTCGGTCTTGTAGTCGATGCCGTGGTCGACGCCGTACTCGCGCAAGCGCTCGAGCTTGTCGCGGCTCGAGGCGGTCGCCAGCACGGTCGCGCCGTGACGCTTGGCGAGCTGGATCGCCGCCAGACCGACGCCGCTGGCGCCGGCTTGAACCAGCACGGTCTCGCCCGCCTGCAGCCGGCCGTATTCGAACAGGCAATCGTCGGCCGTGCTGTAGGGCACGGGCACGGTCGCTGCCGCCTCGATCGCGAGCCCGTCGGGCACGCGATGCGCGGCCCGCGCGTGGACCACGCGCAGCTGCGCGTGTGAACCGTTCGCGCCCACGGTCGTGACGCGCATCCCGACTTCCA
>Ga0190265_10001653_pt1 | contig 14674 bp, 16 predicted proteins | sample Popmic124T_FD_133135 | JGI IMG/M metagenome (GOLD analysis project Ga0190265, IMG submission 133135) | Populus adjacent soil microbial communities from riparian zone of Indian Creek, Utah, USA - 124 T | ecosystem: Environmental > Terrestrial > Soil > Riparian zone | place: USA: Utah | collected...
CCGGCCGGGCTTCGATCCACGCCGCGTTGCACCCGGCGCCGAACCCGCCGTCCGGCGACCCGGTCTGCCAGGAGTTGCCCGACCCGACCAACTGCCCGATCTATTTCTACGTCCTCGCCAACGAGGACGGTGGTCATGTGTTCGCGGTGACGCCCGAACAGCACGAGCGCAACGTCGCCGCCGCCCGTGCCGCGGGCCTCCTGGGATGATGGGGTTCGGATGATGGGGTCCGGATGAAGGCCCCGACAGGAGCGACACAGCTCACTGCCGTCATCGGCTCGCCGGTGCGTCACAGCCTCTCGCCCACACTCCACAACGCGGCGTTCGCGGCCGCCGAACGCGATTGGGTGATGCTCGCCTTCGAGGTCGCACCTGGATCCGGCGCCGCCGCGGTCGACGCGATGCGCACCCTCGGGTTGCGCGGCATGGCGGTCACGATGCCCCACAAGACCGACGTCGCGGCGGCAGTCGACGACGTCGATCCGGCCGCCCGGGTGCTCGACTCGGTGAACACCGTCGTGCTTCGCGCCGACGGCACGACGTTTGGCACCAGCACCGACGGGCAAGGTTTCGTCGGCTCGCTGCTGGAGCGCGGGATCGACCCTGCCGGGGCACGGATCGCGTTGCTCGGTGCCGGTGCTGCAGCGAGAGCGCTGATCGACGCACTGGGGCGGGCCGGCGTGGCCGACCTGGCGATCGTGAACCGCACCGCCGAGCACGCACGCCAGGCGTCCGAGCTCGCCGCCCAGGCGCGGGTCGGTGACACGGACGACATCCGCAACGCCGACATCGTCGTCAACGCCACGCCGGTGGGGATGGGCACCGACGAGCTGCCGTGCGACCCGGCGTTGCTCGGTCCCCGCCAGATCGTCGCCGACCTCGTCTACCACCCGCTGGAGACCGCCCTGCTGCAGGCGGCGCGCGACGCCGGCGCACGCGGGGTCGGCGGGCTGGCGATGCTCGTCCATCAGGCCGTCCTGCAACACGAGCTGTGGACGGGCGAACGCCCCGACCCGGACGTGATGCGGTTGGCAACGGAGGGCGAGCTCGTCAGGCGTCACGGATAATCTCGCCCGGATGCTCCGCTTCCTCACCGCCGGCGAGTCGCACGGGCAAGCCCTGGTGGTGGTGATCGAGGGGCTCCCGGCCGGGCTCGAGATCACGGTCGAGGAGATCCAGGCCGAGATGGCGCGCCGGCGGCTCGGGTACGGGCGCGGTCCGCGCCAGCGCTTCGAGGTCGACGAGTTGATCCTGGTCGGCGGCGTGCGGCACGGACGCACGCTCGGCTCGCCGGTCGCGATCGAGATCAAGAACACCGAGTGGTTCCGGAGCGACAAGTGGCATCGGGAGATGTCGCCGGCTCCGGGACAGACCGAGTCGCCGCTCACCGAGGTCAGGCCCGGGCACGCCGATCTGACCGGGATGCAGAAGTACGGCTTCACCGACGCCCGCGATGTGCTCGAGCGCGCCAGCGCCCGCGAGACGGCCGCCCGCGTCGCGGCCGGGGCGGTGGCGAAGAAGCTGCTCGGCCACCTCGGGGTCCACATCATCTCGCACGTGATCCAGATGGGCTCCGCCCGCGTCGGCGCCGGCACGCCGCGCCCGACGCCCGACGACCTCACCATGGTCGACGACTCACCGGTGCGCTGCTTCGACCCCGGCACCGCCGAGGCGATGATCGCCGAGGTCAAGGCCGCGGCCAAGGACGGCGACTCGCTGGGTGGTGTGATCGAGGTGCTGGGCTTCGGCGTACCAGTTGGCCTCGGCAGCCACGTGCACTGGGATCGCAAGCTCGACGCGCTGCTCGCCCAGGCGATGATGAGCATCCAGGCCGTCAAGGGCGTCGAGATCGGCGACGGGTTCGAGGTCGCCGGACGTCGCGGTAGTTCCGCCCACGACCCCATCCGCTGGGATGGCGAAGCCAACCGCTACCGCCGGCTCAGCACGCTCGCCGGTGGCACCGAGGGCGGAATGTCGACGGGTGAGCTGCTCGTGGTGCGGGCGGCGATGAAGCCGCTCGCGACGCTCAACGTGCCGACCCTCGAGACGGTCGACACGGCGACCAAGGAGCCGGCGATGTCGTTCAAGGAACGCACCGACGTGACGGCCGTGCCGGCGATGGGTGTCGTCGCCGAGACGATGGTGGCGCTCGTGTTGGCCAACGAGGCACAACGCAAGTTCGGGGGCGACTCGGTGAGCGAGTTCGTCCGCAACGCCGAGGCGTTCGCCGCGACCATCGCCGCCTCATGACCCACCTCGTGCTCGTCGGGATGATGGGCTCCGGCAAGACCACCGTCGGCCGGGTCGTTGCCGAACGGCTCGGCCGGCCGTTCCTCGACTCCGACGAGCTGATCGAGGCCCGCACCGGGCGCACGGTGAAGCAGATCTCCGATGACGAGGGGGTGCCGGCCTACCGTCTCCTCGAGACGCAGGCGTTGCTCGACGCGCTCTCGGCTTCTGTGCCCAGCGTCATCGCCGCCGCCGGGGGAGTAGTGCTGAGCCCCACGAACCGCGATGCGCTCCGCGCCGCCGACGCGACGGTCGTGTGGCTGAATGCCGATCCGTCGCTCCTCGTCGATCGTGTCAGGAGTGGCGGGCATCGGCCGTTGCTCGACGACGACCCGGCGGGCACACTGCAACAGATGCACCGCGACCGTGAGCACCTGTACCGCGAGGTCGCCGATGCGGTCGTCGACATCGATGGCCGCGACGTCACTCAGGTCGCGGATGCGGTGCTCGGGGCGATGGGCGCGAGCGAGAAATGAACGACGTCAATCGCGCGATGCGCGACGTTCGCCGTGTGCGCGTCCCGCTCGGCGAGCGCTCGTACGACGTGCTCGTCGGTCACGGCGCGGCGGTCCAACTCGGCGAGCTGCTCCCGCCGACCGCCCGCCGGGCGGCAGTGGTGAGTCAGCCCGGCCTTCCGGTCTCGATCGACGCCAGCATCCCGCACGTGTTGCTCGAGGTCGGACACGGCGAGGAGCACAAGTCGCTCGCCACGATCGCCGACCTGTGCAGCGGGTTCGCCGAGATGGGGCTCACCCGCGACGACGTCGTCATCGCCGTCGGCGGTGGCATGGTCACCGACCTCGCCGGGTTCGCGGCCGCTTCGTACCACCGCGGCGTGCCGGTGGTCCACGTGGCGACGACGTTGCTGGCGATGGTCGATGCGGCGATCGGCGGCAAGACCGGGGTCAACCTGCCGCAGGGCAAGAACCTGGTCGGTGCGTTCTGGCAGCCGCACGGCGTGGTGTGCGATCTCGACGCCCTCGAGACGCTCTCCACCCGCGAGCTGCGCTGTGGCTACGGCGAGATGGCCAAGTACCACTTCCTGACCGGCGACGACCTGCTGGCGATGCCGTTGACCGACCGCGTGGCGCGGTGCGTCGAGATCAAGGCCGAGGTCGTGGCGTCCGACGAGCGTGAGGACGGTCGGCGGGCGATCCTCAACTACGGACACACGCTGGCCCACGCTCTCGAGATCGCGACGGATTACGACCTCGCCCACGGCGAGGCGGTCGCGATCGGGCTCGTGTTCGCCGCTCACCTCGCCCACCGGCTCGAACGCATCGACAGCACGCGCGTCGGACAGCACATCGAGGTCGTCGGTGAGACGTACGGGCTGCCGACCGCCTTGCCACCCGGTCTCGACCCGGAACTCCTGCTCACGCTGATGGGCCGCGACAAGAAGGCACGCGACGGGCTCACGTTCGTGCTCGACGGACCCCGCGGCGTCGAGGTCGTCGCCGGTGTCGATCCGGCCACGGTCGTCTCGACGCTGGAGCTGCTCGTCCGATGATCCGGACTGCCTCATGATCCGGACGGAGCGTCTCGTGCTCCGGCGGTGGACCGACGGCGACCGTCCCGCCTTCCACGACCTCAACAGCGACCCGCTCGTGATGGCGACGATCGGCGCCGTGATGGACCGCGCCCAGTCCGACGCCATGATGGATCGCATCGAGGGCGGATTCGAAGCGCACGGGTTCGGCCTGTGGTGTGTCGAGCTCGACGGCACGTCCATCGGGTTCACGGGCCTGTCGGCTCCATGGTTCCGCGAGGGCATCGAAGTCGGGTGGCGGATCCGCTCGGCGTGGTGGGGGCACGGTTACGCGCCAGAGGCCGCGAGGGCGGCGTTGGCGATCGCGTTCGACGACCTCAGCCTCGACGAGGTGATCTCGTTCACCGCGGTCACCAACGACAAGTCGCGGCGTGTGATGGAGAAGATCGGGATGACCCTCGACCCCACTGGCGACTTCGACCACCCGTCGGTCCCCGAGGGCAGCCCCCTGCGACCCCACGTCCTGTACCGCCTGACGGCTGCCCAATTCCGTTCGACACAGTACCGTTCGGCGCCGTGACCGTTTCGGAAAGCGAGCCCGATCATGCGCACCACCTGCACGGTGATGAGCCGCTGGTGCTGTTGTTGCACGGGCCGAACCTGAACCTGCTCGGCGAGCGTGAGCCCGAGGTGTACGGCACCGCGACGTTGACCGACTACGTGAAGGCCGTGGTGCGCTCGGGCGCCGAGAACGGGTTGCGCATCGAGTCCCACCAGAGCAACCACGAAGGCGAGCTGATCGACCTCATCCATGCCGCGCGCGGCCGCTGCGCGGCGATCATCATCAACCCCGGGGCGTTCACCCACTACGCCTGGGCGATCCACGACGCGCTGGCGGCGTTCGAGGGTCCGATCGTCGAGGTCCACATCTCGAACCCCAATGCCCGTGAACCATGGCGCCACACGAGCGTGATCGCACCGGTCGCGACCGGCTCGATCATGGGGTTCGGTGTCGACGGCTACGACTATGCCGTCCGTGCCATCGCCGGGAGGATCCTGTGAACGACCTGGCGCCGATCGGCTACGCGGGTCGCGCCGACCGCGTGCGGCAGCGGTTCGACGAAGCCGCCCTGCTCGTGACGAACCTGACCAACGTGCGGTGGTTGACCGGCTTCACCGGCTCGAACGGGTGGGTTGCGGTACTGCCCGATCGACTCGTGCTCGGCACCGACGGGCGCTACCGCGATCGGGCCGAGACCGAACTGGCCGACGCCGGCGTCGATGCCGAGATCCTCACCGGTTTCACGCGCCCCGAACAGCACGACCAACTGATCGGCACGTTGCGTGGCCTCGCCACGGTCGGCGCCGAGGCCGCATCGATCACCCACGCGGCATGGACGTCACTCGCCGCCGAGATCGACATCGTGGCGAGTGACGGCCACGTCGAAGCCGAGCGCCGGGTGAAAGACGACGGTGAGGTCGCCCGCATCGCCGAGGCGGCCCGCATCGCCGATGCCGCGCTCGCCGCCGTCGCCCCGACGCTTGGCGACGGTTTGACCGAGGTCGACGTCCGCGACGAGCTCGACCACCGGATGCGCCGGCTCGGGGCTGCCGGTCCGAGCTACGACACGATCGTGGCGACCGGCCCCCAGAACGCCGCTCGCCCGCATCACGAGCCGGGCACGCGGCGCATCGTCGAAGGCGACACCGTCGTGATCGACGTCGGTGCCCTCGTCGACGGCTACCACTCCGACATGACGAGGAGCTACGTGGTCGGCGACGCGTCTGCGGAGCAGGGCGAGGTCTACGCCCTCGTGCTCGAGGCTCAGCTCGCCGGACTCGACGCGGTCAGCGCGGGTGTCGCCGCCCGCGAGGTCGACGCGGTGTGTCGCGACATCTTCGAAGCAGCCGGTCGCCTCGACTGGTACCTGCACGGCACCGGCCACGGCGTCGGGCTGGTCATCCACGAGGATCCGTTCCACAGCCGCACCTCGACGCAGGAATTGCTGGTCGGGGACGTGGTGACCGTCGAGCCCGGGCTCTATCGTTCAGGGTTCGGTGGCTTCCGGGTCGAGGACCTGGTGGTGGTCACCGAATCCGGATGCCGGATCCTCACTGAGACGTCCAAGGACACGCCATGCCTGCCATCACGACCAACGACTTGAAGAACGGCATCACGCTCGAGCTCGACAACGGGCTGTTCCAGGTCGTCGAGTTCCAGCACGTGAAGCCGGGCAAGGGTGGGGCCTTCGTGCGCACCAAGCTGCGCAACGTGAAAACCGGGAACGTCTTCGACCGCACGTTCAACGCAGGGGTACGGGTCGAGCAGGCGATCGTGAACCGCACCGAGATGCAGTTCCTGTACCGCGACGGTGACGACTACGTGTTCATGGACAATCAGAGTTACGAGCAGGTCAACGTGTCGTCGGCAGCGCTCGGTGACATCGCCGAATACCTGGTCGAGGGGATGTCGGCCCAACTCGGCTTCCACAACAACGTGATCATCAGTGCCGAGATCCCGGCGTCGGTGGAGCTGAAGATCGCCGTCACCGAACCAGGCGTGCAGGGCGACCGCGTGTCGGGCGCCCGCAAGCAGGCGACGCTCGAGACCGGCAAGGTCCTCCAGGTGCCGCTGTTCGTCGAGACCGGCGACAAGGTGAGGGTCGACACGCGCACCGGTGAGTACATGACGCGCGTCTGATGGAACGTCCCGACGCGCGATCCGACGCCCGTGAGCGGGCGCTCTACCTGTTGTACGAGGCCCAGGCCAAGGGCATCGATCCGGCGGCCACGATCGACCTCCAGGTGATCGACCCCGACGCGATGACCACCGACTTGGTGGTCGGGGTCGGGGCCCGGCTGGCCGAGATCGACGCCGCGATCGCCGACAAGGCGCGCGACTGGCCGTTGACGCGCATGCCGGTGATCGATCTCAGCGTGATGCGATTGGCGACCTTCGAGCTGATGGCGCGCCCTGATGTTCCGCTGGCAGTCGTCATCGACGAGGCCGTCGAACTGGCGAAGCGGTTCTCGACCGACAACAGCGGTCGGTTCGTCAACGGCGTCCTGGCGGCGATCGCCGCCGACGTGCGCACTGTCGTCGACGGGGCCGACCACTAGATTCCCGGCCGTGCAGGCCGGCCGAGTGGCACGATCCGTCGTCGCCGTCACGGCGGCGATCTTCCTGGTCAGGGTGCTGGGTGAACCGTGGAACGCGGGGTTCGACCCGTTCTTTCCCGACACCGCCTCGTACATCCGGGTCAGTCACCGCAGTCCGTTCCACCCCCGGTTCTGGTTCGACGAACGCCCGCCCACCTATCCGCTCGTGCTGTGGATCATCGGTGGCGGCGGGCGAGCCGTCGTGGTGTTCCAGACCGTGGCCTACGTCGTGGCGTGGATCTGGCTCGGCGCCGTCGTCTGGCAACGGATCGCGTCGCGCCCGGTCGCGGCCGTCGCGATCGGCGTGTTGGTGCTGACCGCCGTGCAGGCGAGGTGGACGCTGTGGACCACCCTGATGCTCACCGAGTCGCTTTCGATCACGCTCGCGGTCGCGGCCGTCGCTGCCTGGTGGCAGTTCGTCGCCGAACCGTTGCGGTGGCGGCTCGTGGTCGCCACCTCGATCACCGCGGCGTGGATGCTGCTCCGTGACTCGAACGCGGTGTCGTTCACGGTGTTCGCCGCGCCCGCGCTGCTGCTCGCAATTCTTCTGTTGCGACGAGCCGCGACCGATCTCAGGAGGTACTCGGCGATCGGGCTGGCGGGGTTGATCGCGGTGGGCGCGTTCTCGTGGATCGGGCAGGTCGCGTCGGACCGGGGCGAGGCGTCGTTCCACAACAACGTCGGGTTGCGGTGGCTTCCGGATCCGGAGATGACGTCGTTCTTCGAGTCGCGCGGGATGCCCGTCGACGACGTGCTGCTGGCCCGGACCGGCTCGGACGCGTGGGCCGCCGGCGAGGCGTTCTTGCGTGATCCGGCGTTGTCCGAATACCGCGACTGGGCCGACGGTCGTGGTCGAGTGGCGGCCGCCGAGTCGTTCGTGCTCGCCGCGCCGTTCTGGCTCGACGGACTACGCGACGACCTCGGACGATCGCTGCGTGAGGAATACCGCGGCTACGACCTGTTCGACGTCGGTGGCAGGGTCCCGCGCCGCACGCTGGGGCCGTTCGACCCGATCGGGTCGGGGGTGATGCTTGCGGTCGCGACGGTTGCGTCGGCGGCATACGCGCTGATCGCCGCTCGCCGCCGACGGGCGCTGGGCCTCTACGCCGGGTTCTTGCTGATCCCGGCCTGGATCGACCTGTACTTGTCGTACGCCGGCGACGCGGTCGAGGTCAGCCGACACCTCGTCGGTCCACTGTCGCGGCTGTCGGTGGCGTTCGTGGTCGTGGTCGCGATCGGCATCGACTCGGCGATCGCGTGGATGCGCGAATCCGCCGGCCCAGCCGTCGATGACGACGACCTGGCCTGGTCGGCACAGGACGGGTCAGAGGCGACCTGGTGACGCAGCTGACCCGGTGGGCCAGACCGGTCGTCATCGGGGTGTTCGCCGCACTGGCGATCATCGCCGTGTTCCACATGCAGCTGAGCGCCGCCAACTACGACCCGCAGTACATGCGCGTGCTCGTAGAGCGCACGATCCGCCTGGGCGGCTCGTATTACGAGAACGGGGTCCACAACAAGGGTCCGCTCGAACCGGCGGTGTACGAGCTCGCCGGCCGGATCGGTGGACGGTCTGGGTTCTGGTTCGTGATCGCGATCTTCACGATGGCCACGACGCTCGTCATCGCCGCCGCGACCGCCATCGTGACCGAGTTGGCCGGCGGGGTCCGGGCGGTCGCGATCTCGGTCGCCGCGATGGCGACCGCTCACCTGACGTTGTCGGACAGCGACTACGCGGGGGTGCTCTACTCGCGCAACATCACGGTCGGGCTGCTGGCGGCGACGCTCGCTGTCGGCGCCTGGGACGGCGCCTGGCGGACGGAGCGGCGCCGCATCGGTTCGGTGCTCGTCGCCGGACTGGCGATCGGGTTGGCGGTCCAGACATTGCTGTCGGCGTGCTTCACGGCCGTACCGGTCCTGGCGTGGGTGATGTGGACGCGACGGCACGAACGGGTGCGATCCCGTCCGGCGTGGCTGGCCGTCCCGCTCGTTGCGGCCGTCGGGTTCCTGTCGGCGCCGATCTACTACCGGATCTTCGGACCGTGGGACGCGTTCGTCGATGGCTGGTGGACGTACGCCCGGTGGATGAACTCGGCGACCGGGCGCAGTCTCGGCGGACAGTTCGGGCTCGGTGTCGACCAGTTCGGCGACTACTACGGCGACCGCCCGGTGCTGTTCGTCGTCACGGTGGCGTTCCTCGCCGAGATGGTCGTCCGGTGGCGCGCGCTCGGCGGATCGGATCGGGCATTGCGGGCAACGATCGCCGGATGGTGGCTGGCGGCCTGGATCGAGCTCGCCCTCAGCCAGCGCTACTCCTCGCACTACTTCTCGATCCTCGCCGTGCCGAGCCTGCTGATGATCGCGGTGCTCGTCGGTGCCACGACGCGGCGCCTCGTCGCGATGTCGAAGCCGGCGTCGGCCGTGGTCTCGACGGCCCTCCCGCTCGCGGTGACGATCATCACGATCTACGTCGGCGGCACGGCGCCGTTCCGCGAGGGGTTCCGCGAGGCGAGCGCGTTCGAGGGGGTGGATGACTTCGACGAACGTCGGGAGCAGCTCATCGACGGCCGGACGCACATGTTGCGGGCGGCGCTCGACCTCGTGTCCGAACCGGACGACCCGCTGCTGATGTGGACGAGCTACCCGTGGCCGTATCTCAACTTGCACCGCGTTCCCGCTACTCGATACATCTGGAAGACGTTCCTGCTCGGCGAGATCTATCTCGCCCGCTCGGGACCGCAGTACGTCCTTCCCGGGACGTGGGAGACGTTCGCCGCCGATGTCGAACGCACCGATCCGACGGCGTTCGTGGTCGAGGCCGTCAACCCGGTCGTGACCGGCACACCGTTCGAGACGCTCGTCGACGAGAACTTCTCGACGGTGTTCACCGACGACGTCGCCACGCTGGCGTTCCGCGACGACCTCGCGCGGTGGTTGCGGTCGCCGCCGCTGCGCACGACATCGCCGGCATCGACACCCACTGTCGAGCTCGATCCGGATGTCCCCGAGGCGCTGGAGGCCAGCGGTTGTGTCCGCCTCGACGGCGACATCGTGAGCGCGTTGAACGAGGCCCGTGTGTCGTTCCGCTTCGGCGCGGCATCGTCAACGGGTGAGGTGGTGCCGGCGATCACGTACGCCCGCACGGGCGGCAACTCCGCCGCCGTGACGTCGCGCGGCACGGCTGGCAACCCGTTCGCGACACAGGTCGTGGTGTCGTCCACGGACGCCACGGCGTTCACGCTGGTCGTCGGATCAAGGGCGGCGGTACTCGTCGTCGACGGGATGGTCGTCGGCGCGGTCGAAATGGATGGCCACGACGTCGTGATGGTGGAGGCATCGAGCGAGGGCACCCGTCTCGAGCACCTCGTTCGCTCCGCACCACCGGCCGAGAGCGGGTGTTGAGGCACGAGAAGTCATGGCTGCGACACCCCGTCACTATCGTGATCCGGGCCGACTCCCCCCAACGAACCGACCCGGATCCGATCCGGGCCTCGAAACCAACGGAGTCGCCATGAACGAATCAAACCTGGTGGTCCTGCAAGGCCACATCTCCAGCGAACCGCGTCGCAAAGACCTTCCGTCGGGCGCCACGCTCCTCCAGATCGAGATCACCACACCCGGTGACGGAGGGCAGCTCTCGGTCCCGGTGGTGTGGTTCGAACCGACACGCGCCTTCGCGCCCGCCGACGAGGTGACGGTGCTCGGTCACGTCCGGCGCCGCTTCTACCGCACCGGTGCGGTCACCCAGAGCCGTACCGAGGTGGTCGCCGACTGCATCGTCGCCACTCGCCGCCGGCGCGACGTGCAACGCCTGGTCGGACGCGCCATCGCGGCGCTCGGCGGTTCGGGGTCGTAGCGCCATGACGCAACGGTACGATCCAGTCGCATGAGCGACGTCCGCAACGACTTTGCACCCGGCGTGATCACCGGAACCGAAGTCAAGGAGGTCTTCGCCCTGGCGAAGGCCAAGTCGTTCGCCCTCCCGGCGTGCAACGTCACTGGCACCGACACGATGAACGGCGTGATGGAGGCGGCCGCGGCCGTCAACTCGCCGGTGATCATCCAGTTCTCCCACGGTGGCGCGGCGTTCATCGGCGGGAAGAGCATCTCCAACTCCGACAACCAGGGCTCGATCCTCGGCGCCCTCGCCGGCGCCGATCACGTCAACCGCATGGCTGCCGCCTACGGCGCGCGCGTCATCCTGCACACCGACCATTGCGCGAAGAAGCTGCTCGGCTGGGTCGACGGTCTGCTCGACGTCGGCGAGAAGCACTACGCGACCACTGGCAAGCCGCTGTTCAGCTCGCACATGCTCGACCTGTCCGAGGAGTCGCTCGAGGAGAACGTCGAGATCAGCAAGCGCTATCTCGAACGGATGTCGGCGATCGACATGACGCTCGAGATCGAGCTGGGGATCACCGGCGGCGAGGAAGACGGCGTCGACAACTCCGACGCCGACGACAGCGACCTGTACACCAAGCCCGAGGAGGTCGCTTACGTCTACGACGAGCTGACGAAGATCAGCGACCGCTTCACCGTGGCGGCCGCGTTCGGCAACGTGCACGGCGTCTACAAGCCCGGCAACGTCAAGCTCAAGCCGACCATCCTTCGCGACAGCCAGGAGTACATCCAGGCCAAGCTCGCCACCGCTGAGTTGCCCGTCGACTTCGTGTTCCACGGCGGGTCCGGATCCTCGCCGGCCGAGATCGCCGAGGCCATCAGCTACGGCGTGATCAAGATGAACATCGACACCGACCTGCAGTGGGCGTTCTGGGACGGCATCCGTGGCTACGCCGCCGACAAGCACGACTTCCTCCAGAGCCAGATCGGCAACCCCGACGGTCCGGACAAACCCAACAAGAAGCACTACGACCCGCGGGTGTGGCTGCGCGCCGGCGAGGTCAGCTTCGTCGAGCGCGTCAAGCAGGCCTTCGCCGAGCTCAACAACGTCGGAACGCTCGCGTAGCGCCTGTTACGTCAGCGTGCGCACCACCAGGCCGGTGCGCAGCTTCGGCGTGAAGAACGTCGACTTCGGCGGCATCAACAGTCCTTCGCGTGCGGTGCGCTCGATCTCGGCGACGCTGACCGGTCGGATCAACACGCCGGCCGCCGCCGCGCCCGATCGGACCGCGTCGAGCACGCGGTCCACACCGTGCTGGTAGGTGACGTCGACCTCGACGTCGCGAAGGGCGTGCTCGAGCCACGCGCCGTCGAGCGCCCGGACCCCGTCGAACACGCCGGGCTTGGGGAGCAACCAGGCGCCGTCACCCGCGGCGTCGACGAGGCACAGCGCGCCACGCTCGCCCATCTGCGCCAGCGTCGAGCCGTCGACCGGGCCGGCCGGCTCGATGTCGAACGAAACGGCGAGGCGGTCTCGGAGCTCGTCGAAGCCGGGCGCGGCGTACAGCCGATGGATGGCATCGACGCTCAACTGATCGGCGACGAGCTCGCTCACGAACGCGAGCGTCAGCTCAGCGGGCGTCGCGTCGGAGCCGGCCGATCGCCGGATCTCGTCGCGGTAGGTCCTGGCGATGCCGTAGCGGTGGTGGCCGTCGGCGATGAGCACGTCGTCGGATCCGACCGCCGCGCAGATCGCGCCGATCCGCTCGGCGTCGGTCAGGCGCTCGACGCTGTGAACGACGCCGTCGACCGTGACCGATCCCATTGGCTCAGCGGCGGGTGTGAGCAGATCGGTGAGCCCTCCGGCGAGCGACAGCCCCCAGATCGGTGAGAGGTTGCACCCCGTCGCACGAGTCAGGTCGAGTCGATCGGTCGACGCCTTCGGCGTGGTGCGCTCGTGGGGCAGGACCCCGCCGGCACCGTCGTCGACGACCTCGAGGCCACCCATCACCCCGACGATGTCGCGATCGGCTCCGGCAGAGTCGGTGAAACGCATGCGGTAGAGCGTGAGCGACGGTGTCTCGTCGGCGACCATCACGCCCGCGTCGATCCAGGAACGCAGGCGGTCGGCGGCGCGCTCGTACCGGTCGTCGCCGTCACGTTCACGCGGGATGTCGACGTGGACGATGTTGTGCTCGTCGCTGGCCGCGAGGGCATCGACCTCGGAGTCGGACACGACGTCGTAGGGGGGTGCGATGACAGCGTCGAGATCGACGGTGTACCGCAGGGCGGCGAACGGTTCGAAGCGCGGCACCCCCACAGGTTGGCACGCGATGCGTGCGACGATGACGCCCATGAACGCCCCGACCGCCGTGTCAACCGTGCTCTGCGACCTCGACGGTGTCGTGTGGCTGGCCCGTCAGGCGATCCCAGGTTCTCCGGAGGCGGTCGCCCGACTGCGGGCGGCAGGGTGGCGGGTGCTCTTCGTCACGAACAACTCGGCGGTGGTCGTCGCCGAACAGGAGCAGGCATTGCTCGACATCGGCATCCCGGCCGTCGGCGACGTGTTGACGTCGGCGGGCGCGGCCGCAACGCTCTTGTCGCCCGGCGAGCGTGTGCTGGTCTGTGGCGGACCGGGCGTCGCCGAGGCCGCCGAAGGCGTTGGCGCCGTCGTCGTCGACGACGGGCCGTGTGACGTGGTCGTCGTGGGCTTCCACCGCAACTTCGACTACGAGCGGTTGCGAGTGGCAGCGACGGCGGTCATCAGCGGGGCGCGGTTGATCGGCACCAACGACGACGCGACGTATCCGACGCCCGACGGCCCAATCCCGGGGGGCGGCGCGATCCTCGCCGCGGTCGCGACCGCGTCGGGGATGGTGCCGGTGATCGCCGGCAAGCCGTACGCGCCGATGGCCGAGCTCGTGCGCCGGGCGGTCGGTGCGGGGTTCGATGTCGACGCGACGGTGATGGTCGGAGACCGTCCCTCGACCGACGGCTTGTTCGCGAGCGTCATCGGCTGCAGGTACGCGATCGTCCGGACGGGTGTGACGGGACCAGGTGCACCGTTGCAGACGACGCCGTGGCTGGACGTCGTGGACCTCGCGGCCGTTGCCGACGTCCTTGTTGCTGAATCGTGACGAAAGTCGACGCCGGTAGGCTGCCCATCATGGCCAAACCCAGAATCAACAAGCTCCTCGAGGCCGGCGTGCACTTCACCGAGATGTCACGCAAGCAGGCCGAGGCAGTCGTCAAGCAGCTCGTCAAGGCGGGTGAGGTCCAGCGCAAGGATGCCGAGTCGGCCGTCCAGTCGCTCGTCGAACGGGGTCGCGAGACGACCGAGCGGCTGTCCTCGTTGATCCAGCACGAAGTCGCCAAACAGGTCGGCCGACTGAGCGAGCAGTTCGACGGACTCGAGGACCGCTTCGAGGCACTCGCCGAACGGCTGATGTCGAGCGCCAGGGGTGCAGCACCCGCTCCCGCCAAGAAGGCCGCGGCCAAGAAGTCGCCGGCCAAGAAGTCCACGGCGAAGAAGTCGGCGGCGAAGAAGAGCACCGCCAAGAAGACGACCGCCAAGAAGACCGCCGCCAAGAAGAGCACCGCCAAGAAGGCGGCCAAGAAGTCGGCGGCGAAGAAGAGCACCGCCAAGAAGGCGAGCTGACGCGACGTCCGTGTCGTGAGTGCCCGCCGCCGACTCGACGCCGAGCTGGTGCGGCGTGGCCTCGCCAAGAGTCGCGTCGAGGCCCGCACCCTGGTCGAGTCCGGCCGGGTGCTGGTCGGCGGCGCGGTCGCGATCAAGGTGGCGCGGCTCGTCGCCGCCGCCGAGCCGGTCGTCGTCGAAGGACCGCCGGCGCGGTACGTGGGGCGCGGCGGTGAGAAGCTCGAGCACGCGTTGACCGC
>Ga0190265_10001654_pt1 | contig 14662 bp, 13 predicted proteins | sample Popmic124T_FD_133135 | JGI IMG/M metagenome (GOLD analysis project Ga0190265, IMG submission 133135) | Populus adjacent soil microbial communities from riparian zone of Indian Creek, Utah, USA - 124 T | ecosystem: Environmental > Terrestrial > Soil > Riparian zone | place: USA: Utah | collected...
AAAATGTCTCTCTTGAGTCCTTCGATCGGCTGTTCCGGGGCCACGAAGCCGATGCCCGAGGGGTGGCCATCGAGCTTGCCGACCACGAGGTCCATGCGATCGGGCAGACCGTAGCGGTTGCCTTTAATCTGAATCAGCGCCCCGTCGTTGACGAGGTTGCGCAGGTTGCGCTTGAACGCCACGCGCTCCTCGCGCGGGATTCTCAGTTCGCTCAACAGCTCGCGCGGCGTGGCAGGGTGCTGCACGCGTTCGCGCATGCGGCGCAGTAAGTCTTCTTTAGTCAATCAATATCACCTGTAGATCCCCGACATTCGTGTCGGTGCGCCCGAGCCGGACGACATCGTCCAGCGGCGCGAAAAACGCGAGCGAGTCGTTCGCTGCGAGATAGTTGCCCGGCGCGTCGAGATTGAGCGCCGAGGCCCGCGTCATCGTCGTGGAGTCGACGATGCCGCCGGCGACACCCGAGGACCCGTCGATGCCGTCGGTGCCGATGCTGGCCATCGCGGTCGCGGCCGGGGAGGCCATCGACTCCGCGATCGCCAGTGCAAATTCGAGGTTGCGGCCGCCTCGGCCCGTTCCGGTGACGCGCACGGTGGTCTCGCCGCTGGAGATCACGCAGGCGGGCCGCGGCGTGGCGCGTGTCAGTTCCTGCACGCGCGCGAGCCAGCGCGGCGCCATCTCGCGGGCTTCGCCCGTCACCGGTTCGGCGATCACAACCGAATGGTAGCCGCGCGCGAGTGCGGCCTGCCTGGCGCCTTCCATCGCGTCGGCCCGGCTGCCGATCACCATCGCCTGCGATCGCTTGAGCGACGCATGGCCGGGCTTCGGTGTGTCGGCAATGGCGCCGGCCACGCCGCGGGCAATCACGTGCCTCACCTCGGAGAGGTGCGCGTCGCCGCCAAACCGTTCGAGCGCCGCCGCGGCATCGGCCCACGTCGTGGCATCGGGCACGCCAGGCCCCGAGCCAATCACGTTCAGGTCGTCGCCGACCACGTCCGAGATGGCCAGCGTCACGGTCGTGCCCACGCACGCCGCGGCGAGACGGCCGCCCTTCACTTTCGACAGGTGGCGGCGCACCGTGTTCAGGGCGTGAATGTCGGCGCCCGACGCCATCATCAGCTTCGTCGTCTCGATCTTGTCGGCCAGCGAAATGCCGTCGAGCGGTGCGGCCATCAACGCCGATGCGCCTCCCGACAGGAGAATCACGAGGGCATCGCCGGAGTGCACCCGCTGCGCCGCCGCAATCGCCCGCTCACCCGCAACCTGGCTGCGCGCGTCCGGGAACGGATGGCTCGACTCGATCCATTCCACCGAGGTCGGCAGATCCGGATGGGTGTGCGTGCCGATGGCCAGCGCCTGTTGCACCTGCATATGCCGCACTGCCAGGAATGCGGACGCCATCGCGGCCGCGGCCTTCCCCACCGCGATGACGTGGACCGGGCGGCCGGTGAGAATATCCGCGATCGGCATTCGCAACGCGCGATCGATGACACGGCGAGCACTCACCGCATCCACGCCGGCGCGGATGATGAGGTCGAGATCCTGTTTGAGTTGTGCGGGCTTGGCGATCAGTGAACTTTGCCGGTGTCGGACCAGCCGGAGAGGCCGGTCACTACGTCGAGCTCTCGGAGCAATCTGGCAACGGTTTGTTCGGCGTTAGCGTCTTCGGAGAGTCGGTCGAGGTCGGCGATGATTTTCAGGAGGGCGGTTTCGACGTTCTGGATGGCCTGTGCGCTGTAGTACTCGCGCTGGGCCTGCAGGCACTTGTGGTGCTTGAGAAATTCTTCGCGATAGAACTCAGTTAGCACTGAGACATCCGATGTGGTTGCGCGATCCAACAGGAATCCCGGGACTCGGGTTCTTGCTCTCGGCATATTGGGTTGACATCCAGTGTAAAGGTCCGACATGCACGTGTCAACGGTGTGCCGCCCGTGAAGCCAGCGTTCCGGCCGCCGCCCCGACGCTGATCCCGCCAAGAATCATGATGGCGATTTCGCCATAGCCGAGGAAGCGCAGCTGGCCCGCGCCGGCAAGACCGGCGAAGTCCGACCCAAGCCACCGCCCCACCAGCGAATACAAAATTGCAACCGCGGCCAGGGCCACGGCCGCGCCGAGGCCGCCGAGCAGCAATCCCTCGACGATCGAGGGGCCCCGGATGTAGCTAAAGGGGGCGCCGACCAGCGCCATGATTTCGAGCTCATCACGGCGGGCGTAAATGGAGAGCCGGACGACCGCGCCAACGGTAAAGGCGGCGCCGAGCATCAGGATGCCGGCGACGACCAGACCCGCCACGCGAGCGCTGGTGACCACGCCGAGGAGCCGCGACAACCACCGCCGGTCGAACCGGACGTCGCCCACCCCTGCACGTCCTGACACGTCTTTGGCCAGCGTCTCCGCCGCCACCTCCGCGTCCGCGCCGCCGCGCAGCCGCACCTCCAGCGCAGGGGGAAACGGGTTCTCCGTCAGCGACGCGGTGACGTCGGTCAGCTCCGGGAAGTCGGTGCGGAAGCGTTGGAACGCCCGCTCTTTGGAGACGTATTCGACCGCGGCCACTTCAGGCCGCGCCCGCAGCATCTGCTCGAGCGCCTGGCGTTCCTCGGCCGTGGCGGCGTCCTGCAGATAGATCGAAATCTCCGCGGCTTCGAGCCAGCGATCGAGCATGCCTTGCACGTTGACCGAGACCAGCAGGAAGCCGCCGAGGGTGACAAAGGCGATCGCAATGGTGCCAATCGAGACCAGCGCCGAGCGGCCCGAACGCCGCAAGCTGGCGAGCGCCTCCTCAAAGGCGTATCCAATCACCGTCACGACGCCGGCTCCGCCGTTCCCGAAAGCTGGCCGTGCTCGAGCTGAATCACGCGGCGGCCGACCCATTTGATGAGCTCGCGATCGTGGGTGGCCACGAGCACGGTGGTGCCACTCGCGTTGATGTCGCGGAACAGGTTCATGATCTCGAGCGAGAGATCGGGATCGAGGTTGCCGGTCGGCTCATCCGCCAGCACGAGGTGCGGCTCGTTGACGAGCGCACGCGCCACGGCCACGCGCTGCTGCTCGCCGCCCGACAGTTCGAGCGGATAGGCGTTGTGGCGATGCTGCAACCCGACCCACTTCAGCACCTGGTAAGTGCGGCGCCGCTGCTGCTCCACGGGCTGTCCGAGCACGCGCAACACGAACGCGACATTCTCGAAAATCGTCTTCGAGGGGATCAGCTTGAAGTCCTGGAACACGAAGCCGACCGTGCGGCGGTAGGCCTGGATCTCGGCCGGCGACAGCGTCGCCAAATCGCGGCCGCCGACAGTCACCGAACCCTCGGTGGGCCGCTCCTGCATCAGGAGCAACCGCAGGAGGGTGCTCTTGCCCGCTCCGCTGGGCCCGGTCAGGAACGCGAACTCGCCTTTCTCGACCGTCACCGTGAGATCGCGGAGCGCATAGTCCTCGCGACCGTAGATCTTGGTCAACGACTGCGTTTCGATCACTGGCGGTAGTCTACTAGCTTCAGTCGCACGCGGCCGAATCCGGCCGCGACGTCGGCGGCCAGCGGCACGCGCCGCGCGTCGGTGCTAATCCAAATCGTGGCCGCCACCGCCTGCCGGCGCGGCACGCGCGTGGTCAGCCGCGGCTCGACGCGATAGGCCGGCTGCGGCCCGCCGAACGCGTCGATGGTCTCCGCCGGCCCGACGGTGATGACGGCTTTCATGTTGCGGCCGGCCTCGTTGATCGGCATCTCGAAGCTCGTGCCGCCGGCCAATGGCAGCGCCCGGATGTACCACAACGCGGCGAGCGCATCCCGCGCATGCGCGGTCAACGGCAGCGCCATCGCGGTGGCGTCGCGCGCCGCCTCGGGGCTGTCGCCCGTCCGCACGCCGCGGGCCTCGTGGTCGTAGGCAAACACGCGATCGACCGAGCGGCGGCCTTCGCGCAGGAAGCGCTGGTGCAGCAGGGGCGTCAGCTCGGCGTTGGTCGAGGTGCGGAACCGATCGCGGGCCTCGAAGAACCGCGATACCCACGGGGCGGTCTCGGCGGTGGCCTCGAACACCCAGGCCGGAGCCGCCGCGTCGAGGCCGGCATCGGATGGCTCGGGCGGCACCACCGACAACACGATCGTTCCCGCCGAGACATCGAGCGGACCGGTCAGCCATTGCACCGAATACGTGGCCACCTCGCCAACCGTGAAGGGCGCCGGTCCGGGTGCCGGCGGCGCGGCCGCCTCGACGTCTTCGAGCGCGCCCTCGTTCTCCTCGGTCCACACCAGCTCGTAGACCGTTTCATCGCCAAACGTTTCGCGTTCCACATACGGCGAGTCCGGACGGTTGGCGCCGCTGATGGGCTCAGGCGAGACGACGAATCGCACCTCGAGCTCGCGCAGCGTCGCGCGCGCGTCGACCGACGCCGGATCCGCCACCGCGTCGGCCACCGACGTGAAGAAAGCCGGCCGCTGGCCCGAATACCCGTTGACGATGGGCCGCGCGTGCTCGAGCGATTGCACCATGTAGGTCGCGTTCTCCTTGTCGAGCGTGAGCGGCAGATACAGCACCGCCCCGCGGCCAGGCTGATCGCGCAACCATCGCCCCACCGGCGTCGTTGATTCGGGAGCCGCCACCAGCCGGTGCAACGGCGCGTTGACATACTCCGCCATCATCAGCGCGGCGATCACGACGACGGCGCGCGCGCCGAGCTGTGCTTTGGCGATGCCGATCGCCGCGAGCAGGCACAGCCCCATCATGGCGACGATCGCGAAACGGGCCGGCGCGCGAATGGCGTGGAAGCCGAACACGACATCCGCCGTCCACGCGTAAATCGTCCTGGCGCCTTCGGGTCCGAGCGACAGCCCCACGCCGGCAACCGCGAGCGCCAGCGCGGTTGTCACGATCGGCCACGCGTCGGTCCGCCACCCTTTCCAGGCGCCGAACGCGGCCAGTGCCAGCAGCACGATGCCCGGAAACATCTGGTGCTCGTTGTTGCGGCGATCGCGCTCGCCGGCCGCGGGCGCCCGTGGCAACAGCAGACCGTTCGCCCCGTACAACCAGTTCTCGTGCGGCACCTGCGTGTAGCTCTGCAGCGTCGCCGAATTACCGACGGCTTCGAACAGGTTGCGTCCAAACCCCTCGCGCTGTTGCGTCACCCAGTACGGCCATACCACTGGCGCGACCAGCAGCGCGCCGATCGCCGCGGCCACGGCGATGCGCGACCAATAGCGCCGGCCCCGCCACTGCCCCGTCGTCCACGCCAGCGACACCGCGCCGACCGCGAGGGCGATCGCCGACATCACCCCGTAGTAGACCGACGAGATCGCCTGTAGTCCAGCGAGCACGCCCAGCCAGACGGCATCGCGCCAGTGCCTGGCCGCCGCCACACGGTGCAGCGCGAGCAGCGCCAACGGCAGGAAATAGAGCGACTGCAATTGCAGGTGGAGAAGATGCGCGGTGCGATACGGCCAGCACGCCCACGCGAGTCCGGCGATGACCGCGGCGCGATCGGAGCCGGTGACGCTGCGCGCGAGCACGTGCATCGCCAGCCCGCTCAGCGTCAGCGACGCCAGCAGCAGCACGTTGTAGCACAGCGCGAGGTGGCCGGTCAGCGCGTACAACGGCGACAGCAGCAGCGACTGCAGCAGCAGGTGGTCCGAATAGGTCAGCGTGCCGGCCGCGGGATGAAAGATGTTGGCGTTGAACACGCTGCCGTTCAGCACGCGCATCGGATCCGACAGCCACGCCGTCATGCCCCAGCCGAGACTCCACAAATTGAGATAGGGATCGCCGGCGCCTTCCACGGCGCCGAGGTGGGTGGTGAGATGCGTGGCCAGCGGCCAGGTCAGAATGACGGCCGCACCGAGATAGAGGGCAACAACGACCAGCCAGGACCAACGCAACATTCGGTGACCGCCTCTAGCCTACTCGGCGGCCGCCTCACATTGCACCGTTTAGCTGGGCGGTGGGCCCGCGGCCCGTCGGGTCGGCGACGCGTTGCGAGGTAGATAGACGCGGAAGGTGGTTCCCTGCCCCTCCACGCTGTCGACCTCGATCGTACCGCCGTGCGCGGTGACGATGTCGCGCACGTTGGCGAGGCCCATGCCGGTGCCGGCGCCCTCCTGCTTGGTGGTGAAGAGCGGCTCGAAGATGCGGGGCTTGACCTCGTCCGGAATGCCGCACCCGGTATCGATCACCGAGAAGCAGACGTACTCCTCCGGCGCCGCCGCCACGAGCGCGGGACATGGACTGCTGCCGGCGGGCGCGGTCATGAAGGTGATCTTGCCGCCGTTGGGCATCGCGTCGCGCGCGTTGAGCGTGAGGTTCAAGACGATTTGCTCAATCTGCGCCGCATCGGCGGCGATGAAGCGCGCCTCCGGCGAGAGCTGCGTTTCCAGGCGGATGCTCGAGCCGACCAGCCGCGTGAGCAGCGCCGCCAGCTGTTCGATGGACGCGGTGAGGTCCATCCGCTTCATTTCGAATTCCCGATGGCGGCTGAACGCCAGGAGCTGGCGCGCGAGATCGGCGCCGCGCGCCACCGCCGCCTGAATCGCATCGACGTCGGCGTGCCGCGGGTCGTCAGCCGTGGTACGCAGCCGCATGATGTCGGCGTGGCTGCCGACCACCATCAGGATGTTGCCGAAGTCGTGCGCGATGCCCGAGGCGAGACGCCCGATGATTTCCGTCTTCTGTGACTGCCGCAGCCGCTCCTCGAGGCGGCGCTGATCGGTCAGGTCCCGCGCGCTCAGGACCTTGAACTGCCGGCCGTCGCCCGCCTCGTGCTCGGCCAGCGTCACCGCCATGGTGACCCATGCCCCTTCCTTGTGCCTGAGCCGCGCCTCGGTCGAATAGCCCGCTTCGCCGGCGATCCTCAGCAGCGCTTCGATCGACGAGCGGTCCAGCGGATGGACGAACTCGACCACGCTGGCGCCCACGCAGTCGGTGGGCCGGTGCCCGAGCACGCGCTCGATGGCCGGCGAAACAGCGGTGAACACGCCGTCCGCGTCGATGACGCCGACCACATCGTGCGCCTCGGTAATCAACCCGACATACAGGGCATCGCGGCGTTCGAGCTCGCGTTGCGCGCGCAGCCGCTCGAGTTCCGCCGCGGCACGGTGCGCCACAATCCGAAACAGGATCCGCTTGGTCACGCGGTCGATCATGCCGGCGTAGCCAAGACCGCAAATCACTCCAATCCGCTGGCCGTTGGTGGCAAACAGCGGCACGTCGACGAACTCGCTGTCGGCGGTGTCGCCGGCGGTGCCGGGATCGCCGGCCGCCAGTCGATCGCAGTGCCGGCCGACCACCGCGCGCGTCACCGCGCCCTCGCTGCTCGGCGGATATTCGGCGAGCGGCACAAAGCGCGCCGTCCCCTCGGACGCGAACTCGCCGACGATGGCGACGTCGAACCCGAGGCAGTCGGCGACGAATTCAACCAGCAGGTCGAAGAACTCCTGGCCTTTGGCGGGCGATAGCTCGGTGGCGAAGCGTGTCAGGACCGGTTCGAGCGCGCCGCCGCTCCAGGCGGACGTGACGTCCACTCGTGAGAGTGACGAGCCGCTCAGGATCCCGTGGACGGCCGCAGTTCGCATGGCCGAGACCGGAGCAATCCGGCCGCCAATTTCGGACGTCAGAAAAACATCAAAGGACCACATCAGAATCTAGTGTCATATCAACGGCCCACAAGACACATCAAATTGTGTGTCATGTCGCGTATTTGACGGACCGATGGGTCAACGAAATTGTGCGGATGGACGGTTAATGGCGTCGTGAGGACCAGACAGGCGATCGCCGGATGTTCCATGTCGGAACATCCGATCTAAAGATCGTATTTCCAGTGATTTAGGCGTTGCAACGCACGAAAACTGAACTGCTTTGCAACACTTTCATTGTGAGTCCTTTGCAGTCCTATCAAGTTCGTTTAGGTGTCTACCGCTGAAGGACGATTGACGGAGCACGCTGACCGAGGCCGGCGGCGCCGAACGCCTCTCTGGGAGCGCGGCGCGTGAATCCGCCAATCAGCTGTTCGAGCTCCGTGACCATGTGCGTGGCCGTGGCCGCCAGCGAGTTCAACTCTTCCGAGGCCGCGGCGCTTTGCTCCGCGGTGGCCGCCGTGTTCTGTGTGACGTGTTCCATCTGCACCACCGACTGGCGGACCTGCTCCAGGCCATTGGCCTGCTGCCGCGTGGCTTCGCTCACCTCTTCGACCAGCGCGCTCAAGCCGGCCACGCTGGTCGTGATCTGGCCGATGGTGGTCGACATGCGATCGAGCTTGGAGACACCGTCGTGCGCGCTGGTCGCGGACCGCTCGATCAACGCGGTGGTATCGCGCGCGGCGAGCGCCGCCCGCTGAGCGAGGTTGCGCACTTCATCCGCCACCACCGCGAAACCCATGCCCGCCTCGCCGGCCCGCGCGGCCTCGACGGCCGCGTTGAGCGCGAGGATGTTCGTCTGGAACGCGATCTCGTCGATGGTCTTGACGATCTTCGACACCTGCGTGCTGGCCTCGTGAATGGCCGACATCGACGCCGACATCGACGACAGCGCGCCATTGGCCTCGCCGACGCTGCGATCCACGGCGCGCACGAGGTCGGCTGACTGGCGCGAACGTTCGGCATTCTGCCGCGTGGTGGCGGCGAGTTCTTCTGTCGACGCCGAGGTCTGCTGCAGCGAGGCCGCCTGCTCTGTGGCCCCTCGCGACAGCGACTGCGCCGCGCCGGCCACCTGCTCCGCCGCGGTCACCACGCGCCCGGCGCCGGCCGACAACGCGTGGGTGGTGTGACGCACGGTGCGAATCGCGCTGGTGGCGAGCCACATCGCCAGGGCCATGACGATCATCGCCACGCCGATGAACGTGGCAATCAGGTTCAGCAGCTCGCGCCGCACGTCTTCAACGTAGATGCCCGAGCCGATCACCCAGTTCCAGCGAGGATAGAGCTTCACGTAGGAGAGTTTGAGCTTGGGCTCGGTCTCACCGGGTTTCGGCCACATGTATTCCATGTGGCCGCCGCCGTCGCGCCTGGCGATGGCGTTTGCCTCCATGTACACCAGCTTGCCGTTCGGGTCGGCGTAGGTGGAGACGTCCTGGCCGACCAGGGCGGCATTGACCGGGTGCATGATGACGCGGGGCTGAAAGTCGTTGATCCAGAAGTAGTCGCTGCGCTCGTAGCGCAGCACCTTGACGGCGGCGGCGGCGCCGGCCTGTGCCTCTTCCTCGGACAGCTTGCCCTCCTGGGCCAGCCCGCCGTAGTACTCGATCACGCCAAAGGCCACTTCCACGGCGTGCCGCGTCGCGATTTCCTTCTCGCGATACAGGCTCCGCTGCTGCAGAAAGGCGCCGGAGATGCCGAAGGCGAACGTCGCCGCGACGATCAAGACCGTGAACCGGGTCGACAAGGTCAGCCGCCGCCGAACGCTCTGAGGGTCGCGCATGGCAATCACCATCGGGCCGCATCACCGGATGCGTCGCCCGTGAAAGTTAAAACTGGCCGTAGGTTCCATCCGCCGGAAATACCGTTGATTGATCCGCCGACATGACACGCCGCGGCCGTGCCGCGGCCGGCAGGATGGTCAGCCGCGCGGGCGCGCGAGCCGGTTCCCGCATGGGCGCCGGCATGGGCGCCGCGCCCGCGGCGTGGCCCACCATGGCTTCCAGGCGCTCGACCAGCTGCATCGTCATGCTGGCTTGCGCGCTCAGCTGCTCGCTGGCCGCGGCGCTTTGTTCCGCGGTCGCCGCCGTGGTCTGGGTCACCTTCTCCATCTGACGGATGCCCTGCAGCACCTGCTCGATGCCGTGCGCCTGCTGGCCGCTCGCCACGCTGACGCTGTCGACCAGCCGCTTGACCGACGTCACGCGCTCGGTGATCGCGGCAAACGATTCGGCGGCCTGCGCCACCCGCTCGCTGCCGGCGCTCGAACTGGCAATCGCCCCTTCGATCAGCGACGTGGTGTCGCGCGCCGCCTGCGCGGACCGCTGCGCCAGGTTGCGCACCTCGTCGGCGACCACGGCAAAGCCCATCCCGGCCTCGCCGGCCCGCGCGGCCTCGACGGCCGCGTTGAGCGCGAGGATGTTGGTCTGGAAGGCAATCTCGTCGATGGTCTTGATGATCTTCGAGACGCGATTGCTGGATTCCTTGATGCTGTTCATGGCGCCGACCATGTCGGCGAGCGACTGGTTGGATTGGTCCAGCACCCGCGCGGCCTCCCCCATCAGCGCCGCCGCCTGCTGCGAGTTGTCGGCGTTGGTCCGCGTCATCGCCGCGATCTCCTCCATCGACGCGGAGGTCTCCTCGAGCGAGGCGGCCTGTTCGGCCGCGCCCTGGGACATCGACTGCGCCGAGGCCGACATCTGCGCGGACGCATCGACGACCAGCTGGCCGCCTTCACCCAGCTCGCGCGACATGCCGCGCAGACTCTGGTTGATGGAACGCACCACCCAGGCCACCAGGGCGCCGACCAGCAGCGCCACGGCGATCACGAACGCCGTAATGGTGCGCGACTGCGACTGCGACAGCGACAGCGTCGCGTCGCTGGTGGCCTTGAACATCTGGCTGCTGATCGATTGCGCCGATTCCTCGGCGGCGCGGAACAGCGGCGTCGCCTTCTGGTTCAACGTTTCCAGCGCGTCGGCGACGCGGCCGGCGTCGCCGTGCTCGACGATCTGCGTGTGCAGCGTCTTCCACTCGTCGAGCTTCTGCCGGATCGTCACCGCCAGCGCCTGGTTGCCCGTGCCGGCCAGCGAAATCGCCAGCGCGTCGACGGCCTTGCTGGCGACCTCGAATTCATCGAGGCCTTTCTTCTTTTCCGCGGCATAGAGCGTCTGGTCGTTGTCGAGGGCCGCCCAGAGCATGCTCTTGACGCTGCTTTCGATCTTGAAGAGCGAGGTATAGATGGCGAGCGTGCGCTGCAGCTCCGCGGAACGCGCGGTCACGGCGTTGATGTCGGCTTCGACGCGCGCCGATCCCCACATCGCCACGCTGCCCTCGAGGACGGTGAGCAGCAGGAGGATGCCCATCCCCGCGTAGAGCTTTTCGCCGATGGTTCGTGTGTTTGCCAGCATTTCGGCTCCTGCGCCTTACAGCGCGAACGTGACGTGCACGACCATCGTGACGGGCACGGCCACGCCATTGACGACGGTCGGGGTGTACTTCCACTTCTTCACGGCGGCCACGGCCGCGCTATCCAGCTGCGGGATGGAACGCACGATCCGCGCCTGCTCCACGTTGCCCGCCGAGTCGATGACGATCGCGACTTCCACGGTGCCCTGCACCTTGCCGGTCTTGGCAATCCCCGGATACACAGGCTGCGCATGGAACAACCGCTGGGGCATCGCGATCCGCCCGCCCACGGGGAGCGGCCCGCTCGACACTCCGGCCGGCAGCGGGTGCTCCGTCTTGCCGCCGACTGCCAGCACCTTCACGCCCGACACATCAGCGGCGAGCGAGACGTAGCCGATCGCGCCCGGCTTCAGGCGCACATACGCCAGCACCTCGCGGTCCGACGCCATCGCCGGCGGTGGATTGCCGCCCGCGGCCTTCGCCACTTCACGGATCCGATCGATCGCGGCCGGCACCGGCAGGCCCAGCACCTCGCGCGAGAAACCTTCGCGCACCGGCGAGGTCGGCAACAGATCGACCGGCGCGGCGACTGCGCCATCGTCCCAGGTGGTGCTGTCGAGAAAGAGCTTCGACACCTGGCTCCTGGACAACGCCGACACCGGATTCGAAGGATTCACGACGATGCGGTAGCCGTCCTGCGCCGCCACGGGCGCGGCGATGCACACGGTGGCGATCGTGGTCTGCGCCACAAGACGTAAGAATTTCTGGAACACACGCCGAGTCATTCCGATATCTCCTCGCGCTCGATGAGCAAGATTGGATCCAAGCGGCGCACGATGGCGCGGCGGTTCGAAATCACGATCAACCATGCAGTGATGCGCACGTGGTGTGGCCATCTGTCCCTTGTTCTATGGCTGGAGTCTGAAGACTGGACGCGGGGCATCCGCAGTCTGGACAGCCGCGCGGCGTGCGCGCGGCGACGCAAACGCATTGGCGATCAGCCGCGGCATTGCGCCGAGTCCGACGACGTGCATGGCGCCGCCCTTGGCGATCGCCGCCGCGGGCATGCCAAACACCACGCACGATCGTTCGTCCTCGGCGATCGTGACCGCCCCGGCCGCGCGGAGTGCGACCATGCCGTCGGCGCCGTCGGAGCCCATGCCCGTCAGCAGCAACGCCGCCATCGGCACCTGCAGGGACGCCGCCGACTGAAACAGCACGTCGACCGACGGCCGCTGGTACTGGACGCGCGGACCGTCATCGATCACCGTTCGCAGTTCTCCACCGCGCGACGCCACCAGCAGATGCGAATCCCCTGGCGCCACGTAGGCCACCCCGCGCCGCAGCGGCACATGGTGCTCCGCTTCGACCACGCGCATCGGGCTCGAGCGATCGAGCCTGGCCGCGAAGGCGCGCGTAAAGTGCGCCGGCATGTGCTGCGCGATCACGATCGGCGGCGTGTCCTCGGGCAGGCGGCCAAGCAGCGCTTCGATCGCCTGCGTGCCGCCGGTCGAGGCGCCGATCAGGATGAGGCCGTTGGCATGGGCGAGACTGGGCGGCGCCAGCCGCGCCGGGGCTGCCTTGCGCAACCGGGCGAAGTGCACCGCGCGGCCGGTGCGCAGGGCGCGAATGCGGTACTTCAATTGATCCGCGACGTCGGCCACCGAATACGGTCCGCCCGGTTTCGCAATCACGTCGATGGCGCCGGCGGCCAGCGCCTCGATGCTGGCCACCGATCCGGTCTGCGTCACCGAGCTGATGATGATCACCGGCAGCGGCCGCTGGGCCATCAGCTGGCGCAGGAAGGTCAGGCCGTCCATGCGCGGCATCTCGATGTCGAGCGTCACCACATCCGGCTTCTGCGAAACGATCAAGTCGCGCGCGGCGAATGGATCGGCGGCGAGGCCGACGACCTCGATGTCGGGCTCCTGCTTCAGGACATTCGACAGCATGGTCCTGACGATCGCGGAGTCGTCCACGATCAGCACGCGGCTCGGCCGGACAGCGGCCATCACCACGGCGCGCTGTCCGGCTGCTGCGCCTCGCCGTGCACGAGGTCCCAGTCGATGGCCAGCGGCCGGTGGTTCAGCGCCATCCAATGGCGATGCCGTTCGTCCTCCGGCGGCCGGGTGACGTGGGCCACCACGGGCGAGTTGAGCTTGAAGGTGCGGCAGCCGCCGCACCTGGTGAGCCACGTGCCGCACACCATGTTCGAGAACTCGCCGATCAGGTCGTCGAGCAGGTGCCGCGGCGGCAGCGGGCCGGCCGGATCGCGGCCGCTGAACGCATCGAACAGCAGCAGCGCGAGATCGCTGCGGACCGTGCACGCCAGCGATCCCGACAGCGGTCCATCCTCGAAACGCACGGTGGCGACCACCCACTCACGGTCGTCGTCGAGGTCGGCCTCGTCGTAGTACGGGTCGACGAACGCGAAGAAGCTGCGTTCGGCCACCGTGCCAACGGCGGTGACGATCAGGTGATCGGCAGGCTCAAAGTCGAGCGGCATGGGCGGCGTCGGTGAGGACATCGCGCAGCACCTCCGGGCTGAAGGGTTTTTGCAGGTAGCAGCGGACCGCCAGTTCGGCGGCCTGTTCGCGCCGCGCCGTCGAGCCGTCGGTGGTGATGATGACGCGCGTCAGCGTGCGCCACCGGTCGTCCTTGGCGACCGCGCGGAGCAGATCCGCGCCGTCCATCACCGGCATGTTGATGTCGGTGAGCAGCAGGTGGACGTCGTGTGACTGGAGCAGCGTGAGCGCCTGGGCGCCGTCGCCGGCCTCGAGAATCTCCTCGACCGGCACGTTCGTCAGTTTCACGACCCGCTTGATCATCGCCCGCATCATCGAGGAGTCGTCCACTATCAGGATTCGCATGGCTAAAGTTCCTTCTGCGTGCGCCCGCTGAACACTCGTAGCCGGCCGTCCGCGACCGACATGTGCACCGTGCGGGCATCGGTGCCCCCTACGTCTTCAGCGGCGATCAGCACCCCGTTACGCCACAGCAGATTGCGCGCCGCCAGCAGGTTGCGGCGGCCGGTGTTGAACCAGCCGCCGGTGGTCTGCGGCATCTCCGCGCCGCCGATGAGCTTGACGATGGCGCGCTGCTTGACGAGGCCGTGGTGGTACGCCGTCTGAAACAACAGGGGGATTCCGGTGTCCGCGAACACGGCGGGAAAGCGATCCGCGCGCTCCGGATTGATGGTCGATTCGGGGAGCAGGAAGTGCAGCATGCCCGCCACGGCCGCGACGGGATCGAAGACGCAGACCGTGATGCAGCTGCCCACCGCGTGGGTGGCGATGGTTTCACTGCGCGAGCCCGACACGGCGAGCTCGCCGATGCCGATGACGCGGCGGGAGGCCGTGACGGCGTTCAGCAAGTCGGTCACGACACGCCTCGCTGATAGATGGCCGGCGCCACCCAGGTGAGGCCGTGGCGCAGGCCGTTCAGGCTCTCTGAGTGCGAGATGAAGAGATACCCGCCGGGGGCCAGCCGCGCGGCCAGGATGTCGAGCGCGCGCTGCTGGGCCGCGCGATCGAAATAGATCATCGCGTTGCGGCAGAAGATGAAGTCGAAGGGCGGACCCGGCGGCGCCGGCTGCAGCAGGTTGAGGCGGCGGAACTCGATCAGCTGCCGAATCGTCGCCGA
>Ga0190265_10001655_pt1 | contig 14659 bp, 13 predicted proteins | sample Popmic124T_FD_133135 | JGI IMG/M metagenome (GOLD analysis project Ga0190265, IMG submission 133135) | Populus adjacent soil microbial communities from riparian zone of Indian Creek, Utah, USA - 124 T | ecosystem: Environmental > Terrestrial > Soil > Riparian zone | place: USA: Utah | collected...
CAAAAATCCGGGGAAAAGGGTTCGCCGTCCCTTTTTTGAGCTCTCAGCCCCGGATTAGCCTTCGGCACCCGGTTTTTTGACCAATTCGGCGTCCAAAAGCTCAGTCGAAGCCTCCGGAAGGTCTCTGGAGCGGCAAATAGGCTATTTGGCACGCCCGGGAGGGGACGAGCCCCTCCCCTACTTAAATTTGTGGCCTGTGGGGGAACAACCCCGCCCGTGTTACTCTACTAATACACTTTGCCTCCGACCGCGAACCCATGCCCATCCTGCGAATCGACTCCAGCGACGCCCGCCCAATCTGGCGCCAGATCGAGGAGGGGGTGCGGCATCTGGTCGCCCGCGGCGCCCTGGCGACCGGGGCCGCGGTGCCGTCGGTGCGCGACCTCGCCCGCGAGCTGCAGATCAACCCGGCGACGGTCTCCAAGGCCTACCAGCGGCTCACCGACGCCGGGGTCCTCGCCGTACGGCGGGGCGAGGGGACGTTCGTGGCCGACGCGCCGCCGCCGCTCGCCGACGACGGGCGCACCCTGCGCCTCCGCGAGGAGGCGGTGCGCTACGCCAGCCTGGCGGTGACCCTGGGCGCCACCCGCGAGGAGGCGGTCGAGACCCTGGAGGACACCTGGCTGAGCCTGGTGGAGACCCAACCCGTGGGAGAAGAGGCATGAGCGCCATCGCAGTCGAGGGCCTGACAGTGCGCTACGGGCGGCGGCTCGCCCTGGACGGAGTCTCGTTCTCGGTCGTGCCGGGAGCGGTCTACGCCCTGCTCGGCAGGAACGGCGCGGGGAAGTCCTCCCTGGTGCGCTGCCTGGTGGGCGAGCAGCGGCCGGCCGCCGGCCGCGCCCTGCTCCTCGGCCGCGACGCCTGGCGGGAGCGCGCCGCCGTCCTCGCCGAGGTCGGCGTGGTGCCCGAGGAGCCCCAGGCCCCGCCCGCGCTCACCGCCCGGCAGCTCTCCCGCTTCTGCTCGCGCCTCTACCCGGCCTGGGACGAAGCCGGCCTCATCGCGCGCCTCACCCGCTTCGGCGTCCCCACGGACCTCGCCTTCGGCCGCCTCTCGCGCGGCCAGAAGACGCAGGTGGGGCTCGCCCTGGCCCTGGCGCCCGCCCCGAAGCTCCTGCTCCTCGACGACCCGACGCTCGGGCTCGACCCGGTGGCGCGCAAGGCGGTCTTCGAGGAGCTGATCGGCGAGCTCGCCGACCGCGGGACGACCGTCTTCATGACCACCCACGACCTCGCCGGCGTCGAAGGGATCGCCGACCGCGTCGCCATCCTCGCCGGCGGCCGGCTGGTGCTCGACGAAGAGGTCGAGACGCTCAAGCTGCGCTTCCGCCGCATCAGCTACCCGCAGGAGGCGGCGGAGGGGCGGAGCGAGCGGCTCGCGGCGCTGGCGCCCGTCGCCGCGGCCTCCCGCGGCTGGGGAGTCGAGGCGGTCGTCGTCTCCGACTTCGACGAGGAGCGGCTGACCGCGGCGGCGGCAGGGGTCCCCGGCGGGCGGGCCGGCGTCGAGGTGTCGGCGCTCACCCTGGAAGAGATCTTCATCGCCCTGTCCGGGGCGGAAGGAGGCAGCCGATGAGAGGGTTCCTCGCCGTCTTCTCCCGCGAGCTGCTCGAGCGGCGCCTGCTGCTGGCCGTCGCCCTGCTCGCGAGCCTGATCCCTTTCGTGGCGCCCCTGGTGCCCGGCACCCGGCACCTGGGGGCCTCGGACGTCCGCCACGGCGTAGCCTTGGGATTGGGGGTCATCGCCGCCGCCGTGCTCGCCGTGGTCCTGGGCGCCACCGTGATCGCGCGCGACCTCTCCGAGCGTCGCCTCGGCTTCTACTTCTCGCGCCCGCTGCCGGCCTGGAGCGTGTGGGCCGGCAAGCTCGCCGCCGCCACCACCCTCACCCTGGGTGCCGCCGCCCTGATCCTGCTCCCCACGTCGCTCGTCGACGGCATCGACCTGCGCGCCTGGTGGACCAGCGGATACTTCGGGCCGGACCCGCTGGCGATCCCGTTCGCCGCCACCCTGGTGCCGCTGCTGATCCTCGCCTCCCACGCCCTCTCGGTCATGGTGCGCTCGCGGTCGCCCTGGCTGATCGCCGACCTGCTCGCGGCGCCCCTGATCGCCGTCGTGATCTTCGGCGCTCTCCAGCGGCTGCTCCGCGAGGCGGCCTACGCCGCGGCGAGCTCTCTGGTCCTCTTCGTTGCCGCCGCGCTCCTGCTCGCCCTGCTGGCCGCCGCCGCCGTCCAGGTTCAGCAGGGCCGGACGGACCCGCGCCGCAGCCACCGCTTCCTTTCGCTCACCCTCTGGGGCTCGCTGCTCTGCGCCACGCTGGCCGCGCAGGGGGCGGCCACCTGGGTGCTCGGCGCCACCCCCGGTGATCTCAAGGGGGTCTGGAGCTTCGCCACCTCCCCCGCGGGCCCCTGGATCGAGGTCTCCGGACCCGCCGCCCACCGCGGCGACTACGCGCCAACCTTCCTGCTCGATTCCGCCTCCGACCGCTTCTTCCGCCTGCACACGCCGCCGTCCGACTACCGGCTCGGCGGGACCCACTTTTCGGCCGACGGCCGCTGGGCCGTCTGGCTGGAGCCCGAGGGCCACGTCTCCCGGCCCGGCCCAGCAAAGCTCCTCCGCCTCGACCTCCGCACCCCGGGCGCCGTGCCGGAGCGCACCACGATCTCCTATGAGGGCCAACCCGGTCTCGCCCTGTCTCCGGACGGCAGCCTGGTGGCCGCCATCGTCCGCGGCCGCCTCACCGTCGACAGGCTCGAGGACGGCCGGACGCTCGCCGCCGTCGAGCTGCCCCGGCATCGCAGCCGTCTCGGCAGGCTTCGGTTCGCCGGTCCCGGGCGGCTTTTCGCCTACCTGGTCCTCGACGTCCAGGACGGCAAGGTCCAGGACCAAGACGACCGCTGGAAATCCAGGATCGGCATCAACGAGCTCGACCTGGGCGACGGCAAGCTGCGCTCCGTGAGGGAGATCGAAGGGCTCAGCGAAGACCCGATCTGGGGCCTCTCCCCCGACGGCGGAAGGCTCCTCTTGCGGCAGGGCAAGGAGCGCCACCTCTTCGACGCCAGGACCGGCGAGCCGCTCGCCATCCTCAAGGTGGAAGACGGCGATCTGCAAGGCTGCCAGTTCCTGGCCGATGGCGGCATCGCCCTCAACGTCTCCTACCCCCAAGCGATCGAGTTGCGGGTCCTCTCCCCGGAGCTCACGGAGCGTCGGCGCTTTCGGTTCGGGAAGTCTGACCGGCTACGCCTCGCCGGCCAGCCCGCCCCGGGCCGCCTGGTGGTGGCAACCGGTTTCCTTGTCCAGGAGCTCAACCTGGACAACGGGACCGTACGGGTCCTCAGCCGCGACCTGATGCCTCTCGGAACGTCTCTCGACGGCCCCGCGAGCGCCGGCTCCAAGCTCTTCCAGAGCCGCGACGGCGAGGTCTTCTGGGTCGACCCCGCCACCGGCAGCCGGCGGCCGATCGCGCACGGCGGCAGCTAACAGCCTCCTCCCACCTCTTCGTTCAGCCTCGGGACCCGGCGTTCGACTCGTCTCGCGCGGTCCCCGGTAAACCATTTGGGGCTCGCATCCGTAATAATGAGTGAAGCCATGCAACAACGCCCCCCCATCCGTCCGCATCTGGCACATCCAAACCCGGACTTCGTCCGCCGGAGCCTGAGCGTCGGCCTCATCCGCGAGTACCTGCGGGATCCGGGGCACGGCTCTGCCCGCTCGCACTCTTCCCTCTTTCTGGAGGGCAAGCGGGGCCTCCACCGCCAGCCCTGGCGCTGCCCCTCGCGGCCCGCCATCACCTCCGCCTCGATGCTGGACTTCGTCCGCCGCTACGAGGCGTACACCCGCAAGCACTAGCAGCTCCCGAGGGGTACGGGAGCAGGTCCGAAGGTTCGGGACCTGCTCGTGTGACAAGATCCGGCCCATGGATACGCCCCTGTTTCCCATCCGATACGAGTTGGAGGGCTGGGAGCTCTACTGGGTCCGCGTGGAATCCGTCCCCGGCGGCGAGGAGGGTGCGGCGGCCCTGCGGCAGAGCGCCGGGGAGCGCGCGCGGCTCGGCGCCCGGAGGTCTCCCGGTGAACGAGCAGGGGATCACCCACCTCTTCACCGACCTCGGCGGGGTGCTCCTGACCAACGGCTGGGACCGCGGCCTGAGGAAGCAGGTCGCGGAGCGCTTCCACATCGACCGCGCGGAGATGGACGAGCGCCACCACCTCACCTACGACACCTACGAGGCCGGCAAGATGGGCCTCGCCACCTACCTCGAACGCGTGGTGTTCTACGAGCCGCGCGAGTTCACCCCGCAGGACATCATCGACTTCATCCTGGGAGAGGCGAAGTCCTTCCCCGAGATGATCGACCTGGTGTGCCGCCTGAAGGCCCGTCACGGCCTCAAGGTCGCCGTGGTGAGCAACGAGGGGCGGGAGCTGACGGTGGACCGCATCGAGCGCTTCGGATTGCGCGAGTTCGTCGACTTCTTCGTGGTGTCGAGCTTCGTCCATTTCAGGAAGCCCGACGAGGACATCTTCCGGGTGGCCCTCGACATCGCCCAGGCGGCGCCCGAGAGGGTGGCCTACATCGACGACCGACACATGTTCGTCGAGGTTGCCGGCCGCCTCGGCCTGCGGGCGATCTGGCACACCGATTACGACACGACGCGGGCGGCCCTCGCCGAACTCGGCCTGGGCCTCTAGGAGGGAGGAGGGATGGCGACGACGACGAGCCCCACGGCCTTCGTGATCTTCGGCGGCGGCGGCGACCTGACCTGGCGCAAGCTGGTGCCGGCGCTCTACAACCTCTGGCTGGACGGCGCCCTGCACGAGCCCTTCCGGGTCATCGGCGTCGATCTGAAGGAGATGACGCCGGCCGATTTCACCGCCCGCCTGCGCGACGGCGTCGACCTTTTCAGCCGCCGCGGCAAGGCGGAAGAGGAGCCCTGGGCCCGCTTCGCCGAGCACCTCTCCTACCTGCGGGCCGACTTCGCGGACAAGGCGGCGTTCGCCGCCCTGGCGGCCGAGCTCGACGGGCTGGACCGCGCCTGGGAGGCCCCCGCCGTCCGCGTCTTCTACCTCTCGACCCCGCCCTCGGTGGTGCGGCCGCTCGTCCAGCAGCTCTGCGACGCGGGGCTCGCGGCCGACCGCGAGCGCGCCCGCATCGTCTGCGAGAAGCCCTTCGGGCACGACCTCGAAAGCGCCCGCGAGCTCAACGCCTTTCTGAACGGCCTGCTCCCGGAGTCGCAGATCTACCGCATCGACCACTACCTGGGCAAGGAGCCGGTGCAGAACATCCTCGCCTTCCGCTTCGCCAACACCGTCCAGGAGCCGCTGTGGAACCGCCGCTATATCGACCACGTGCAGATCACCGTGGCCGAAGCGGTGGGGGTCGAGAGCCGCGGCGGCTACTACGACCACGCCGGGGCGTTGCGCGACATGGTGCAGAACCACCTGCTCCAGGTGCTCTGCCTGGTCGCCATGGAGCCGCCCGTGACCTTCGACGCCGACGAGCTGCGCAACAAGAAGATGGACGTGCTGCGCGCCATCCGCCGGCCGGGGCCGGAGCTGGTGCAGAACCACGTGGAGCGCGGGCAGTACTCGGCCGGCTGGGTGCGAGGCGAGCGGGTGCCCGGCTACCGCGAGGAGCCCGGGGTCGACCCCGCGTCGACGACCGAGACCTTCGTGGCGCTCAAGCTCTGGATCGACAACTGGCGCTGGCAGGACGTGCCCTTCTACCTGCGCACCGGCAAGCGGCTGCCGGGGCAGGCCTCGGAGGTCTGTATCCAGTTCCGCCCGGTGCCCCACCAGGCCTTCCCGGCCTCCGCCATCGGCGAGATGGAGCCCAACCGCCTGCTGCTGCGCATCCAGCCCCACGAGGGCATCGTGATGCGCTTCCAGGCCAAGCGCCCCGGCTCCTCCATGCGCCTGGCGACCGTCGAAACCCTGTTCAGCTACGACTCCGCCTTCGGCACCTCCGAGCCCGAAGCCTACGAGACCCTGCTGCTCGACGTCGTCGAGGGGGACGCCACGCAGTTCATGCGCGGCGACCAGGTGGAAGAGGCCTGGGAGGTCGTCCTGCCCTTCCTCCAGTACTGGCAGCAGCAGGGATCGGCAGACCTGCCGCGCTACCCCGCCGGCACCTGGGGACCGGAGTCCGCCCACGGCCTCATCGCCCGCGACGGCCGGGTCTGGGTGGTGCCGAGCAGCCTCGAAGAGCCGTAGGAGTTGGTCTACTACCGGAACGGGTGCTCGAAGCTGAGGTACACGAAGACCGCCCGCTCCCCTTCGCTCGGCCCCACGCCGATCGGCACGGCGAGGCCCGGCACGATCTGCAGACCGTTGGCGAAGTCGTGCGACCAGCGGATGCCCGGGTTGATGAAGAAGCTGTCGCTTCCCTCGGTCAGTCCCCGGCCCACGATCTCCTCGCCGCTGTTGTAGGCGAGCTCCAGCATGACGTTGAAGTTGTCCCTGGCGAGCCAGATGAAGCTCTGGCCGAAGTTGTAGGCGGTCAAGTCCGCCTCGTCCCCGAATTCGTTCTTGGCCCCCGGGGTGAAGGTCGCCCCGAGGTTGACGTGGGTGATGGCCCGGCTGCCGAGTACGACACTCAGCGGCAGGTTCACCTGGAAGCCGAGCGCCCCCAGCCCGCGCCCCTCTTCCTCGTCGCCGGTCGGCAGGATCAGGGAGAAACGGGGCGAGACCGCGACCGCCGTCTCGCCGCTCCCCAGGAGCTGGTAGCGGTAGTTCAGGGCCACGTCCCCGGCGCCATCCTTGCCGTCCGGCGAGCCTTCGAGGCTCTGCCAGGGAAGGGTGTAGCTCAACTGGTGGCGCAGCCCCGGGGCGGGCCACTCCTGGGTGAAGGAGTAGGCCCAGTCGTCGGTGTCGTCGAACAGGGTGAAGGTGTTGATGTGCTGCACCACTCCCGGCCCCTGGTTGTACGCCTCCTCGATCAGGAAGGAGTTGTCCTGGATCTGCGCCCCGGCGGGCAGAGCGGCGGCGATCATCGCTAGGAAGACTCTAAATTTTGGCATGCCAAAATTCTGTCTCCGGCAGAGCGAAAAGTCAAGCTCGGAACCCTACTCCTCTTCCTTCTTCTCTTCGTCCTTCTTCGTCTTCTTCTTCTCGACCGGCTTCTGGGGCACGGGCTTCCTGGGCAGCGGCTGGTCCCTCATGGCGGCGTGATAGACGAAGGTGGCCATGACGACCGAGGCCTGCATCAGGTCCTTGCGCCGGGCGTGGTCCAGGGTGTCCAGGTTGGTGTGGTGGGTGAGGGTGAAGTAGTCCATCGGGTCCTGGATGAACTGGAAGCCGGGGAGGCCCACCCGGTCCATCGCGACGTGGTCGGTGCCGCCGGTCTTGCGCAGCGTCACCCGGTCGGCGCCCAGGTCCGACAAGGGCTCGAGCCAGGCCTTGAAGATGGGGACGACGGCGGCGTTCTCCTCGGCGTAGATGCCGCGGAACTTGCCCGTGCCGTTGTCCATGTTGAAGTAGGCGGCGAGCTTCGCATGCTCGGGCTTGAGCTTCAGGGGCCAGGTCTCCTCGCGCATCCTCTCGGGAAGCTTCTTCTGCTCCGGATCGGTCGTCTCGGGGCGGGTCGCGAAGTGCTCCTTGACGTAGGCGACCGAGCCGAGCAGGCCCTGTTCCTCGCCGGTCCACAGGGCGACGCGGATGGTGCGGCGTGGCTTGACGCCCAGGGCCTTCAGGATGCGCACCGCCTCCATCACCACGGCGACGCCGGCGCCGTTGTCCGTGGCCCCGGTGCCGCCGTGCCAGGAGTCGAGGTGGGCGCCCAGCATCACCACCTGGTCGCGCTTGTCGGTGCCCGGGATCTCGGCGATCGTGTTGTAGGAGTTGGGATCCTCGTCGTGGAACCGCGCCGCGACGTCGACCTCCAGCTCAACCTCCTGGCCCTCGTCGAGCCTGTGGACGATCTGGTTGTACGGCTCGCTCGCCATCACCACGGCGGGCACGCCCACGTTCTCCCCCGGTTCGTTGGAGCCGCCTCCCCCCACCCGCACGATGCCCTGTCCCCAGCTGCTGATCTCGACGATGGCCGCCACCTTCTCGGCGACCAGGAAATCGTGGACGGCGCGGCGGAAGTTGTATCGCTTCAAACGCCCGCTCCGGCCGCCCTCGAAGCGATCCCTGTCGTCCGGCAACTCAAAGTCGAGGAGCCCGTCCAGCTCCTCGGCAGTCAGCCGTTTGAACTGGGGGTCCGCGGGATCGACGTCCTCGGCGGGGCGCGGCGGGTCCAGCAGGAGGATCTTGCCGGCCAGCTTCCCCTTGTGCTTTTCGAAGTCCTTCTCCTCCTTGAGGTCGACCCGCAGGGCCGCGCCGCGCACCGGCCCGTCGGTGCCCGGAGTCCAGGCCTTGGGAAGAGCCGCGAGCGGCACCTCCCGGGGCGCCGTCATGCGCACCGCGGCGCGGCTGAACGACCAGCCTCGGCCGAAGGGGTAGGCCTCCAGATGGGCGTTGACCAAGCCCCAGCCTTCGAGGGTCTTCTTCGTCCACTCGTTGGCCTCCTTGGCCTGCGGCGAGCCGGTGAGGCGAGGCCCGACCTCGGTCGTCAGAGAGGTGAGCGTCTCCATCACCTGGGAGCGGCGGAAGCCCTCGTCCCGGATGCGGGTGACCATCGCCAGGTCGACCGGCTCCTCGGCCCGGAGAGCGGGAAGAGGCAGGAACGCGAGCGCGGCGAAGACGGGGACCAGCTTATGGATGCGGATCATTTCGACTCCTTCGTCCTAGGGTTGCCGAGAGCAGTCTATCCTCAAGAACCCCCTCTGGTAGGATCTCGGCCTTCTAAAAGGACCCCCTAGAACGCTACATCGCCTGGTACGACAAGTACCTGAAGCCGCAGAAGGGGACGGAGGCGGCGGCCCTAGCTCTACCTTGTTAGATTTCCAGATCTGCCACGCCGCGACCAAGACCCCCAAGCGCACGGCAACTCGGCGTGGCCAGCGCCGAACTCGAGATCCCGAACCTCCGGGAGTGGTTCCCGCATCTCGGGGAGTGGCTCCCGTACTTCCGGGAGTCCCGTCCACCCCCGGCTGGAGACACTTCGAATTCAGTTGTCAAAGAGCCCGCTGCCGCGAAGACGCTCCCGAAGTTGCTTCCACCGCACAGCTATTCAATGCGCATAACCTAGGCATACCCGGAAAGCCTGTCAAGCTACACACCCTTGACGCGGAGGATACGTTGTGGTCTCATCTGCATCTTACGAGAAGAAGCTGAAGCGTTGGGTGTTCTTTGACAATCGATTCAAAACCATGGGCCTCTCCGGCCAGCGCGGGGAGCCGGAGAGGCCCGTTTTTTGTTGCGCAGGGTGTTCGAGATTATCGAAGGAGCCGAGGAGTATCGCCCTCGCCTGGAACGGAGGCACCCAGCGAATCTGACAAGTAGAGTTAGCCAGCCCAACTCCTACGGCACGTACGCCACCGCGTCGATCTCCACCTTGAGCCCGGCCGCCGGCAGCTCGACGACGGCGACGGTGGTGCGGGCGGGGCGGTGGGTGCCGAAGACCCTCTCGTAGACGGCGTTCATGCGCGGGAACTCCGCCATGTCGGTCAGGAAGACGCCGCAGCGCAGGACGCAGTCGAGCCGCGAGCCGCCAGCTTCCAGGATGGCCTGGAGGTTCCGGAGCACCTGCTCGGTCTGGGCCTCGACGTCAGGGCCTGCAAGCTGGCCGGTGGCGGGGTCGGTCGCCCCCTGGCCGGAGACGAAGAGCAGCCCCTCGTAGATCATGCCGGGGGAGTAGGGGCCGACGGGCCGGGGCAGGTTGTCGCTCTGGACGGGCCGGTGGCGGACGGACTCTTCCATGGGTTCTCCCGTATACATACTAGTGGTTGGGCCGGCTGGACCGGCGGGAGTACCATACTAACTGCCCTGCGGGCCGTTGTGAGAGAGTGACCCTGACGATGTACAACCAGTTCTACGGATTTAGCGAGCCGCCTTTCAACATCACGCCCGACCCGCGTTTCCTGTTCTTCAGCGATCGCCACCGCGAGGCGTTCAACCACATCCTGTTCGGGATCCGGGAGCGCAAGGGCTTCATCCAGATCACCGGCGAGGTCGGGGCGGGGAAGACTACGCTCTGCCGGGCGGTCCTCGAAGAGCTGGGGGCGGGCTACGTCACGGCACTCATCCTCAACCCCTGCCTGTCGATCGACCAGCTCCTGCGCGCCATCCTCCACGAGCTCGGCCTGCCGGCGAAGGGGGACCGGGTGGACGACCTGGAGACCCTGAACCGCTTTCTCCTGGACCAGCTCGAAAAGGGCCAGGACGTCGTCCTGCTGATCGACGAGGCGCAGGACCTGGGGACCGAGCTGCTGGAGCAGGTCCGCCTGCTCTCGAACCTGGAGACCGACCAGAGGAAGCTCCTCCAGATCGTGCTCCTGGGCCAGCCCGAGCTGCGGGACAAGCTGAACGAGCCGAACCTGCGGCAGTTGCGCCAGCGCATCACCGTGCGCTACCACCTGACACCGCTCTCCCGCCCCGAGGTGGACTACTACATCCGGCACCGCCTGCAGGTGGCCGGGGGCAACGGCCGGCCGGAGCTAACGCCATGGGCCGTCCGCTGGGTCCACCGCTACTCGGGTGGCATCCCGCGCCTCATCAACGCCGTCTGCGACAAGGCGCTGCTCGCCGGGTTCGTCGACGGCACGGACCTCGTGACCTGGCGGCAGGTGCGCCGGGCCATCCGCGAGTTGGAAGGGGATTTCACGTGAGCTTGATCGGCGAAGCACTGAACAAGGCGCGGCAGGAAGCCGCTCGCCAGGAGGCCGCCCGTCAGCGGCTGCCCTATGCCGTGGGGGCGATCGAGCCGCCGCGGCGCCGAGGCTCTCTGGGGCCCCTGCTGGCGGGGGTTCTGGTCGGATGCCTGGCCGTCGGCGGCCTGTTCGGCGTCGCCTACCTGGCCGGATGGGGCCCCTGGAGCGAGAGAGAGAAAGCGCCCGAATCGGTTCCACCGGCGGTGGCCGAAGCGGCGCCGGCTCCCCTCCCGGCAGCCCCCGCGGACGCGAGCCCGGTTCCCGTCGCTCCCTCCCCGCCGCCGTCCGTGGCTCCGGAGCCGCTACAGCAACGGGAGGCCGAGCCTGAGATCCCCGCGCCCCAGCCGCAGGTCACGATCACGCCCGAACCGGTCCTGGCGCCGGAACCCTCACCCACTCCCCCGGTGGAGGTCCGGCCCGCGGAGCCGGCCCCTCAGCCGCCGCCCGCCCCGGCGCCGCAAGAGGCGAAGAGCTACGTGGGCGAGGTTCCGGTCCCCGGAGGCGGCGTCCTGAAGCTCAGCGGCATCGCCTTCTCGGAGACCAGCCCTGTCGTGGTGATCGACGGCCGGGTGATGGGCCCTGGGGAGAGCGCCCAGGGCTTCCTCGTCGTCGAGATCCAGAGCAACCGGGTGAAGCTCGAAGGCCACGGCGAGACGGTGTACGTCTCACTCAAGTAGCCTTCGTCTACGCCCCCCTGCGCTCCATCACCGCCGCGGTCGAGTCGACATTGGCGGCAGCAGCGGCGGCCACGCCACGGTTCCGCTCCTTGCGCGGCATCGTGAGGGTGGCGCGGGTCGACTCGGCGCGCTTCTGGCCGACGATCCGGGAGTAGACGGCGAGCGCCTGCCCCACCACCTGGTCCATGTTGTAGTACTTGTAGGTTGCGAGCCGGCCCACGAAATGGACGTCCGGCGTCGCTTCCGCCAGCGCCTGGTACTTCTTGTACAGCTCGGCGTTCTCCGGCCGCGGCACCGGATAGTAGGGGTCGCCCTCGGCCATCGGATACTCGTAGACCAGGCTGCTCTTGGGGTGCTCCTGGCCGGTCAGGTGCTTGAACTCGGTCACCCGGGTGTAGAGGTGCTCGTTGGGGTAGTTGATCACCGCCACCGGCTGCACCCACTCCTGGTTGACCGTCTGGAACTGGAACTTGAGCGACCGGTACGGCAGCTTCCCGTAGCGGAAGTCGAAATACTCGTCGACCGGACCTGTGTAGATCAGCTTCTGGTGGGGGATCTCGTCCGCCACCTCGTGGTAGTCGCAGTTCAGGAGAACCTTGATGTTGTCGTGGTCGAGCATGTTCTCGAACATCCGGGTGTAGCCGCGTAGCGGCATCGCTTGGTAGGTGTCCCCGAAGTAGCGGTCGTCGCGGTTGGTGCGCACCGGCACGCGGGCGGTCACCATGGAGTCGAGCTGCGAGGGGTCGAGACCCCACTGCTTCCTGGTATAGCCGCGGAAGAACTTCTCGTACAGCTCGCGGCCGACGCGGGAGACGACGACGTCCTCGGAGGTCCGGATGCTCTCGCGCGGCTCGGCGACAGAGGCGAAGAAGGTCTCCACCTCCATGCTGTTCAAGCTCAGGCCATAGAGCTTGTTGATGGTGTCCAGGTTGATCGGGATCGGCACCTGCTGGCCGTCGACGCTGGCGCGCACGCGGTGCTCGTAGGGACGCCACTGGGTAAATTCGGAGAGGTATTCGAACACCTCCCGCGAATTGGTGTGAAAGATGTGGGGCCCGTACTTGTGGACGAGGATTCCCGCGTCGTCGTAGTGGTCGTAGGCGTTGCCCCCAATGTGGGGACGCCGGTCGACGAGGAGGACCTTCTTGCCGGAGCCGCGCGCCAGCCTCTCGGCCAGAACGCTTCCCGCGAATCCCGCACCTACGATCAGATAATCAAACATCGAACCCTCTCCTTTCGAGTGGTCTATTCCAAGAAGCTCTGAGGGGTCTCGAAACCGCCTTCGGGCCTGCTTTGGACAACGTCAGTCAAAGCGCCTCATCGGACGGACGCCGCGCGACGCGCGGCGACGGCCGAATCGATGAGGTCGGACATGTGCCGCCAGGTGCGGCTCCAGGAACCCTGGGCAAGCAGCTCATCCACGCGCCGCAGCCATTCTTCGCGGTCCTCCCCGGCCGCCGAGCGGTCGAGGGCGCGCTCGGCCGCGGCCACGAAGGCTTCGGGCTCGTCGGCGATCTCGACCAGCTTCTGGTCGCCGTAGGGCCGGACCACGTCACGGATCGAAGTCGAAACCACGGGCCGCCCTCCCGCCAGGTACTCCGGCGTCTTGGTGGGGCTGATGAACCGGGTCGACTCGTTGCGGGCGAAGGGCATCAGCGCGACGTCCCAGCCGGCGAGGTAGGCCGGCAGCTCGGCGTAGGACTTGATCCCGAGGTAGTGCAGATTGGACCGGCGCGGCAGGGTTTCGGGGTCGATCTTGACCACCGGCCCCACCATCACGATCTGCCAGTCCGGGCGGGCGGCGGCCACCGCCCCCACGAGGCCGAGGTCGATCCGCTCGTCGATCACTCCGAAGTAGCCCAGCCGCGGCCGCGGGAGCGCCGCCTGATCGGCCGGCTGTGGCACGCCGTTGCGCGCCAGTCCGAAGTGCTCGGCGTCAATGCTGCTCGGGAAGGCGTAGACGTCCGGATGACGCTCGCGCTTGGCCTCGTAGAGGCTCTGCCCGCCGGTGAAGACGAGGTCGGCGGCCTCGAGCAGCTTCGCTTCGCGCGTGAGGAGGGCCGGGGGAGCGCCGCGGAAGAGCGACAGCTCGTCCATGGAGTCGTAGACCACCGCCGACGGCGCCAGGCCGTGGGTGAAGGCGATCGCCATCGGGGTGTAGTACCAGAGGACGTAGTCCTCGATCCCGTGCTCGTCGAGCAGGCCGCGCAGCAGCTCGGCTTGGGCGGCCTCCGCCGCCTGCTCGTCGAGGCCGTGAGGCAGACGCGGCACCGCCACCTGGACAGCGTCCGGCCGTTCGGAGACCTCCATGCGGGGCGGCCCGTCGTGCGGGATCGGCTCCTCTACGAAGAACACCCGGCGGTCGCGGGCGAAGCGGCTCATCAGGTGCTGCGGCCTCTGGTAGACGAAGTCCCACCGCAGGTGCGAAAGGCAGACGAGGTCCGGCTTGTCGCCGATGCCGGCGGCCCCGCTCGCGACCTCTCTAGAAGGCTGCATGCTCGATCTCCTCTTCCCGGACGGCACGGCCGCCCGCACTCTCATCGTTGAATTCGTGGAACGCCCCCTCACGCCGGAACAGCTCGTCCTGCGCTTTGAGCTCGCGGGCGAACGGCTGGCAGACCTCCCTCTCCCCACGCGCGTCGGAGGCTCCCCACAGCCCCGCGTGGCAGTGGCGGTCGTCATCCCACCCGGGGTAGTCGAGGACGGGATAGAGGCAGATCCCGTGGACCGGCACGCCGGCGCGCCGGGCCGCGCGTACCTCCTCGCCGACGTAGCGCAGCCAGGACACACGCCCATCTCCCTCGTCGCCGGTCTCGGCGACCATCAACGGCCGTCCGTAGCGTTCATAGGCTTCGCGCAATATTTCCCGGAACGGCCGGTAGAGGGGCTCACCACGCTTCAACGGCGGCCCGTCGAGGACCCACTGGTTGCGTGGGTAGTAGTTGAGGCCGAGGACGTCCAGGTAGCGCTCATCCCCCCCGAGTTGGGTCCAGAGCCGTCCGGCGATCAGGTCCCAGGCCTGATACTGGGCCTGCCGGTGACCTTCAGCCTCCTGCCGCCGCCGCGCCGAGCCGGCAACGATGTGGATGGCAGGGTCGGCATGGAGGATGCGGGCGCGGGAATCGACGCTCCAGATCGCGTCCACCGACTCCAGTGCCGCCCGCACGAGCTGGACCTTCAGCTCGAAGCCGCGGCCGGTCGCGCAGGGGTTGATGTACCCCACGTCGCCGCCCGCCCAGGA
>Ga0190265_10001656_pt1 | contig 14646 bp, 18 predicted proteins | sample Popmic124T_FD_133135 | JGI IMG/M metagenome (GOLD analysis project Ga0190265, IMG submission 133135) | Populus adjacent soil microbial communities from riparian zone of Indian Creek, Utah, USA - 124 T | ecosystem: Environmental > Terrestrial > Soil > Riparian zone | place: USA: Utah | collected...
AACGCGATGACATCCTCCCAGAGGCCGGCGTGATAGCCCCAGCCATGAACGAAGACAGCGTGCATCGTCTATTGCGCACTTGCTGCGGCGGGTTGGAATGCGCCAGCTTCGCCGAGCACCGCGAAAAGACGCACGATGTCGCTTTCCTGATGCGCGCAGGTGAAGGCGAGACGCACGCGGGCGGTGCCGGCCGGTACCGTCGGTGGCCGGATCGCGGCGGCCCAGAAGCCCGCGGCGCGCAATGCACGGCTGAGATCGAGCGCAGCCTGGTTGCCGCCGACCAGAATCGGAACAATCTGGGTGGTCGATGCGCCGGTGTCATGTCCGCGCGCGTTCGCCTGCACGCGGAAGTGCTCCGCGAGCTGGGCGACATAGGCGCGATCACCTTCCATCTCCGGGATGAGATCGAGGCTCGCGTCGATCGCGCCGAGAACCGAAGGCGGCAAGGCGGTGGAGTAGATCAGGCCGCTGCAGCGATTGACGAGATACTCGCGGATGAGCGTCGTGCAGGCGACATAGGCCCCGAACCCCCCGAGCGCCTTGGAGAAGGTGCCGATGGCAATGTCGGCATCGCCGGACAGTCCGGCGCCGTTCAGGCCGAGAATGCCGGTCGCGTGCGCGTCGTCCACGATCAGGCAAGCGCTGTGCTCGCGCGCGAGCGCTCCCAGCGCCGCAAGCGGGGCCACATCGCCGTCCATGGAGAACACGCTTTCGGTGAGGATGAACTTCGGCCTTTCCTCGTCTCCATGGCGGGCAAGAAGGTCGCGTAGATGCGCCGCGTCGCAATGGCGGTAGCGGATCTGCTCGACCCCCGCGGCACGGCAGCCGAAATACATGCTGGCGTGATTGAGGCGATCGCCGAACACAAGCGGCTCGGCGCCGAGCACCGTCCGATCGAGCAGAGCCTGCAAGACGGCGGCATTGGCTTGGAAGCCGGACGCCATGAGGAGTGCCGTGGGCTTGCCCTTGAGAGCCGCCACCTTGGCCTCAATCAGTGTGAAAAGATCGAGATTGCCCGTCACGAGGCGTGACGCTCCGGCCCCCGCCCCATAGCGCCTGGCCCATTCCGCAGCCCGGTCGGTGAGCGCCGGATGGAAACGCAAGCCCAAATAATCGTTGCTGGCAAAGTTCACGAAGCTGCGGCTGCCGACCGAGATGGTGCGGGCGTCGCGGGTGGCCATGGCGGTCAAACCGCGCAGCAATCCGTCGCGCTCGCGCTGGCTGAGCCAGGCTTCGTAGCGGCTTTCGCTTCCCACCATGATCCTGTATTAGCGAAGGCTCCATAAAGCAGCAATCATAAGCCCCGCCCGTGTCGGAAACCCTGGAAACACTAAGCTCTCACAGGCCCAAATTGCGGCTTCGCGAGCACCCGGCCGAGATCGCCCGGGGCGGCGAGGCGCTGCGGCACGACTATCGCAGCGAAGAGGTCGTCGCTCTTCTCAGCCTGCCTCTTCTAGAGCTTGTGGACCGGGCGCGCGCCGTGCATCGCCTGCATCATGCCGATGGCGAGGTGCAGCTTGCTAGCCTTCTCTCCATCAAGACCGGCAGCTGCCCCGAGGACTGCAAATATTGCCCGCAATCGGCGCATTACGCCAAGGAGACGGGCCTCGAGCGCGAGGCGTTGCTCGATGTGCACGACGTGCTCTCGAAGGCGCGAACCGCCAAAGATGCGGGCGCCACACGCTTTTGCATGGGCGCCGCCTGGCGGCAGGTGAAGGACGGGCCCGCGTTCGATGCAGTGCTCGACATGGTGCGTGGGGTGCGTGCGCTGAACATGGAAGCCTGCGTGACCCTCGGCATGTTGACCGGCGCGCAAGCGGAGCGCCTCGCCGATGCGGGGCTAACGGCCTACAACCACAATCTCGATACCTCGGAAGAGTTCTACGGCGAGATCATCACCACGCGCACCTATCAGGACCGCCTCGACACCCTGGAGCATGTGCGCAAAGCCGGCGTGCAGGTGTGCTGCGGTGGCATCATCGGCATGGGTGAGACGATCGAGGATCGCGCGCGCCTGTTGCAGACCCTGGCCAATCTAGAGCCGCACCCGGAGAGCGTGCCGATCAATGCGCTGGTCGCGGTCAGCGGCACGCCGCTCGAGGATCGTCCGCCGGTCGACCCGCTCGATCTCGTCCGCATGGTTGCGGCGGCACGAATCCTGATGCCGACGTCGCGCGTGCGACTTTCGGCGGGACGTCACGCCTTGAGCCGTGAGGCCCAAATCCTCTGCTTCATGGCCGGCGCAAATTCGATCTTCTACGGCGACAAGCTGCTGACGACGGAAAACAACGACACCCACGACGACCTCGCACTCATCGAGGAAGCCGGGCTTCGCGTGCAGCCTTTCGTGTAAGCACCGCGCTAGCGGATCTTCGGCGCCTCACCTGGATTGGTGTGGTAGGTGATCATCAGCATCGCCAGCAGAATGGCCGAAAATAAACCCGCCAACGCGCCGATCCAGACCGCTGAGCCTGCGAGATCGCTACGCCTGGCGATTTCCACTGCTGCCGCGCTCCCCGCCAGTGAAGCGACAGCCGAATAAACCACGACAAGCGTTGGCGTACGCGAGTCGTCGGGGCCCGAGCCGGAACCCCGCACCATGATCATGTTTCGTGCAATGGCGCCAACAATGGTGCCGAGAAAGCCGGCGACAATGGCAAGATAGAGGGGGTCAAGACCCCCACCGATGGCCAGACCGATCAGGGCGCCGACTGCGGTGCCGACAATAATAACAATCAATAAGCTCGCTGACGTCATTGAACTCCCCCCTTTTTGGCTTGATCCCGTTCCTCGCCAAGCCTTCTCCAGAGACTCGATTATGCCTGACAGCCGGAAGAGTGGAAAGCAGGCTAATCCCGCCGCCTTGCACTCGGCCGTGGTCGGGGCTACGCCGTTTCGTCGCCGTTCATTTTTCCCGATCCATGTCCCGCACCATCTATGTCAACGGCGTCTACGTGCCCGAAGAGGAGGCCAAGGTCTCTATCTTCGACCGCGCCTTTTTGTTTGGCGACGGCATCTACGAAGTGACGGCGGTGTTGAACGGCCGACTGGTGGATTTCGACGCCCACCTCGCCCGCCTCGACCGATCGCTTGCCGAGATCGCGCTGGCTCCACCAATCACGCATGGGGGCTTGCGTGAAATCCACGACGAGCTGATCGCCGCCAACGAGATCGACGAAGGCATCGTTTATCTCCAGATCAGCCGCGGGGCGGCGGACCGCGACTTTGCCTATCCGGCCGCGGCGGAACCGACCATCGTCGCCTTCACGCAGAAGCGGCCCCTGATCGCCAATCCTTACGCCGCGACCGGGGTGAAGGTGGTCACGATCCCGGACATTCGCTGGAAGCGGCGCGACATCAAATCGACGTCGATGCTGGCGCAATGCATGGGCAAGGAGCACGCCAAGCTGCGGGGCGCCTACGAGGCCTGGATGGTGGAGGATGGGCACGTGACCGAGGGCACGTCGTCGTCCGCCTTCATCGTCGATGCCGAGGGCATCGTTCGCACGCAGGCGCTCGGCAGCCACATCCTGCCGGGGGTCACACGCCGCGCCGTGCTGAGGCTTGCCGAAACCGAGGGCGTCACCATCGAGGAGCGGCCGTTCAGCATGGCTGAGGCGCACGGAGCGCGCGAGGCTTTCATGACCGCGGCATCGGCGTTTGTGCTGCCGGTCGTGGACATCGACGGGGTGGCTATCGGGACCGGAACGCCCGGGCCGGTCGCGGTGGCACTGCGCAAGATTTATATCGAAGAGGCGGGTAAGAGCTAAGTCCTTGGGTTTTGGGCGTCATTAGCGCCCTGCCTGGATATGAACTCTGTTGACCTGCGGCAAATTTGTCTCATCCATGAAACCCGATCGGCCCTTTCACAGTTAATGGGCCATGAGCAAGTTCCTTTACTTCCTCGTTTACAACTTCGATCTCGGGCCCTTGGGACCGCGGGTGCTGGACTTGGCGCTGCGGACATGGCTGAGCGAGGCTCATACGCTGGAAGCGACCCGAAACGAGCGCCGCACAACCTGGCTGCAGGCATTCATGCCGCAACCTTCTTTCGGCCAGCGCCGCTAGGGCAATCGCTTTCCCGCGCAGAGCCTTCTGCTAGGCTGTCGGCAACGACCCTCAGGTCATGACAGCCCCATGGCGGACACCGCAGCCCTCGATCGATCGCAGCTTCATTCGCGCGTTCCCATGCGGCGCGTCGCGGTATTGCTGAACGCCGGCGCGGGCGCCTTCTCCGGCCGCTTGGCCGACGACATCCGGCAAAGCCTCGAACAGTCCTTCCAAACTCATGGTGTATCTTGCGATATCCGCCTCGTCCCGGGCCAACTCCTGGCTGAGGCCGCATCGCTCGCCATCGAGCAGGCAAAACGCGGCGAGATCGACGCCATCGTTGTCGGCGGCGGCGACGGCACGATCCGCACCGTTGCCAGCGTCACCGCGGGAACGGAAACGCCGCTCGGCGTGCTTGCGCTCGGGACGCTCAATCATTTTGCCAAGGATCTGGAGCTTCCCCTCGACATCGAAGCCGCCGTTGCGACGATCGTCGCAGGCCGGGTTGTGCTGGTGGATCTGGCGGAGGTCAATGGCGAGGTCTTCATCAACAACTCCTCGATCGGCATCTATCCCTACATGGTCATCGACCGCGAGCGGCGGCGCGACCGGCAGAAGCTCACGAAATGGATGGCCATGGTGCCGGCCTTCTTCCGCATGATGAAGCATTTTCCGCGGCGCCGGCTTCGCGTTCGGGCGGAAGGCTGGTCGATGCCGTATCGCACCCCCTGCCTCTTTGTCGGCAACAACAAATACAGCACCGACCTCTTCAGCATCGGCAGGCGCGAGCGGTTGGACGAAGGCGCGCTCTGGCTCTACGTCGTGAAGCCGCGCAACCCCGTCGAGTTCTTCTGGATGGTGTGGCGGCTCTGTTTCGGCAAGCTCGACGCCGCCAAAGATCTCGACACGTTCGTGCTGAGCGATGTGGAAATCACGGCAAAGGCAAGCCGGCTGCCGGTGTCGCTGGACGGCGAGATCGAGATCATGCGGCCGCCCCTCACCTACCGTTCGCGGCCGAAGGCCCTGCGGGTGATCGTACCCCCGGAAGCTTAAAGGCCGGGGCGATGGCCCCGGCCTGTCTCGTTTCTAACGCTACGTGATCATCTAGCGCGATTTGCGCGTGCTCTTGCGGGCGGTCTTACGCTTCGCGGTTGCCGTCTTGCGCTTGGTCGCCGCACTGCGCGCGGCGGCGCGACGGGCGGGCGCACGCTTCGTCTTGGCTGCGCTGCGACCTGCGGTCTTGCGCCGCGATGTCGAGCGCGCCGTCGAGCGGCCGGAAGCGCGGCGATTGACCTTGCCCTCGGCGAGCATGGTCAGCTTCTTGTCGGTCGCCTTCTCCTCCTTCAGATTGGCGTTGAGGAGCGGGATGACATTGTTGTGGCCAAGCTCACGCGCCCAGGCGATCAAGGTGCCATAGCGCGAAATCTCGTAATGCTCGACGGCCTGGGCGCTGCCGACGATGGCGGCATCGAGGACCTTCTTGTCCTCAACCTCGCCGGCAACTTCGTCCGCTTCCTTGATGATGCCGTCGATGGCCGGGCAGTCGGTGCCCTTCGGCTCCTGGCCGAGCTTCTTGAAAACTTGCTCGAGGCGGTTCACCTGGCCTTGGGTTTCACGCAGATGCGTGCGCAGACCCGCGGTCAGCTGCGGGCTCGTCGCTTTCTCGATCATTTTCGGCAGCGACTTCACAATCTGATTCTCGGCGTAATAGATGTCCTGCAAGGTATGGAGGAACAGGTCCTCCATCGACTTGATGTCTTTGCTGAACAGTCCCATCGGTTGGATCCTTTCGGTGGGAAGTGGGTTTGGGCGTCAGGCTCGGTACCTTGTCCCGCGCACGATGCGCGGGGATAAGCCGCTGCTATAAGCGCGGAGCGGTCGTGACGGTTCCCAAATGGCGGTCATGGACGGCCTGAAATCGGTTATGCTTTCGCAGCTTTCGAGCGTGGGGACGGTGGCAACATGGCCCGCTCTGATTCAGATCAGGAGAAGCGCAAGCTGATCGGCTTCGCGCCGGAGATTCTACAGGCGCTGGAGCTGCTGGCGCGTGACACCGGGCGCAGTTTGCAGGAGCTTGCCGAGGAGGCGTTTGCCGACCTTCTGCACAAGCATCGACGGCCGACGTCGCTGAAAGAAGCGCTCAAGGAGAGCGCGAGGCAGACGCCTGCCAACGAGAACAAGCCGCCCAAACGCAAGAAATAGCCGGAGACTTAGGAATCGCGTCGGCTCGTGGTGCTTCTGCAGGTCGCGCAGAACACTGGATCCCGACGCACCGCGCGGATGAATGCCCCGCCCCGCGAGGACGTCAGCATAACCGGAACCGGGCATGCGACCCGCCGCTGGACGGGCCGCATGCCGGTAGCAGACAAGCCTTACTGCGCCGGCGCTTCAGCTGGCGGAGGCGTGGTCTCGGTTGCGGGCGGCGCCGTATCGGTAGCCGGAGCCGGTGTCTCGGTCGTTGCGGTACGGCCGAGGACGCAATCCCACCAGCCGGCCTCGCCGAACGTGCATTCATTGCGATAGCTTTGCACCACGACCAACACGGCCGCGATGAGTACCAGGATAAGAACGATGCGCATGCGATGACCCTCCCTTTCGCGCGCGTAAACTATACGATGGGGGGCAAAACGAAAGAACCCCGACCGTCAGACGTCTTCCCTTACGACCTTTGGACGAAGACTAAAAGACGGCGTGGGGGCGTTAAGCACCGGAAAAACAAAGGGCCGCCCGCGACGGAGTGCGGGACGGCCCTTGAAATGCTTGAAATTGCGTCTTTATTTGTCCTAGCGCCAGTAACGGCGGTGCCAACGCGGCCCGTAGCCATAGGCGTAGTTGTTCCGCCAATAGGGCCGGCGATAGCCATAGCCGTAACGCGGGCCGACATAGACGTTCACGCCAGGGCCCCAAACGCCCCAGCCCCGCTTATAACGCCAGCCGGCATCAGCCGGTGAGGATGACAGGGCAACAGTTCCGAGCGCCACGATCGCGGCGAGGACGGAAAGGATATATTTCATGGCAGTCTCCTTGTTCGCGCGCAGAGGCGGGCACAGCCGGCTCGACGCGGCGCCAGTCTGCCTACGAAGCGTCGGCAAACCGTAACGCCGTGGCGGGCGAGAACGACAAATTCGGGGCTATGGCAAAGCAAACGTTACCATCGCGAAGCGATGTCCTACTGGGCGGCCTGGCGCTCCTCACCCTCTCTTTCCTCCGTCTCGGGCCGGTTCGCGCCGACGACGCCGCGCAGGTCAAGGAAATCGCGCCGGGGGTCTGTGTGCATCAGGGCCGCTACGAGCTGCAATCCGCGGCAAACCAGGGCGACATGTCCAATGCCGGCTTCGTGGTCGGACGCGATGCAGTGGCCGTCATCGACACCTCCGGCAGCGCGATCATGGGACGCCGCTTACGGGCCGCGATCCGGCAGGTTACCGATAAGCCGATCCGCTACGTCATCAACACCCACATGCATCCCGACCACGTGTTCGGGAACGCCGCGTTCAAGGAGGATGATCCCACCTTCGTCGGCCACTACAAGCTCGCGCGCGGCCTCATGTCCCGCAGCGAGCAATATCTCGCGGCGAGCAAGGCGATGATGGGCGCGGAAACCGTCGAAGGCATCGAGGTCATCCCGCCGACGCTCGCGGTGCAGGACAAGACGACCCTCGATCTCGGCGGCCGAGCGCTTATTTTGGAGGCGCAGCCGACGGCGCATACCGACAACGACCTGATCGTGACGGACACGGCGACGAACACGGTCTTCCTCGGCGATCTGCTCTTCTCCGTGCATGTGCCCACGCTCGACGGCTCCATCCGCGGCTGGCTCGAGCTCATCAATCAGCTCAAGGAACGCAACGCGGCGCGAGTCGTGCCGGGGCACGGACCGCACGCCATGGAACTGCCCGAAGCGGTGGCCGCCGAGGAGCGCTATCTCTCCACAATCGCCAAGGGGGTCCGGGCGTTGATCGAGCAGGGCAAGACCCTGGAGGATGCGACGCGAACGGTAGGAATTTTCGAGCGGGATGACTGGAAAATGTTCGATCAGTACCATGTCCGCAACGTCACGGCGGCATTCGCGGAACTGGAATGGGAGTGATATAGTGTCCGCAACCCTGTTCAAGGAGGACGGCGCCATGTCAGGCCGCACGAACACCCTAAATCGCGGCGCTTTCGCCGCTGCCCTGTGTCTACTCATCGCCGGCGCGACCGTGGCGCGGGCCGACGAGACGTGGGACAGTCTGAAGAAGCAGAATTTTGGCGACAGGGCGATCCAGGCCGAAGACGGCGTGGTGATCCTGGATGCGCCGGCGACGGCAGAGGATGCCGCGATCGTCCCGCTGACGATCCGCGTTCCCCCGTCGGTGACGCAGAACCTGAAGTCGCTTTACCTCATCATCGACAAGAATCCCGGACCGGTCGTGGCGAAGGTCACATTCGGGCCGGCAGCCGGCACCGGCGGGGAGCGCAAGTTCTCAACGCGGGTGAGGGTCGATAATTTCTCGCATGTGCGCGCGGTGCTCGAAACCGAGGACGGCACGCTGCATATGGCGAGCAAGTTCATCGCCGCGGCGGGCGGCTGTGCGGCCATGCAGCCGAAGGACCCCGACACGGAAAACGAGGGCCTGGGCAAGCTCCTCGTGAAGACGTTCCCGCCGGCGCTATCGACCACACCTCTGTTCGATGCGCAGGTGATGATCAAGCATCCCAATCACAACGGCATGCAGCTTGACGTCAACACCGCGAAGTTTATCCCGGCGCGCTTCGTGAATGGCATGACGGTGAAAAGAGACGGCGAGCTCGTCTTCAGCATGGAGAGCAGCTTTTCGCTCTCCACGAACCCGAACATCCGCTTCAGCTTCGGTCGCGGCAAGGACAATGCGCTCGACGTGGCCGTGACCGACACGGACGGCACCGTGTTCAAAGCCCAGACGCAGCCAAGCGGGTCCTAAGGCGCCTTACTCGCGTCCGGCGTCGCTGCAGGAGCTTGCGCCCGACTGGAATGATAGACCTGCGCCTTCAATACGAACTCATCCGGATTCTTGAGGAAGAGATCCTTGGCCTGCTCATTCCCGAAGCAGTAGGTCTTGCCCTTATACTCGGTGTTGACTGAGCAGTCGGTCTTGATGTCCTTGCCGAGCGCAAGGCCCATCACGCACTCATTGTCGAACTCGCCTTGCGTGGCGGCGACCGCCATGGTGCTGAAGAAAAGAGCCGCAACCGCGGCCGACGCAACGACAATTCTCGTCATCCTTAGATCCTCGCTGGAAGTGGTCTAGACGGGCTCGTCTGCGATTGAGCAGGTTTGCTGGGCGAATAAAGCCCGTAACGTCTGAGCTTCGTATAGAGACTCTGACGGCTCAGGCCTAGCAGTTGGGCAGCCGAAGCTCGATTGTTGCAAGTTAGATCGAGAGCCACTTCGATCGATTGTCGCTCAATTTTGTCCGTAGCCTCCTGCACAAGCTGTTTTAGCGAGCTTTGACCCACGCGTTTTCTAATTCGATCTTTAGAGCATGGAGCAGCTTGTTCTGTTTCGTAATGACTTGGTTGCGTCAGCGCATGCATGCAAAATCCCAGGAGCAGACGTTCATCCCCGATAAAAGCTGCGGACACGTCCACTTCCGACACGGAATAGGCACCCCGCACTACTGTCACAAAGCTCTGTGCCGAGCCGTGTGATTGAACGGACGCGAGCACGGCCTGAACATCGATTCCGGGTCGACCAAGCCAGCGATCGAGCGGTTGACCTCGTGTACATTCTTCACTGGTGACGCCTGCCAGCTGAAGAAAGGCTTTATTAGCCGCGATGATGCACTGTTTTTCATCAGTAACGACCATGCCATCCGGGAGCTTGTAAAAAAAATCCGTGAAGGATGCGGGACCCGCGTCTTTTTCTTTGTCCGCATCCTTCAACTCAACCAGAAGGAAGCAGGTTCCTTCCTTATAAAATGGAACAAGGCGTAGGATTGATTCATTACCGTCCTTACGTCTCAAAGCGATTTCACCATCCCGTCCTGTAATGCGCGCCTTACTCAGATGAGTACGAAAGTCGGCCCGACTTTGGGCTGCAAAAAGCTCGCTCACTAATCTCCCTTCCAGGGATCGCGTCTTCTTCAGCTTGAAATACTGAACGGCTGCGGGATTCCCGTCCACAATTCGAAGCGAGTCCGCATCAACGACCATCAAAGGTTGTGGCATCGCATGAGATAAGAAGCGAAAGCGCGATTCGGCTTCTTGCAGCCGCAGGCGTTGCTGCACGAGAGATTGCTTTAGCTCTGCCAGCTCAATCTCTCGAGAAATCGGCGGCCGACTGTCCTTCCGCATTGAAACCTCGTGAACTGATTGTTTAGGTGCGAGAACCTCGGTTGCCGGCTCGTAGATTATGTCGCACCACCGGCCCTTGGCAATTTGAACCCCGAGTAGAAAAACATGCTCTGGATCAAAGAACTAGTGCAGTCTGTGAGTTAAAGTCGCTCAAGATTGCCAGAAGTCGTGTTCTTTCATGGGGTTGTGGCCCCACGCAGCAGATGGTAGTTACGAACCAGATATGCATAAGCAGTACTCGTTTGGGCGAAACGCGTACCGTTTGACGCCGGGAAACTGACATGAACTACGAGAAGCTGTTTCGCGAACATCTTGATGCGCTGCATCGCGAGGGCCGTTATCGCGTGTTCGCGGATCTGAAGCGCCGCCGCGGGTGCTATCCCACCGCGGACCATTTCAATTCCGAGGATACGCGGGAGGTCACCGTCTGGTGTTCCAACGACTATCTCGGCATGAGCCAGCACCCCAAGGTCATCGCGGCGATGCACGCGGCGATCGATGAGGTCGGCGCAGGTTCCGGCGGCACGCGCAACATCTCAGGCACCACCCATTATCACGTCGAGCTCGAGCATGAGCTCGCGGACCTGCACGGCAAGGAAGCCGCGCTCGTCTTCACCTCGGCTTACGTCGCCAACGACGCGACGCTCTCGACCCTGGTCGGCCTGATCCCCGGCACGGTGATTTTCTCCGACGAAAAGAACCACGCTTCGATGATCGCAGGCATCCGGCACGGCGGCGGCGAGAAGCACATCTTCCGCCACAACGATGTCGGGCATCTCGAAGAGCAGCTGAAAAGGGTTCCGCTCGCAACGCCGAAGATCATCGTCTTCGAGAGCGTCTATTCGATGGACGGGCATATCTCGCCGATCAAGGAGATCTGCGATCTGGCCGAGAAGTATAACGCCCTCACCTATCTCGACGAGGTGCACGCGGTCGGCCTGTATGGTCCGCGCGGTGGCGGCATCGCCGAGCGCGAAGGCGTTATGGACCGCGTCGACATCATCAATGGCACGCTCGCAAAAGGCTTCGGCGTCATGGGCGGATATATCGCCGCCAGCAAGGCCTGCTGCGACGCCATCCGGTCCTACGCGCCCGGGTTCATCTTCACGACGTCGCTGGCGCCGGCCATCGTCGCGGGTGCGCTTGCCAGCATCCGGCACTTGAAGATCAGCCAGCTGGAACGGGCTCGCCACCAGGAGCGTGTGGGCACCTTGAAGCGGCGGATGGCCGACGCGCGGCTCCCGGTCGTCGACAATCCGAGCCATATCGTGCCGGTGATGGTCGGCGATCCCGTCCACTGCAAAGCCGTGACGGACACGCTCCTCACGCACTACCGGATCTACGTGCAGCCCATCAATTATCCGACCGTGCCGCGCGGCACCGAGCGCATGCGCTTCACGCCTTCGCCGGTGCATACCGACGCGCAGATGGATTATCTGATCAATGCGCTCGAAGAGCTGTGGGCTGCCTGCCCGGTCGCGAATGGGCAGTATGTGCGGCTCGCCGCCGAGTAGGCGTCAAGCGCCTAGGAAGACCGTGCGGACAAACTCGCGAGAGAGCATCACTTGCCGCGGCAGGCGCTTTTTGACAGCTGAAGTTAGCCCGGCACTCGGGCTCTTGCAGGCTCGTTCTTGCGAAGCCGCTGCGACATCATTGGACATCCAAGCGTTTTTTCCAGCGCCTCGATGAGTTCCTCTTCACTTTGAGCGGCCGCATAAAGACCCCCAGTTTCTTCGGCAAGGCATTTGATGTCGAGCAAGCTCTGTTCGCCGGTCCACGAAAAATCTTTAACCCGGAAGCCTATGACGTGGATGGTAAGCGCCTCCGCGTTGGCATGCAATTGTTTGCCAAGTTCACAAGGTTGCCCGCCACACGTCTCCTCACCGTCAGTGAGAACGACAATCAGGCTTGGCCTCGACTTGTAGTTCAAGACTTCCGCCGCTTCGGTCACTGCGGCGGAGAGTGGCGTTTTGCCTGCAGGCGTTAGCGAATTGACCGCCTGCATGATAGCGGTAGCCGCCATGGGCCGTGGTTTCAAATTTAGCTCCACGTTACATTGATTATAGGGGCCGGGTCCGTAGGTGATGAGGCCGACTCGCCGATGACGCGTCGCTGACGGCAAAACCTTGGCGAGCGCGGAGCGCACCTTGTCAATGCGCGTCACGGTGGTCGCGATGCCCAGCATCTCGTTGCCCGCCATGGAGCCGGACGCGTCGAAGACGAGCATGGCGTCTTCGTCACACGGCGTTCGCGATGTCTCCTGGGCACGGACCGTCCCCACGCAGGCTAAGCCTAAAATCGTGCAGATGATTAGAAGCTGAGGAGTATTGCGCGCGGTCATCGCAGCCTTGGCCCCTGTGCACGTCACGGACTTGATACGATCTCTGCGATCTTATTCGGCTCTTCCTCGTGGGCAAGGTGGCCAAGGCCGGGAAGGGCAACTACCTTGGCATGGGGGAGCAGTTTGTTCACTTTAATCGCATCGTCAGGAGACACAGCTCGATCCGCCCTGCCCACGGCAAGAACCAGGGGTACGTCGAGATTATTCAGTCTGTGCGCTAATGGTATGAGGTCCCACTCTGCCAGCATCTTGATCGAAGCTGTCATGTGAGCGTGATTACCCCATAGGCGCTGATAAAGCGCAATCTCTGAAGGGGAGAGATTTGAGCCAGAGCGATCTATCAGGAGTTTCGCCATTCCTCCATTGCCGCTCAACCAAGCGAGAACGGTTGCGGTGACATTGTTTAGAAGAAGTGGCTTAGCCAAGCGCGATAGGAGGCGTACGACGGAACTACGATCGGGCAGTAATGCACCATTGATGGCAACTACTCTTTTCGGACTGATGATCTTTGCTAGACACATTTGGATTATCAAGGCCGCGCCTGCGGCATGACCAACGCCAATGTGCGGCTTAAGCCCGAGTGCTTCCATCAACGCGCCCACGTTGGTTGCTACATCCTCAAGCCTCATGCGATTTGACGGCGGCATGTCGGAAAGGCCATGACCCGGGAGATCAGGCACGACCACCATGAAATCGGTCGATAGAATTTTCGCCAGCTTCGCGAACGAATGACTGGAAGCGCCTGTGCTGTGCAGGCAGAGAATGACCGGCCCCTGTCCCATAATTTGAACGTGCCAAGTCAGCCCTGCGGCTTCCACGAATCGGCTCGCCTCGCGGTTGGGCCAGTCAGGACCGTCTAGTCCGAACTTCAGCTTATTACTCTTGAAAAAGCGAGCGCGTGGGTGGCACGCACGTGTGAATAGAGGCTCCCGTTCGGAGGCGCGGCCTCCTCCGAGATGGCCTCAAGCTCAAGCATCAGAGAGCCGTCGCAGCGATGGGCGAAAATGTTCACGCCGCGCGCGGAGCCGGCGAAAAACTCGCGCACGACATGGACGGGGGTCTGATCCAGGGGCATGCGATGCAACTGGCCGACGAGACGCTCGGCGCTATCGTCGAAGAGATCCTTGATTCGGGCGCCGACCACCTGATCCAGGGCGCGGCCGAGAAGCTCCTCGCAGTTCGCGCTGGCCTGGATGACCGTGTAATCCGGCTCATCGACAACCAGCATGGCGCCGTGGGGCTGGATCGCGCCGGGAAACTGCACGAGCTCGCGATCGCAATTGGAGAAATCGACGTTCTTCGCCGTGACGACGGTCTCGTCTACGCTTGTACTACGCGCCGCCATTTAAGCCCTGCTCCTACGTGACGGCGCGCGCGAGGAAGAACGCGGGCGCCGCTTCGGGATTTACGGCCTGATGTAGGATTGTGTCCTCCAGCTGGTCGGCGCGCGCCGGGTCGAGCCAGCCATGGAACATGGCGAAGGTCGCGCGAGCGCCACCACAGGCGGACTCCGCTGCGTCGCTGTCGGGGTCGATGCTGTTGATGGCTGCCACGATGGCCCGCCACAGCGCGGCCGTCTCAGCGCCGAAGCCATAGAAATATGCGGCGCCATGTTCGGGGCGATAGCCGAGCCGCGCGCGGATGATGGGAAGGATCGCGCGCGCGCCCTTGGCCGAGCCCTCGACGACGTAAAGAGAGCCGAGCGCGGCATGCGAGGTTTCCCAAACGGGCGCATCGGGAAGCTGCAGAGCGGGCAAGGCGCCGGTTGCGATACCGAGATCCTCGAGGTCGCGCTCGAGAAGAGCCGACCGATGCGGGCCGCGATAGGAGAAGCCCATGGGAGCAAAGTCGAAGCGCTCGGTGCTCCGTTCGATCGCCGTGTGCAATGCCCATAAACGCAAGAGATGTGCGCGATAATCCCGCTTCGTGGCAATGCGGCG
>Ga0190265_10001657_pt1 | contig 14645 bp, 9 predicted proteins | sample Popmic124T_FD_133135 | JGI IMG/M metagenome (GOLD analysis project Ga0190265, IMG submission 133135) | Populus adjacent soil microbial communities from riparian zone of Indian Creek, Utah, USA - 124 T | ecosystem: Environmental > Terrestrial > Soil > Riparian zone | place: USA: Utah | collected...
CGAACTGGCAACGCCTTGGCAGTAGGCGTACAGCAGAAGCCCAACCATCAAACGAGGATCAAAGCCCGGGCGCCCCCCTTTCGATCCGTCATAGGAGGCGTAGATCTCCGAAAGGTCCAACTCGACCAACAGATCCAGGACGAAGTAGGCGACATGCCCCTCGGGCAACCACTCGCGAAGATCCGGAGGCAGCAACAAGAGCTGATCGGGAGCGTAGCTACGAAACCGGGTCGTCTCCATGACCGCCATTTTACCGCATACCGACACCCCTGGAGGTTCTCCAACAGGCTCCTAGAAGCTCCTCAGACGCTCCGGTAGCGGGCGACGAGCAGCGTGACGTCGTCTTGAGCCTCGCCGCCACGGCGGTGACTTTCGGCGGCGCGCAGCAGGCCCTCGGCGATCTCGGCCGGCGCGTTTCCGGCGAGCGGCCGCAGGGCGGCTTCGATCCCTTCCAGGCCGAGCTCGTTCCCCTCCGGGTCCATGGACTCCAGGATGCCGTCGCTGTAGAAGGCGAGCGCATCCCCGGGCCGCAGCGCCAGCCGCTCGCTTCCCCAGCCGGTCCGCGGGAGCACGCCCAGGATGGGACCGTGAGGCTGGACGAGCTCGATCCCGCCGTCGCGCCGCAGGAGCACGACCGGGCAGTGGCCGGCGTTGGAGATCTCGACGGTACCGTCCGCGTAAAGGAAGGCCACGGCGAACGTCAGGAAGCGGTTGCCCGGGTTGTGGCGCCGCAGTTGGCCGTCGAGGAGGGGCAGCAGCCCGGAGAGCGGCTGGCCCAGGTCGTGGAGCAACTCGAGCAATCCCTGGATCATCGCCATCAGGAGCGCCGCGGACATCCCCTTGCCGGCAATGTCTCCCAGGGCCAGCGCCAGCGCGCCGTCAGCTCGCAGGGCGGCATGGTAGAGATCCCCTCCGACGCTGAGCGCCGGCCGGTTGAAGGCGTGCACCTCGGCGAAGGGGACCTCGGGCGGCGGGCGCAGCAGGCGCGTCTGGATCGTCCGGGCGAGGGACATCTCGTGGTCCATCTTCGCCTTCTCCCTTGCCTCGCGGTAGAGCCGGGCGCTGTCGATCGCCGTCGCGGCGTCGGCGGCCAGGGATTCGAAGACCGCGAGGTCGTCGGGCGTGAAGCCACGGCGATTGCGCGAGCGCTCGATCAGGAGCCCGCCGATCACTTCGACGCGGCCGATGAACGACGCCTGTGCCACGAACGGGCGGTATGCCACGCGGAGAGGGGTGGCGGCGGCTTCGTCGCCGACCACCGTCTTCCCTTCCCGCAGAGCCTGTTCGAGGAGGGCCGCCGACGGGGGAGCGGCCGGATCCGCGCTTCGCGGACAGGTGAGCCGCGTCTCCTGTCCTCCTTCCTGCACCAGACAGAGGAAGGCGCGGTCAGCGTGCATCAGCCGCAATGCGGCCTGAAGCACCGAGTCGAGCACCTCGTCGAGCACGGTCGCGGTGTTCAGGCTGCGCGCAACGTCCAGGAGGAGCTGAAGACGGCGCACTTCCCCTTCCGCGCCGGATTGCTGGGCACCTTTCTGCAGGGTCGAAAGCATCTCGCCTTCGACGGCGTACTCGGCGGACTGGCCGAAACGGACGACATCCCCGGGTTTGAGGGAGCAGCGCCGGACCGGGGCGCCGTTGACGTGAGTGCCGCGCGAGGAGCCGAGATCCTCCAGGATCAGCTCGGGGCCTTCCCACTGGAGCCGCGCGTGATGGCGGGATACGGAGAGGTCGGCGATCACGACCTTGCACTGCGGGTCACGGCCGATCCGCAACGGTCCGTCGGCCGGCCGGATCTCGCCAGTGAGCCGCGCAGCTCCGCGGGGGACGAGCTTGAACGGAGGCAGCATGCCTGGTCCTGGTAATTTCCGTGTTTCTTATATCACGCTATAGAATGTGGACATCCCAATGCTCATCACCGGCTCCCGCCTCGGGCCGTACACGATCCTGGCTCCGCTCGGAGCCGGAGGGATGGGCGAGGTCTACCGGGCGCGCGATCCGCGGCTGGGGCGCGAGGTGGCGGTCAAGGTGCTGCCGGCCGGCGTCAGCGGCGACGCCGACCGCCTGCGACGCTTCGAGCAGGAGGCGCGCGCGGCCTCGGCGCTCAACCATCCCAACATCCTGACGGTCTTCGACACCGGCTCCCAGGACGGCACGGTCTATCTCGTCACCGAGATTCTGGAGGGGGAGACCCTGCGCGGGCGGCTGGCCGGCGGAGCGTTGCCGGCGCGCAAGGCGGTCGAGATCGGAATCCAGATCGCCCGCGGGCTGGCCGCCGCGCACGAGCGGGGGATCGTCCACCGGGACCTCAAGCCCGAAAACCTGTTCCTGACCCGCGACGGCAGGGTCAAGATCCTCGACTTCGGTCTGGCCAAGCTCCAGGCACCCCTGGACCTGGCGGATGCTCCCACCGTCCTGACCGGCACGGAGCCGGGAGTCGTGCTGGGAACCGTGGGCTACATGGCGCCCGAGCAGGTGAGGGGCCAGCCGGTCGACCATCGGGCGGACCTCTTCGCGCTCGGAGCGGTCTTCTATGAGATGCTGACCGGCCGCCGGGCTTTTCAAAGAGACTCGGCCGCCGAGACCATGGCAGCGATCCTGCGCGAGGAGCCCCCGGACCTCGCGGACTCCGGCAGAGTGATCCCGCCGGGTCTGGAGCGGGTGATCCGCCACTGCCTGGAAAAGGACCCGCTCCACCGCTTTCAGTCCGCAAGCGACCTCGCCTTCGATCTCGAGAGCGTCTCGGCGCTTTCGGGTACGGGCGCATCCCCGGTCAAGGCGGTACGCCGTCGCGGCCTTCTCCGCACCGCGGCCGTCGTCGGTCTGCTCCTCGCGGCGGCTTTCCTCCTCGGCATCCTCGCTCAACGGCGTTGGGAATCAGGCGAGCTACCGCGCTTTCATCGCCTGACCTTCCGCCGGGGCAACGTCGTCGACGCGCGGTTCGCTCCCGAGGGCCAGACGATCGTCTACTCCGCGAGCTGGGAGGGTGGGCCCTACGAGATCTTCACCACCCGCACCGACAGCCCCGAGTCGCGTCCTCTCGGGCTGCCCTCCGCGCTCCTCCAGTCGATCTCGCCACGCGGCCAGATGCTGCTCGATCTCGTCCAGGAGGGGGACGGCGCTCGCGGGTACACTCTCGCGCAGGCGCCGCTCGCCGGTGGCGCGCCCCGGCCGATCCTGGAGGGTTCCCGCCGGGTGTACGCCGATTGGGCGCCCGACGGTGAAGCCTTTGCGCTCCTGCGCCGCGACGACGAGCGCGGGTGGTGGATCGAGTACCCGCAAGGCAAGGTGCTCTGGCGTTCGGAGTTCTTCACCTGGGGTCTTCGGGTTGCCCCGGCGGGGGATGCGTTGGCGTTCTGCGAGATCCGGGACCGCCCGGTCCAGACGGTCATCATGCTGGACCGCGCCGGCAAGGTCGTGGCTCGGTCCGGCGGCTGGAGCCTGCCCATCACCGGCGAGGGGAGCCCTCGCGGGTGCGCCGTGTGGGCGCCCGGCGGCAAGGAGGTCTGGTTCGCCGCCTCCCGCCAGGGAGGGGAGTCGGGCCTCTACGCCCTCAGCCGCAGTGGCGAGGTCCGGCCACTCCTGCGCGTCCCGGACACGCTGGCGTTACTCGACATCGCCCGCGATGGCCGCGTGCTCCTCACCCAGGTCCAGCGGCGGAGCTCGATGATGGCGCTGGCACCGGGAGAGGCGGCCGAGCGGGATCTCTCCTGGTTCGACGCCTCCCGTCCGGCGGATCTCTCGGCGGACGGGCGCTGGCTCCTCTTCACCGAACAGGGCCAGGGCGGCGGCGAGCAGGCCTCCGTCTACCTTCGTGGCACCGACGGCTCGCCCGCGGTGCGACTGGGCGACGGCTGGGGCGTAGCGCTCTCGCCCGACGGGCGCTGGGCCCTGGCAGGCAGCGTCAAGGGCCTGACCCTTTTACCCACGGGAGCCGGCGAGCCGCGGGTGCTGCCGCCGGCACCTGTGGGCTTCCGGGGAGCGCAGTGGCTGCCCGGCGGCAAGCAGCTCCTGGTCCTCGGCACGCAGCCCGGGCAGAGGGATCGGATCTATCTCATGGATGTCGGGGCGAAGACAGCGCGCCCGGTGACCCGGGCCGGGGTCCGTTTTTGGGTTTCCTCCCCTGACGGCTCCCGGATTGCCGTACTGGACGCCGATGGCCTGAAGCTCTATCCGACCGGCGGCGGGGAGCCCCGTACCCCTCCGGTCGTGCTCTCGAGGAAGGAGCATCCACTCCAGTGGCGCGCGGACGGGCGCGCGCTCTACATGGGGCGTATGGCCCCCGGAGGAGGCTTCTGGATCGACGAGGTTGACCTCGCCACGGGCCGGCGCGTGCGTTGGAAGGAGTTGCGCCTGGCCGACCCTGCCGGGTTCGGGTTCCTCCTGATGGCCCCGGGCGGTGCGGCCTATGTCTATAACGTGAACAGGCTTCCTATCCACGCTCTATCTGGTCGACGGGCTGCGGTAGCTACATCAGCGGATCATAAAGAGGGAAGCGCTCGCAAAGCTCCCGCACCCGGCCGCGGACCCGCTCGTGCACCGCGCTGTCCTCGTGCGCCCGCAGCACCTCGGCGATGAAGTCGCCCACCTGGTCCATCTCGGGCTCCCGCATGTTGCGGGTGGTCAGGGCCGGGGCTCCGATGCGGATGCCGGAGGCGACCAGCGGCGGGTTCGGGTCGTAGGGAATCGTGTTCTTGTTCACCGTGATGCCGGCAGCTTCCAAGGCCTTCTCGGCGACTTTACCGGTCAGGCCCGCGGCAGCCACGTCGAGCAGGAAGACGTGGTTGTCCGTGCCTCCGGACACGATGCGGAAGCCGCGCTCGATCAGGCGCTCGGCCAGGCGCTTCGCGTTTGCCACGATCTGCCGCTGATAATCGCGGAACTCTTCGGTCAGCGCCTCCTTGAAGGACACCGCCTTGGCCGCGATCACGTGCATCAGCGGTCCGCCCTGGATGCCGGGAAAGACCGAGCGGTCGAGGTCCTTCGCGAACTGCTCCTTGCACATGACCATGCCGGCGCGCGGGCCGCGCAGGGTCTTGTGCGTGGTCGTGGTCACGAAGTGGCAGTGCGGGACCGGCGACGGATGGACGCCTGCCGCGACCAGGCCCGCAATGTGCGCGATGTCGGCCATCAGCAGGGAGCCGGCCTTCTCGGCGATCGCCCCAAAGCGCTCGAAGTCGATGATCCGGCTGTAGGCGCTTGCGCCGCAGACGATCAGCTTCGGCCGCTCCTCCATGGCGATGCGCTCGACCTCGTCGTAATCGATCCGCTCGCTCTCCCGGTCCACTCCATACGCCACCACTTGAAAATCGCGGCCGGAGTAGGAGAGACGGTGGCCGTGGGTGAGATGGCCGCCGCAGGAGAGGTCCATGCCCATCAGCTTGTCGCCCGGCTTCAGAAAGCCGAAGTAGACGGCCATGTTGGCCGACGTTCCGCTGTGGGGCTGGACGTTCACGTGCTCGGCGCCGAAGAGCTGCCTGGCGCGGTCGATGGCGAGGCGCTCGGCCACGTCCACGAACTCGCAGCCTCCGTAGTAGCGGCGGCCGGGGTAGCCCTCCGCGTACTTGTTCGTCATGACGCTGCCGGTCGCCTCCAGCACGGCGCGGCTGACGAAGTTTTCGGAAGCGATCAGCTCCAAACCGAAATTCTGGCGGGAGCGTTCCTCGGCGATGGCCTGGTAGACCTCGGGGTCCACCGCTTTCAGCGATCGGTAATCTGTCATATCGGTCGGATGGCCGGGAGAGCGGGGCTCCGTCAGGCTCCCTCTCCGCCCTGGTCGGGAGGAGCCTCGGGCGCGCCACCCTCGTCAGGCGCAGGCGCCTTGGGCTCTTTGGGCTCCTTAGGCTCCTTGGGCTCCTTGGGTGCGGCCTTCTTGGCGGGGGCCTTCTTGGCGGGAGCCTTCTTCTTCGGCTCGGCAGCGGCGTCGGAGGGGCCCGGCTCGGTGGCCGTCTCACCCGCAGCCGACTTCTTCGCCGCCCGCTTGGAACCCTGGGCGCGCTCCGCCTTGAGCTGCGCATCGTCTTGCAGCCGCTGCCTCAACCGCTTGTTCCGGCGTTGGCGCCGGCGCTTCAACACTCGATCTTTCTCTCTCATGTCCTCTCCTGTCGGGGCGCTGCCGAGCCCGGTCAATTTGCCCCACCCGGCCCCGGATGTCAAGAAACGCGACAGCTAATTGATCCCGCACAGTCCGCTGGCCGCGGCCTTAGAGGGGTATGTTCCCATGCTTCTTCGCCGGCACGGCCGTCCGCTTGCTGCGGAGCTGCCGCAGGGCGCGCACGATCTCGGGCCGCGTCCGGCGCGGCTCCAGCACGGCATCCACGAGACCGCGCTCGGCCGCGATGTACGGGTTCGAGAATTTGGCGCGGTACTCCGCCACCTTCTCGGCGCGCACCCGCGCCGCGTCCTCTCCCGCCTTCTCCAGGTCCCTGCGATAGAGGATGTTGACCGCGCCTTCCGGCCCCATCACGGCGATCTCCGCCGTCGGATAGGCGAAGTTGACGTCGGTCCGCAGGCGCTTGCTCGCCATGACGGCATAGGCGCCGCCGTACGCCTTGCGCGTGATCACCGTGATCTTCGGCACCGTGGCCTCGGCGAAGGCGTAGAGGAGCTTCGCCCCGTGCTTGATGATGCCGCCGAACTCCTGCTGCGTGCCCGGCATGAAGCCGGGGACGTCCTCGAAGGTCACCAGCGGGATGTTGAAGGCGTCGCAGAAGCGCACGAACCGCGCCCCCTTGAGCGACGCGTCGATGTCCAGCACCCCGGCCAGCCAGGCCGGCTGGTTGGCCACGATCCCCACCGTGCGGTTGTCGATCCGCGCCAGGCCGACCACGACGTTCTTCGCGTATTGCGCGTGGACCTCCAGGAATTTACCGTCGTCCACCACGGCCGCGATGAGCTGCTTGACGTCATAGGGCTTGTTCGGATCTTCGGGGATCAGGGCGTCCAGCAGGTCGGACTCGCGGTTCGGGTCGTCCTCGCTGCGCCCCGGCGGCGGCTCGTCCAGATTGTTGCTCGGCAGGTAGGAGAGCAGGTCCCGGATGGCGGCGAGGCAGGCGGCGTCGTTGGGCAGGGTGAAGTGGCAGACGCCGCTCTTCGCCGCGTGGGTGTGGGCGCCACCCAGCTCTTCCATCGTGACCTCTTCATGGGTCACGGTCTTGATGACTTCGGGGCCGGTGACGAACATGTAGCTCGTCCCCTCGACCATGAAGATGAAGTCGGTGATGGCCGGGGAGTAGACCGCGCCGCCCGCGCAGGGTCCCATGATCGCGCTGATCTGGGGCACGACGCCCGAGGAGAGGGTATTGCGCAGGAAGATGTCCGTGTAGCCGCCGAGGGAGGCGACCCCCTCCTGGATGCGGGCGCCGCCCGAGTCGTTGAGCCCGATGACCGGGGCGCCGTTCTCGACCGCCAGGTCCATGATCTTGCAGATCTTCTGGGCGTTGGTCTCGGAGAGCGAGCCGCCGAAGACGGTGAAATCCTGGGCGAAGAGGTAGACCAGCCGGCCCTCGACCGTGCCGTAGCCGCAGATCACTCCGTCGCCCGGGACCTTCTGCTTCTGCATGCCGAAGTCGGTGCAGCGGTGGGTGACCAGGGCATCGACCTCGACGAAGGAGCCGGCGTCGAGGAGGAGCTCGACGCGCTCCCGCGCCGTGAGCTTGCCCGCCGCGTGCTGCTTGCGGATGCGGTCTTCCCCGCCGCCGAGCTCGGCCGCCGCGAGCCGGCTGCGGAGCTCCTCGATCGCCTGGGTTGGGGCCATAGGAGGCGGAGTCTATCGCATACAATCGCTTGGATGCCTTTCTCCGAGCTGGACACCGCCGCCGTCGCCCGCACCCTTTCCCAGATCGCCGAGAAGCCCGATGACGTGGTGGACGCTTTCTTCGAGCGCCGCGAGGAGGCCGAGCTGCCTCCCGAGGACGAAGGTCCCGGCCTGCGCGTGCGCCGGGAAGAGGGGTTCGCCATCCGGCTCTCCCGCGAGGGCCATACCTGGCTCGCTTCCCGGGACAATGTCGACGCCAAGCCCTTCGCCGAGGCCCTGCGGCAGGTGGCGCGCGCCCTCCCCTCCGCCACCTACCCGGAGCCGGCCTTCAGGATGCCACCGTTCGAGCCCGACCCACGCGCCGCGGCCGAGCTGGTCGGCATCCCCGAGGCGCTCGCCCGCGCGGTGCGCTCCCATCACGTCGGGTTCCCTTCCCGGCTCACGGTCCGGCGCCATCGCCGCTGGGTCCAGGTCGTGGGTCCGCGGCTCGTGGCCGGCCAGGAGACCGAGACCTTCTACAGTCTCCAGGCCGAAACCACCTGGGGAGGGCACGGCGCCATTCATCCGCGGCTCGACGCCAACGCCCTCGAAGGGTTCGCCGCCTCCCTCGTCCATCTCTTCCGCGCCCGGCAGGCGTCCTCCCCCGAGCCGTTCCGGGGGAACGCGATCCTGGCGCCGGCCGCCGTGGCCGTCCTTCTCCATGAAGCGGTCGCTCACGCCTTGGAGGCCGACGTCCTCGCCCAGGGGGGGAACCCGGAGGCGGCGGTGGGAGTTTCGATGGCTGCCTCCTCGGTCGACGTGCTCGACGACCCGGCTGCGGCCCCGACCGGGGTCCGCCGGGCCACGGATGACGAGGGTTCGGCCGTTTTCCGCCGCTGGCTGCTGCGCGGCGGAGTCGTGGAGCAGCCGCTCGCCGACCTCCTCTGGGCGCGGACCTCGCCTGTGTTCGTGCCGGGAGCGGGACGCCGCGCCACCCGCCACCTCCCTCCCGGACCCCGGTCCTCCCACCTGGAGATGCTGCGCGGGGATGCCACCGACGACGACATGCTGAGCGATGCGGACGGCGGCCTCTACCTCCAGGAGGCGAGCCGCGGGGCGCTCTATCCGCTCTCGGGCGAGTTCCGTCTCCACCTTCCCTTTGCCCGGCGCATCCGCCGCGGCGCCCTGAGCGACACGGTCGGCCCGTGCGTGCTCCGCGGCCGGGTGGCCGACCTGCTGACCCGCGTGACCGCCGTGGGACGGGAGGCCCGGCCGGCCGGCGCCGGCTGGTGTGCCAAGGGAGGACAGAAGATGCCGGTCTGGGCCACGGCCCCGACCCTGCGCCTGGAGGGCGTCGAGATCGTTCCCGACGAGGGGGGACAGGCTTGACGACTCCCGGCTTGACCAAAATCACGCTGGCCGCGCCACTCCTCGACGAGGTCATGGTCGCGCTGATGCGGCGGGGCATGCCGGACGTGGAGGTCTTCGCCAAGCGGGGCCGCTCCCGCCGCCTGGAGATCACGCCGCACACCAATTCGTCCGTCTTCAGCCAGGAGCAGGGCTGGGCGGTGCGCGCCGGCGACCCGCGCCGGTCCTTCTTCGCCGCCGGAACGGGGGAGCCGCTCCCGGGCTGGCCCTGGCCCGAGGCGACCGGCCGGCCGCTCCGCCTGCCCGAGCCTTCCACGGTATCGGAAACGGCACCCTGGAGCGATCCTTCCGAGCTCGACGCTCCGCTGGTGGGCGAGCGCGAGGGGCTCAAGCTTCTGGAGAGCCTCGGCCGGGAGCTTGCCACCGAGCTGCCGGGAGCGCGGTTGCTCCGCGCCGCGCTGGAGGACGGATCGAGCGAGAGCGAGGTCGTCAACAGCCGGGGAGTGCGCGCTCGCACCCGCGCCCGGCTCGCGACTCTCCACCTGGAAGCTGCCGGTCCCGGCCGGTCTTCGGCATCGGTCTATCTCTCGGCCCGGGAGGCTCGCCGGTTCCATCCCACGGCCCTGGCGCGCCGGCTCGCCGACCGCCTCGCCGTCTCCGCCCAGGGCGCTCCACCGGACCGCGAACATGGCGAGCTCCTGCTCGCGCCCCCGATCGTGGCGCGGCTCCTCTGCGGCCTCCTTCCGATGCTGGTGGGTCCCCGGGCCGGAACCCTCCTCGCCGGCCTGCGCGACCGGCGCGGCCGGATCGGCAGCGAGCAGCTGACCCTGATCGACAACGGCCGCCTCTCCGGAGGAGCGCTCGAAGCTCCGGTCGACGGCGAAGGCGTACCCACCCGCGAGATCGTCCTGGTCGAGGAAGGAGTGTTCCAGCAGCCTCTCCTCACCTGGTGGCAAGCCGAGTCCCACCCGGGGATGGGCACGGCCTCCGGGTGTACGGCCCGGCCGGGCTGGCGCGATCTTCCTGCCGCCGGACCCACCCACCTCTTCTTGAAGCCGGACCCGCGCATCCCGGTGGCCTCGCTGCTCGGCTCCATGTCCCAGGGCTATTACCTGATCGATGCCACGGGCGGCGGCCGGTTCGACCTCGGCGCTGGCACCTTCGCCCTGCCCGTCTGCGGCTTCGCGGTCGAGGCCGGGCGGGCGAGCGCGCCGGTCGCACGAGCCTGGCTCTGCGGCGGCATCGGCGACTTCCTTCAAGGGATCGCGGGCGTCGGGCGTGACCTCACCTTCCAGCCGCTCGCCGGGATGATCGGAGCCCCGACCCTCCTGGTGAGCGGACTGGAATTGAGAGGCTGACGAATCAGGGGATACTCACCAGCCCGACCTGCCACTGCCAGATTTGCTCCCCCCATAGCTCGACCGGCCGGACCCCGAGCTGCTGCTGCTCGATCTGGAGCTCGATCCGGAGCTGCTGCTCGACCCCGAGCTCCGCGAGCTGAAGGAGCTCGAGGAGTCGGAGCTGGACTGCCTGCGGGCCTCTTCGGCCCTGCGCGCCTGGTCCCGGCGGCGCTCCTCCGCTTCCTCCTCCGCGCGCCGGCGCGCCACCTCCGCGCGAGCCTGGCTGAGCGCCGAGTCGGCCTCCGTCGTGGCCGCGAGGGCACTCTCCCGGGCCTCGGCGTAGAGCTGCTGCCCGAGCAGGGTCCTGGCTTTCTCCAGGGCGGCCACACCCGGCTGCCCGAGGATGAAGACCCCGTAGGAGCCGGACCAACCGGTCGCTTCCGCGACCTTGCCGCCGGCCTCCCCGATCTGCCGCACCGCCTCGCCGTGAAGCCTCCGGTCCTCCGAGGCCAGCGCCGCTGCCCGGTCCAACCCCTCCCGGGCGGCGAGGAGCTCCTGCCCCGCCCGCAGGGGATCTTCACGCCCCGCGCCGATCCACTCCCGCACGGTGCGGAGCCGACCCGCCGCTTCCTCGAAAGCGGAAAGGGTCGGCCGCGTGATCCGAGGATCGCCGGAGAGATCGGGGCCGAGCGACGAGGTGCGCGCCTCCAGCTCCGCCAGCAGGACGCCGTTGTCCAGCCGGGCGCGGTCCAGCCGGGCGCGGGTCTCCTTGACCTCCGCCAAGCGCAAGCCGGCCTGCTCCTGGTGGAACCGGACCTCCCCGAGCAGCGACGCCGCGGCGAGCATCCGGCCCTCCCTGATGCCGGCCGCGGCCAGATCGAGCTTGCCCCGGGCGGCGGCGATCTCCTGCCGAGTCTCGTCGACGTTGTCCCAGGCCAAACCCAGCGCGCTCTCCGCGTAGGCCTCCAGGGTCGCGGCAAGAACGAGCTCGTGCTCCGGGATCAGCGCCGTGAGACGCTCGGTCTCTGCCCGCCGCACCGCGACCGCCGTCTCCCGTTCCTCGAAGGTCTTCCGGCTGGCGTCCACGATCGCCTCGGCCTCGGCAGCCCGCCGGTCGGCGCTCTCCAGGGCCTCCGCGGCCGGCTCCACCTCGCCCCGACCCAATCGCGCCTCGGCCTCGGCAGCGTGGAGGGCCGCGGCCGTCAACCTTTCCGACGGATCGGACCCGGCCTCCCGGAGGAGGAGGTCCGGAGCGAGGCCGAGGGCGGTGCCCATCTCGGCGCGGGAGGACTCGACCCGGCTCTCGTCCGCCACGATCCGCGAGCGCATCGCGGCGACCCCTCCGGTCAGCTCCTGGAACGCGGCGAGGTCCACCGCCAGCGTCTCGACCTCCGAAGAAACGGCCTCCTCCGCGGCCCGTGAGGCCAGCTCGGCGGCCCGGCCGGAGAGGGTGCGGAGCCCGTCGCCGACCCAGGCGGTGGCGAAACCTGCCTCCCGCAACCGGATCTCGGCAGCTTGGACCGCCGGCATCACGGCCGAGAGCGCGGAGCGGCAGAGGCCGGCCAAGCGCCAAGCGTCGGCCGCCAGGCGCTCGGCCCGGGCGCCGCTCCCCTTCCAGGTGCCCACGGGATCGGCGGATGCGGTCCCCTGCGCCTCCTCCAGCGCCGCCTCGGCCGCCGGGAGCACCCGGGAGAAGACGGCCGGCACCAGGAAGAGGCCGTTCCCTGCCCCATCGGCCAAGTACTCCTTCTGGAGCCCCGTCTGCCAGATCCGCTCGCCGGCCTTCTCCGCCAGGAGAGGCAGCTCGCGCAACGCGGCCTCGATCTCGTCGAGCGCCCCGGCCGCCCGGGCCGCCCGGGTGTGGAACTCCTCCATCAGCTCCTCGAACGACTTCCGGAACGGCTCGTAGCTGGCCAAGTCGCCCAGCAGGTCCTCACGCCAGGTGCGCTCGCTGCCGAACAGGCGAGGGAGGCCCTCGGCGGGATCGAACGGTACCGGCTCGTCCCGGAGGAGCGCGAGGCCCCGCCTGTAATTACCGGGGAAGAAGAAGTTGTAGAGGACCGGCCCGATTCGCCGGGGCCGGATGCGCTCCCGGGCCTGCTCCAGCACGGCGCGGGCGCTCGTCCAGAGAATGGTCAGCGAGCCGACGTCGGATCTCACCTGCCGGGCGAGATCCCCGGTCTCTCCGGCGAAGCGGCCGTCTTCCGAGATCGGCCCGACCAGGCGCTCGACCCGCCGCTCCAGCTCGCCGAAGAGCGCCTCCAGCTTGCGGTCCAGCGCCGTCTGCCAGGAGTCGAGGAGGGTCTCGGCCTCTTCCTTGGCCGGACGACGGCGGCGGTTGAGACTCCAGGCGAGCCACACCAGCCCCGCCAGCAGGCACAGCCCGAGAAAGACGAGAAAATTTCTCCGGAGAGCTGCCCGCCGCTCGGCGCGGCGGACCGCGGCTTCCGCGTTGGAGAGAGATCCCGAAGCGCGGTCCAGTTGGTCGACGTACCCGACGTTCGCCTCCCGGTACAGTTGCTCGGCCGCCGCGAGCACCTGCGAGGCATGCCCGATCTCTGCGCGCGCCTCCCCCGCGAGCTCGTGACGCCGCAGCCGCTTCAGGCGGGCCTCAGCCTCCTCGATCCGGCGCCGGGCATCCTCCCGAAGCTGCGCGGCCTGCTCGCGCTCCTGGACAATGACCTCCGACAACCGGGCGTCGACGTTCGCCACCGTATTCTTGACCGCCGAGACGACGTCCCTGCCGTTGCGCAGGGCCGCGATGGCCCACTGGTCGAGGTTCCCCACGAACGCCTCGTCACCCACCCCGCGGGAGTCCTGCGCCCTGGATCCCGTGTAGCAGAGGGCGCGCTGGGCGAGCACGATGGAGAGGATCGCCCCGTCCGGCTCCCCGGTGTCCGGGTGGACCTGGCCGTCGAATCCGGGCGCCTGGGTGACCCCCTGGCCCGTTCCGTACTCGATGGCGTCCGCCCCCTCCCAGACCTCCCCGTCCACATTCCTGAACCGCTGCCCCGTCGCGTCCTGGACCAGGAGCACCGTCCAGTGCCGGCCCTCCAGCCAGGCCTCCAGCTCCGCCAGCGTCCTGTCCGGCAGCTCGACGTCGCCGATCACCCAGAGGTGTGTCTGCGGAGACCAGCCCTCGATCACCTCCTGGATCGTGGAGACCCGGGCCTGGCCGGCCGCGGGAAGGCAGGACAGGAGGAAGAGGACTGAAACGACCACTCCAGAGGACAACCCAAAACGGCGAGACTGGCTCAATTCGGGAACCTCCTCTGCGCACGTCACCGGGGAAAAGCCCTCGGGACCGGCGTTCCAATGAGAATTGAGCGTATCAGCGGAAACGTTTCATGGCGGCAGGCATCACCCTCGCAATCAGGTGCGCAAGTAAGGGATTCAAGGCAGTGCTTGACCCGTCTGGAGGACGGCGCGAAATGAAACCTCAAACAAAATCACTATCGGACGCGTATACACAGAAGTTGCGAGAAGGCGCAGTCCGTCACCCAACAAAGGAGAGAAGCTGGTCATGAACACCTTCAAGAAACTCTTCGTGGTAGCCGTCCTGACCCTGGCGCTTGCCATCCCGGCGAGCGCGCAATTCGGAAGTCCGACCGGAGACCGGGGCGTCGCATCGAACGACAGCTTCGGCGGCAACTACAAAGACCCGCAGACGAAGGCCGCCGACCACCTCGCGAGGGGTCTGCGCTTCAAGAACAAGGCCGACAAGGAGACGGACGCCAAGAAGAAGGCGAAGCTCCTGGACAAGGCCTGGGCCGAGCTCCAGAGCTCCAATGCGCTGCACCCGAACCATGACGCGCTGGTGGCCATCGGCCAGATGTCGATCGAGAAGGGCAACCGGAAGGGCGCGATGGACGCCTGCTGGATGGCCCTGGGCTTGAAGAAGGACAGCCCGGTCGCCTCGGCCTGCTATGAAGAGGCGAAGGGCCTGGCCATCGCGGCGGCTCCCGCCAACAACTGATCCACGGAAGACCCTCAGGGGCGGGGGAGCCGGACGGCTCCCCCCGTCCGGAGCTCACTTCCCCGCACCAGCGGGTCACTTTCCTGTACAGAAAAGTGACTTCCGGACGCTGGAAAGTGAGCTCCGGACGGGGGGAGCCGTCCGGCCCCCCCCCGCCCCTGAGGGTCTTCCGTGGATCAGTTGTTGGCAGGAGCCGCCGCGATGGCCAGGCCCTTCGCCTCTTCATAGC
>Ga0190265_10001658_pt1 | contig 14640 bp, 14 predicted proteins | sample Popmic124T_FD_133135 | JGI IMG/M metagenome (GOLD analysis project Ga0190265, IMG submission 133135) | Populus adjacent soil microbial communities from riparian zone of Indian Creek, Utah, USA - 124 T | ecosystem: Environmental > Terrestrial > Soil > Riparian zone | place: USA: Utah | collected...
CTGGGATCGAATCAGGCCTGGACCTGGCGCTGTTGCCCGTCTGGGGGTGGGGCCCCAGGATCGGTGCAGGCCACCTCAATCCCGAGAGAGCCGCGCGCGCGGCGCAGCTGCTCCGCCCGCGCATCGCCGTGCCGATTCACTGGGGCACCTTCTACCCGCGCGGGCGGGGCATGGGAGACCGGCTCACGGCGCCTCCGCGCGAATTCGCAGCCCACGTTGCCGAGCTCGCGCCCGAGATCGTCGTCCGCGTGCTCGAACCCGGTGAGTCGCTGGAACTCGAGGGTTAGAAGTCGTCCGCGTCGATCAGGTCACGCTCGAGCGCCTGACTGAATGCTTCCACCTCCCAGCTCATGCGGTCGAGGTCTAGACGTCTCAAGTCTTCCGCAATGCTCACGAGACTTCGCGCGCTCGCCTGCCTCAATGCCCTGAGGGCGTCACCACGTGCGAACGTCTCGTGCCAGGTGCCACAGCCGCCGCAGCGCAGATGCAGCCACCAGCTGTCATCCCCCGCATTGGTGCAGCGGACAACCGAAACGAAGTCTTGCCCGCACAAGAGGCAGATCTCCAAGCCAGTGGTCGGCGGTCGAGCCATCGGTCGCTCAGCGCTCCCACCTAGCACCCAAGCCGTGGCCGTTGCCATGACTTGAACGGGTCCGAGCCTCCCTCTTGGCGGTCACGTCCTGGTGCACCGAGATCCAGACCCGCCCGTGGTCGGGGTGGTCGAAGCCCACGACGTGCGCCTCGCACCAGATGAGGCTTCCATCCTTGCGCCGGTTACGCAGCTCGTAGCGCGCTTCACCCAGACGTTCGAGGTCGGCGCTGATCTGCTCGGCGACCAGCGTCGCCTGGCCGGGTTCGTCCTCCCAGTTGATGTCGGTCACCGGCCTACCGTCGAGGTCCCCAAGCTCGTAGCCCATCATCTCGACGAAGCGCTGGTTGGCGTAGACGATCACCGAGTCCGAGGCCCGTATGAGGCAGACAGCCTCAGCCGCTCGGCGCAACGCCGTCGATTGGAGCCGCAGGTCGTCGTCCGCGCGGGCGTGCTCGGTCACATCCCTCCAGACGACCACGACTCTCCCCGCGCCCAGAGGGACGGCGCGCAACTCCGAGGACTGCGTGAGCCGGCGGCGATCTCCCTCGAGGGGCTCGTATGCCGCGTCCTCCCGCCCGCCCGGCACCTCGAGCTCGACGATGTGTCGAAGCCACCTGAAGGCTTGGGAGCGCAGGTAGTCGGGTTGCAGCTGCCCGAGGGTTTGCCCCACGGGGTCCCGCGCTCCGACCCCCAGGTCCCGCCGAGCTGCATCGTTCATGTGCTCCACAGCGAAGTCGGCCACGTTGCCTCGTGCGTCGGTGACCGCGCGATAGATGGCGAAGCAATCCGGCAGGGCGTCGGTTGCGCGGCGCAGCAGGCCGTCGATCGGCAGCGGCACGTCGACGGGAGCCAGGGGCACTGCACCCGCCACGCACGTGCCGGCACCCGGGTGCGACTCGATTGCGAGCGTCCCTCCCATGGCCCCGATTCGGTCGCGCATGTTCGTGATGCCCGCACCCTCGCCTTCGTGACCCTGCGGCAGCCCGGCGCCGTCGTCGCGCACCTCGAAGTGCACCGCGTCGGCCTCCCAGAGCTTGACCACGACGGTTGTGGCGCCCTCGGCGTGCTTCGCGGCGTTCTGAAGGGCCTCGCGGCAGCAGAAGTAGGCAGCACCCTCGATTTCGGGTGCGTACCGACCCACGCTCTCAGCAGTCAGCGTGGTTGGAACGGGGCAGGCCGCCGCCACCTCTGTGAGAGCCTCCACAAGTCCGCGTTCGAGCAAGAGACTTGGGTAGAGGCCGCTGGCCAGCGAGCGGATATCCGCCATTGCCTCGTTCAGGTCGTCCACGAGCTCGTGAAGCCGTTGGGCGCCACCGTCAGCGTCTTGCGTAACCAGCTCACCCGCGAGCTGGAGCTCGATTGCTAGGCCCAGCAGCCGCTGCTGCGCACCGTCGTGCAGATCGCGCTCGATGCGCCGGCGCTCCGCGTCAGCCGCCGAGGCGATGCGCCTGCGAGACGCCTGGAGCTCTCTCAGCGACGACCGAAGCTCGGTCTCCAGACGCTGGTTCTGCAGGGACATCTGGGCAAAGCCCTTCGCCACCTCGGTCATCACCGGCGCGTCCGCCAGCGCGGGATCGTGGATCAGTGCCGCGACAGGCACGCCACCGCTGCGAATCTCGGTCGTTGAACGGTTATCCGAGCTCTCCGGAAGCGCCACCGGATGCCCCACGTCGTCCACCCACTCGGCCGGATCGCCGGACGTCCGGTAGACGACATCGAGCGATGGATCATCGACCGCTTCGGCGATGACGTCCCGCAACTGCTGCGCCGTCGGTCGACCCAGTACCCCGCTCAGCCTGCGCAGTGCCCGCCCGGCGCGGGCACGCGAACGCACCAGCCCGATCAGGAACCCGACCGCTACGGCGGGCGTTCCCAAGAGCGCGATCCAACCGAGCACCTCGGTGAGTTGTGACCCAGAGTCCACTTCGCGCGCAATCAGGAACGCGACGGTGGCAACCATTCGCACCACGGCTGCCGTCAGTACGGGCACCAGTTCCACCCGCATGAGGCTGGTGCCCCTCATTAGGCGTCGGAGCAGTTGCAGCGCAACGGCGGCGAAGAGGATGACGCTCGCGAGCTGGAGCGCGGGCATCAGCGCGGCCCCGACGAAACCGGGCTCGGAACTCGGCAGCATGAAGGCGTTACCGGGGCAATCCGTGCCGCAGCTCGCCCACGGGCTCGGCTCGGGATATTCGGCGAGCAGCGCAGATACCAGGTACAGGGCAACTAGTCCGGCGCCAGCACGGACGAGGAGCCGGTCCCCGCGGCTGCGCAACCGCCCGGTGGGAAACGCGAGCACGAGATAGATCAGCAGCAGCTCGGCGAACCACACCGAAACCCGCCCGACGCTGTAAAGCACGCTGTGCGAAGACTCGGCAAGCATCGTGGGCGACCACAGCACTCCGGCGAGGAGCAGCAGCCAGCCAAAACGGCCGCCCGGGTTCCGGTAGCTCGCATAGAGCCCTGCGACGATGGGCGCGGCGATCACCAGGGCATGCACCGCGGCGGCAAAACCGCGCGGTTCCGGTCCGGCACCCGTTGCCGCCACCCAGGCTGCGGCAGCGGATAGCGCGACGCCGGCGGCGCCGAGGGCCGCCAAGCCCACAACGGGCGGAGCTACGTTCTGGTCAGCTCCGCTCGCGGTCGGGCGTGACGTAGGCCGGATGTGGGAGAGGTGCAAGTCGCTGGCCGTGTCATGCGCTGGCGCGCTATGTCCTGGGTCCAAGCATCCCTCGCTACGGGGGACCGTCGCAAGGGGCGGATGTCGCTCGGACGGGGGCGACATTCGTCTGGACCGGGCTACGTCATTTGACCTATTTGGCTCAGCATCCGCCAGGGCGGTACCGTGAACTATCAGCACGCAAGCTCAGCTGCCCGCCGCGCAGTCGGCGCTCCGCCGGACGGACGCGGTTGGCGTGCGGTGGCCCTCGCTCCGATACGTCGGCGGCGTGCTGCTTCTGGCCGCGGCGTATTACGGCGCCGCAAAGGTCGGTCAGACCCTGCGGTACACGGCCTCGGTGTCGGCGATCTGGCCCCCGGCCGGACTCGGTATCGCGGCCCTCTATCTCTGGGGACTTCGTTGGTGGCCGGGCGTGCTGCTCGGCGAGATCGTGGTCAATGGACAGCTCCTGCTCGACGACAGCACGTTCCCGATCGGAAGTCTGCTGGGGCAACAGACCGGCAACATGGCGGAGATCATCGTTGGCGCCCTGCTGCTCCGTCGGCTGGTCGGTCCATCCGCCGCGATGGACCGCGTGGAGCAGGTCGGCGGAATGCTGGTGGCGCTGGGGGTTGCCACCGCGATCAGTGCAACGATCGGGACGGTCTCGATGCTGGCCGGCGGGGTCGTGGATGAGTCCAACGCCGTCGAGTTCTGGCGCACCTGGTGGCTGGGCGACACGTCCGGCGGCCTGGTCGTGGTGCCGCTGATGCTCGCTTGGGCCCGAAACCCCGTGGCGGCGTGGCGACGCATCCGAACATGGGAGGGCGCCGCGATGATTGCGGCGGTCACGGCGCTTGGCATCGCCGCGATCTCCACCGAAGAGCCGATCACGTACATGGTCTTTCCGGCGCTGATTTGGGCCGCCTTTCGATTCGGGCCACCGGGCGCGACCCTCGCCATCGCGATCACCACCGGTGTGGCGATCGGCATAACCGCGAACGAGGTCGGCCCGTTCTTCCAGCAGGCGATCGACCACAGGACGCTCAGCACACAGCTCTACATCGCCGTTTCAGCGCTGACCACGCTCTTCCTCACCGCCGTGGTCAGCGAACGCGAACAATCCTCCAGGGACCTGGCCGAAGCACGCAGAACGGAGGGCGAGAGGGCGGTCGAGGAGCGGCGCCGGATAGCCCGTGACCTTCATGATTCGGTCTCTCAGGCTCTGTTCTCGACGGTGCTCCAGACCCGCACGGCGCAGAAGGCGCTGGGCCAGGACGGCACAGGCGCGCCTGGGCGTGTCGCACAATCCCTCGGTGCGATCGCTGAGCTCACCAAGAGCGTGCAGACCGAGATGCGCGAGCTCATCTTCGAATTGCGTCGCGACCCGGTCCACGATGGGCTGGTCGCGGCACTCGAGAGGCACGCCGCGGGGTTGCGTGCTGTCGGCGTGCCCACCATCGAGGTGGCGGGACCCGCGGCTCGCCTCGCGCTCTCCCAGGAGGTGGAGAGTCAGCTATATGGGATCGGCCGCGAGGCGCTCGCCAATGTCGTCAAGCACGCCGGTGCGACCGCCGTGCTTGTTCAAGTGGAAGCCCACGGAGAGCAGGTCCTAGTAGAGGTGCGCGACAACGGACAGGGGTTTGACCCAGCCGTGGGACGTCCCGGCCACTTCGGCCTTGACTCGATGCGCACCCGTGCGACCGAGATCGGCGGACGACTGACGATCATGAGCGCGCCGCGCGCGGGCACGGTCGTTCGGGTCCGGGTCCCCACGGAGACCGATGGCAGCTGACGAAAGCATCGGCGTGCTGGTGGTTGACGATCACGAAATCGTGCGCCGTGGCTTGCTGGCTTTCCTGAACAGCGAGCCCGACATCGAGGTTCTCGGCCAGGCGGGAGGAGGCGCGGAGGCGCTCGAGCTGCTCGCGTCCATGGAGTCGGAGGGCCCGCTCCCCGACGTAATCGTCATGGACCTCCAGATGGCTCCGATCGACGGGATCGAGTCCACCCGGCGGATTCGCGCTCTCTACGACGACATCGAGGTGGTGGCACTCACTTCGTTCGCCGAGGAGGAGCGCGTGCATGCCGCCCTCGAGGCAGGCGCATCGGGATACCTGCTGAAGGACTCCGATGCCGACGATGTGGCTGTCGCCGTGCGCGCGGCGCACCGCGGCGAGCTGAAGCTCGACCCGGTGATTGCGCAACGTCTCATGTCCTCACTCCGCGGGGGCACCGGGGACGACCCGACCGCCGAGCTCACCGCTCGAGAACTCGAGGTACTCCGCCTCGTAGCAGCCGGCAAGCCCAATAAGCAGATCGCCACCGAGCTCGCCATCAGCGAACGAACTGCCAGAACTCATGTATCCAGGATCCTCCGCAAGCTGCGCCTGAGCTCGCGCACCCAGGCCGCGCTGTGGGCGGTTCGCGAGGGCCTTGTGGAGGTCGAGCCCGAGCGTCACCAGTCAGCGGGGAGGCCTGCCTCTCCCCAATGACACCAGCGTGCGCCATTGCGTCCGGGTGCTGATCCAACTTGGCTACCCCAATGGCCTCAGACCGTCGCGCGCGACGTCGCGCACTGCCGCTCACCCTGATCACAGTCGGCTCGGTTCTCGCATTCCTGGCGATCTTCGCCGTCTGGGCGAACCGGCAACTGCTCGACACCGATAACTGGACCGATACGAGCACCCAGCTGCTCGAGAACGACGAGATCCGGGGCCAGCTGTCGATCTACCTGATCGACCAGCTCTATGCGAACGTCGACGTACAGGCCGAGCTCGCAGACACGTTGCCGCCGCGGCTCCAGCCGCTGGCCGGCCCGGCCGCCGGGGCGTTCCAGGATCTCGGAGTGCGCGGTGTGGATAGGCTGCTCGAGCGCCCGGGCGCGCAAGAGCTGTGGGAGCAGGCGAATCGGCGTGCCCACAGGCGACTGCTCCAAGTTGTCGAGGACAGTGGTGGAGACAACGTGTCCACCGCCGGCGGGAACGTCACACTCGATCTGAAGGGGCTGCTGGAGCAGACCCAAGCGCAGTTCGGCGTCGGCGGCCGGCTTGCCGAGCGGCTGCCGGCGGACGCCGCGCAGCTCACGATCCTGAAGTCGGACGAGCTGGAACTAGCGCAGGATGGCGTGCGCTTTCTCAAGGCGCTGGCGATCATCCTGGTGATCCTGGCGCTCGGCCTGATGGCGCTGGGTGTGTATCTCGCACGAGGGTGGCGCCGGGAGGCGCTGCGGGCAGCCGGGTTCGGCCTGATCCTCGCCGGGGTGGCCGCTCTGGTTGCGCGCTCCCTGGCGGGCGGTGTGGTGGTCGGACTCGCGGACACGGCCTCTGTCGAGCCCGCGCTCGAAAACACCTGGTCCATCTCGACCTCACTGCTCGTCGAGGCGGCCACGGCGACGCTCCTGTACGGGATCGTGGTCGTCTTCGCCGCCTGGCTCGCCGGCCCGACCGCCTGGGCCACCTCGACCCGGCGCGCGCTTGCCCCCTACCTGCGCGAGCCTGGGTTCGCGTACGGCGGGCTCGCCCTGATCGTGCTCCTGCTGGTCGCGTGGGGCCCCACTCCGGCCTTCCGCAAGCCCGTTCTGGCGCTGATCCTGATTGCGCTCCTGGCGGTTGGCGTGGAGGCGCTCCGTCGCCACACCGCCCGCGAGTTCCCCAATGCCAACCGCGGGGACACGACGCGCAGATGGCGCGAGTCGCGCGCGGCGAGACGCTCGGGCTCGGCCCGCACCGCCCCGCCCGCTGGTGACGATCGGGTCTCTGAGCTCGAGCGCCTGAGCGCGCTACACGACAGCGGCGTGCTGGACGACGCCGAGTTCAAGGCTCAGAAGGCGCGGGTCCTCCTGTGACCACACCGGCCGGCGCGCCCGGTTGCCGCGCGGCGATCACCCTCTAGGTCGGTCCCGACATCCTCGGGGGTCAACAGAAACTGGCCCGAGGAGGCACTCCGGCTACGCGAGCGCCTTTGCCTTGATCGTGTCGAACTCGGCCTGCGTAATGGCGCCGCTGTCGAGCAGCTGCTTGGCCTTATCGATCTCAGCGGCTGCGCCGCCGGGAGCAGCGACGGTCTTGACGTAGTCACTGAACTCGGCCTGGGCGGCCTGCGACCGCTGATTCCTGCGTTCCGCCATGTGCGCGCCCTGCGCGATCAGATAGATGAAGACGCCCAGGTAGGGCAGCACGACAACGAGCACGATCCAGCCCGCCTTGCCCCAGCCGGAGATGTCGTGGCGGCTGAAGAGATCACCGAACACGGTGATCAGGAGCCAGAACCAGATCACCCATCCGAAGAACACCAGCATGGTCCAGAGAATGTCTAGGAACGGGTAGTCAGCTGCGAGGAACAATGGATCTCCTAACTCGAGGGCACTCCGGGGCAGCAGCCTGAATCCAAGCCGCGGCGTTGCCAAGGGTGTACGCATCCGAACCGCGGGTGGTGCGCCCGTGCAACCATCTCACAGGGCCGCTCCATTGCGGCGGGACCTCCGCTCTGTGAGGATCGCTCAGAGCCTGCACAGGCTCGGGGAACGTGACCCAGAGCTTCTATAACGAGGGGCAACGGTTGCTCGGCGCCACAATGCGCCTGGGCGGCACGGTCGGCCTCGCAGCGATACGGCCCGCCGCCGGAGCGGTCGAGGCTGCGGTGCGGCTGGAGCGCGCCGCGCGGAGCGCCGCGACTCGGCGCCTTGGCGACGCCGCCCTGACAGCGCTCGACGCCGCGCTTCTCTCACCGCTGGCGGAGGAGGCGGTTGACCGGGCGATGGCGAGCGGGCTTGTCCGGCACGCTGTAGGTCGCGCGTTCGAGGGTCCACTGATCGACGTGATCGCGGAGGACCTCGTTCGCTATGCCGTGGTGGAGCGCGTCGTCGACCAGCTCCTCGCCGATGGCCTCGTCGAGCGCATGGTGGGCCGCGCCCTCGACGGCCCGGAACTCGAACGGGTGGTCGGGACCGTCCTCGACAGCCCGGCAATCGAGCGACTTATCGGGCAGACGATTGAGAGCCGCTTGGCGGATCAGGCCGTTGCGCAACTGCTCGACAGCGAGGAGCTCTGGCTGCTCGTGGAGGAGATCGCCCAGAGCCCGGCCGTGACCGACGCGATCACGCAACAGGGCTTCGGGTTCGCAGACGAGGTCGCGGGGGGCATGCGGGCACGCTCCCGCAATGCCGATGCCTGGCTCGAGCGCGCAGCGCGAAGGGCGCTCCGGAGGTCGCCGCGATGAGTCAAGCCGTGGCAGCTCGCGTCCACGAGAGCGAGCGCGAGCACGCGACCGAGCTGCAATACGAGGGGCTCGTCACCCGCGGCATCGCATTCGCGATCGACGCGGCCATCATCGACCTGGTCGCGATCGTGGTGGCCGGCGCCGTTGCCCTGGCGCTGTCGGTCCTCTCGGTGTCGAAGGACTCGCTCGACACGATCCTGATCGCGGTCGGCGGCGCCCTGTTCCTCGCGTGGTCGGTCGGCTATTTCGTGACCTTCTGGTCAACCACCGGCCAGACGCCAGGCTCTCGCCTGATGAGAATCACGGTCCGCGGCGCCGACGACGGCAGCATCCTCAGACCTCGCCGAGCAGCCGTCCGGTTTGTCGGGCTGGTCCTCGCCGCTATCCCCCTGCTGGCCGGCTTCCTACCGATCCTGTTCGACGAGCGTCGCCGTGGCTTGCACGACATGCTCGCCGGGACGGTGGTCGTCGAGGCGCCGCAGCTCAGCCGAGGATCCGCGCCTTCTCCGCCTCGAACTCCGCGTCGTTGAGGACGCCCTGTGACTTGAGCTCCCCCAGTTCCTTCAACTGGTCGATGCGACTCTCACCGCTGGCCTCGGGCGCGGGCGCGGCGGCGGGCGGAGGTGCGGCTTCCTGTTGGTACGCCTGCTGGTCTTGAGCGGCCCAGCGTTGCGACTGACGGCGGCTGGTGCGATTGGAGACAGCGGTGGCCGTGCCCGACACAACGGCGACACGGGCCATCCCGCGAAGCAAACCTGGCATGACAATTCCTTTCGGTTCAGGACACCGCGTCAGCGGTATCGATCGCGTCCATCAGCTCCTGCGCCGTGATGCGATGGTTCGCCACCAGTACGCCGCCGTTGCGACGGACGGCGGCCGCGAACGGAGCCGCCCAGCGGTTCTCGTAGACGATCATCACGGCGGCGGTTCCCGGCTCGAGCGTCTCGCCGACAGCTGCGACGTCGTCCTCGCCCAACAGGCCCGAAGAGGCCCCCTCGAAGACCTTGAGGTCGCCGATGCTGTCGCCGTCCAGATCGGTCGCCTCGAAGCCGGAGACGGTTCCGTCCTCGTTCTGCATGACGAAGAGGACGTCGAGCACGCGGATGATTCCGCGTTCAACGAGATCAACGAATATCGGAACGGCGTCGCCCGTCATCGGGGCGCCCGCGGGATACGCGATCACAACGATGTCGATGGGGCCCAGTTCGTCCTCGTGCGCTTCCATTCAATGCCTCCATTCATCCTTTTCGGGTGAGGTAGTCGATGTAGAACGGCCGCAGCGCCTCCGCCACCTCGCCACGGCCGGCATCCGTGATGTCATTCAGGTGAGCGCTCATCTGGACAACGTCCGCCTCTGCTTCACGCAGATCGCCCGCGCCGGCCTGCGCGGCCGGCAGGACCTCCATCAGCTGCCAGAAGAAGCGGATATCCACGTGGCGACGCGCGTGTCGAACCGCGAGATCGTGAAGCTCGCGTGAGGACATTTGCTCGTAGTCGGCCACGTTCAGTATCCAGGCGAAGTCTTCACGCGCTGGCGCTCGGACTCGTGGACCCCGCCCTTGTCGTCCAGGGTCTGGCACGCTCGCGCTATGTCTGCAGCGAGCGTGTCGACCATCTCACGGCTGAGGGTCTCCTTTACCAGGGCGCGCATGATCGTCACGTGCTGCGCGTTGGGCGGCAGGGTGTAGGCCGGCACCATCCAGCCGCGCTCCGCCGAGAGCTGCCACGCAACGTCGAACTCGTCAAAGCTCCGAGGGTGTGCCAGCCTGAATGCCACGAGCGGCAGCTGTTCATCGTCCTCGCCCACCAACTCGAACTCGCCGGAGCTGGAGAGGTGTTCCGCGAGAACACACGCGTTCTGCCGCATCATCTCCATCACGTACGTGTAGCCCTCACGGCCGAGGCGGACGAAGTTGTAGTACTGGGCAAGGACCATCGCGGAGCCAGTCGAGAAGTTGAGGGTGAACGTCGCGTCGGTCTTTCCGAGGTAGTTCTCGTAGAAGACGAGGTCCTCGCTGAGGTCCTCAGGCCCGCGGAATATCAACCACCCAACGCCCGGATACACGAGGCCGAACTTGTGCCCGGACACGTTGATCGAGTGAACATGGCTGAGCCGGAAATCCCATGCGGAGTCCGGATAGAGGAACGGCCAAACGAAGCCGCCACTCGCCGCGTCCACATGCAGCGGAATGTGCAGACCGTCCCTTTCCTCCACCACCGCAAGCAGCTCGTTGATCCCCGGAATGTCGTCGGACTGCCCCGTGAATGTGGTCCCCAGGACGGCCGCCACGCCGATCGTGTTCTCGTCGATGTGGGGCTCCACGTCATCTGGCCCGATCGTGTACCGGTGCTCCTGGAGAGGGACGATCCGCGGCTCGACGTCGAAGTAGCGGCAGAACTTCTCCCAGACCACGTGGACGTCGCCTCCGAAGACGAGATTCGGGCGGTCGACCGACTTGCCGGCGGCCTCGCGCCGCGCACGCCAGTTCCACTTCAGGGAGAGGGCGCCGAGCATGATCGCCTCGGACGATCCCTGCGTGCGCGCACCCTTGGTCTCGCCGGGGGCGTTGAAGAGACTGGCGAGGATCCGGATACAGCGTTGCTCGATCTCAGCCGTGCGCGGGTACTCGGCATGGTCGATGAAGTTGCGGTGGAGATTCGCTGCAATGAGCCTCTGCGCCTCAGGCTCCATCCAGGTGGTTACGAAGGTGGCAAGGTTCCGCATCGGATCGCCCTCGAGGGTCAGATCCTCAGCAACCAGCCGCATCGCGTCCAGGGCCGGCATCCCGACGTCGGGGAGGGCGTGGTCGGGAACCGCGTCGACGAGGAACTTGTTCCCGTAGCGCGTGGCCAGTGCCCCATCGATCTCGGTTGCGTTCTCCACCACAGCTCCTTTCGAACACTCGCGAAGTGCGATCCAACCGCGTACGCACGGCGGCCGCATCACTCGATGCGGGTGATATGCCTATTGCGGAGGAGCGTTCGCTGCAGTGAGGAACACAAGCGCCGCCTTCACGCGCTTGCTCACGTCCTCGGCCTCCGAGAGGTTCAGCTTCAGGAAGATCGAGTTGATGTGCTTCTCGACGGCTCGCTTGGTGAGCACCAGCGACTCGGCGATCGCGGTGTTGCTCTTTCCCTGCGCGATCTCCGCCAGGACCTCGGTCTCCCGGGGCGTGAGCTGGGTGAGTGGGGAACTCTCGGCGCGCGCCTTTGCGTTCACCAGCTCCTCCACGATTTTGGGATCGATCACCGAGCCGCCCTCGGCCACCGACCTGATCGCCCTCACCAGCTCGGCGCGCTCATGCACTCGTTGTTTGAGGAGGTACGCCCGCCTATCCGACCCGTTCTCGAGCAGCGCCAGGGCATAGCTGGGGTGGCCGTACTGGCTGAGCACGACAACGCCGGTCTGGGGGTGCGTCTCGCGCAGGATCGTCGCTGCGCGTATTCCCTCGTCCGTCTGATTCGGAGGCATCCGGATATCGGTGAGAACCACGTCTGGCGCGTGGGTTTCGACCGCCTCGAGAAGGGAGTTCAGATCGCCGCATGAGGCCACCAGGGCGATGTCGGGCTCGGTCGCGAGCAGCTGCCGAAGTCCCTCGCGAACGATCAGGCTGTCTTCGGCGAGGGCAACGCTGATGGCCACGCGGAAAACCATAGGGGTCCAGCCCGCCCGAAGGGCGGTGGTGCTCGCCTACCCGAACATGGGGGTGAGCGCCCTTGCCCCCGCATGCCGCGCGGCTGGATGCTTCCCATGACCTATGGAACCTGCGTCGACCGCTGCCCTGCCCGCCGGCCATCGCTTCCGGCGTCGCGACACGGCGGGGCGCCGCCCTCCCACCCGTCCGCGCGGGTTGGTCGGGCGGAAGCGGCTCGTTCGCCGGCTATCCGAGGCACGTGACGCCCCGCTCGTGCTGCTCGTGGCTCCGGCCGGCTACGGCAAGACGACACTGCTCTCGGAATGGGCCGCGTGCGACGGGCGCCGATTCGCGTGGATCGACCTGGCCGCCGGCGACATCGACCCCGACCGGCTGGTTGCCGCGGTCAAGAGGACCGTGCACGGCCAAGCGCCGACCGTGCTCGTGGTCGACAACGCTCACCTGGTCAGCGCGCCGAAAACCTTCACCGCCCTCGACGAACTGGCTCGCTCGATGCCGGCCGGCTCGCAGATCGCGCTGGCCTCCAGGTCCGAGCCCGAGCTGCCCGTCGGCAGCCTGCGCGCCGACCGCATGATCTTCGAGCTGCGAACAGGTGACATGGCGATGACTCGCTCGGAGGCCGGGGCGCTCCTGGCTGCGGCCGGGATACGCCTTGCGAGTGACGAACTCGACACCCTGATGCGCAGGACCGAGGGCTGGCCGGCGGGCCTGTATTTGGCCGCGCTCTCCCTGCGAGCCCAGCCCAACGTGGACAGTGCGCTCTCCCGCTTCGCCGGCGACGACCAGGTGGTGGCCGACTATCTGCGTGACGAGCTGCTCGCCCGGCTCGCGCCGGATCAGTTCACGTTTCTTCTCCGCACCTCAGTTCTCGACACCTTGTCCGGGCCTCTCTGCGACGCCGTGCTCGACAAGGGCGGCTCAGCGAGGATGCTGGGGGCGCTGGCGCGCTCGAATGCACTGCTCGTGAGCCTGGACCGCGGAGGCACGGCGTATCGCCACCACCCACTGTTCGGGGAGATGCTGCGCGCCGAGCTGCGGCGGCTCGACCCCAAGCGCGAGCCCCAGCTCCATGCCCGCGCCAGCACGTGGTACGAGGACCATGGCGATCTCGACTCCGCCATCGAGCACGCGCTCGCGGCCGGAGACCACGAGCAATCCGGCGAGCTGCTTTGGCGCCATGCGAGCTCATACATCGGGCACGGCGGCAACGAGGCCCTGCGGGGCTGGCTCGACCAGTTCAGCGAGGACCAGCTCGCGCACGTCCCAACGCTCGCGGTGGCAGCCGCCACCAGCCGCCTGGCAGCCGGCGATGGTGATCAGGCGCGCCATTGGGTGTCGGCCGTCACCCGGACCCTCGCCCGGCACCCGTCCGGCGGGCCTTGCACCGTCGACGTCGCCGCCCAACTCCTGCAGGCCGCGGTTGCCGACGACGGGCTGGCGCAGATGGGCCGAGACGCGGCACACGCCTGCTCGGTGTCTCCAGAAGGTGGCGACACGCGATCGTTCGCGCACCTGCTGGCCGGCGTGGCCCATCACCTCACTGGCGAAGGGCAACGGGCTCGTGCCGCCCTGGACGAGGGCGCGCGCTCGAGCGCGGTGACGGCTCCGCACGTCCAGGCGCTGTGCCTCGCCCAGCTCGCGCTGCTCGAAATGGACGAGGAGGATTGGGACGCCGCAACGACGCTGAGCGAGCGAGCGCGCTCCCGCGTCGAGGGTTGCGGCCTGGCGGATTACCCGATCGTCGCACTCGTGTACGCGGTCTCCGCCCTCGCGCACGCCCACGGCGGGCGGGTCGAGCAGGCGCATCGCGACCTGCGCACGGCCAGCAGGCTGGCCACCAGGCTCGTGGACTTCCTTCCGTGGCATGAGGCCGAGACGCGCGTCGCGCTTGTCCGTGCGTCGCTGAGCCTGAGCGACATCACCGGCGCGCGATCCTGGCTCGCCGGCGCGACCCGCCTGGTGCGGAGAATCCCGGATGCCACGGTGCTCCGGGCCTGGCTTACGGAGACGTGCTCGCAGCTCGAGGCTGCCACCGGCTCGGCGGGGGACGGGCTTACCCTCACTGCGGCCGAGCTGCGGGTCCTGCGGATGCTTCCCACGCATCTTTCATTCCCCGCGATCGCAAAGCAGCTGTTCGTTTCCACAAACACGGTCAAGACCCACGTCCGGGCTCTGTACCGCAAGCTCGACGCATCGTCGCGCTCTGAGGCGGTCTCGCACGCGGCCGCCGCGGGTCTGCTCGACGGGCTGCGAGCGGCGTGAACGACTGGTCGGGCTTCTTCGAGACGGCGTTCAAGCAGTCGCGCAACGCGATGGTCCTTGTGGACGATCGCCGCATCCACGTTGATGTGAACGGCGCGTACCTGAAGCTGCTCGGGTACCCACGTGGTCGCCTCATCGGCGAGCCGATCTCCCGCTTCGTCGCAGAGCGGTCGCGCCTCTCCGCTGAGGAGTGGGCCTCGGCGCTGGCGGTCGGTCGGTCCACAGGGGAAGCGGAGTTGATCTGCGCTGAC
>Ga0190265_10001659_pt1 | contig 14638 bp, 11 predicted proteins | sample Popmic124T_FD_133135 | JGI IMG/M metagenome (GOLD analysis project Ga0190265, IMG submission 133135) | Populus adjacent soil microbial communities from riparian zone of Indian Creek, Utah, USA - 124 T | ecosystem: Environmental > Terrestrial > Soil > Riparian zone | place: USA: Utah | collected...
CATCTCACACAGCGATTGCGGGCGGCACGACACCGGGTGGGGACACCCGGAGCACGTCGGGCGCCTGCGCGCCATCACGCGTGCCCTTCGCGATGACCCGGGACTTTTTTCCAACGTCGAGCACCTCGAGGGTCGTCACGCGACTATCGCGGAGCTGGAGCTGGTCCATTCGGGCGAGTACGTACGGAGCGTCAAGGGAGTGAGCGAAGGCGGAGGGGCGCGGCTCGACGCCGACACCGTCGCGAGCGCAGGATCCTGGGACGCTGCCACAGCCGGAGCCGGATGCCTGCTCACCGCGGTGGACCTGTCCATCTCCGGTGCGTTCCCCCGCAGTTTCTCAGCAGTCCGGCCGCCCGGGCACCACGCTGTGCGTGACCGCGCTATGGGATTCTGCCTCTTCGGCAACGTCGCCATCGCCGCGCGCTACGCCCGCGAGAAGCACGGACTCCGGCGAATCCTGATCGTGGATTGGGACGTGCACCACGGCAACGGAACCCAGGCGCTTGTCCAAGCCGAGCCCGACATCCATTTCGTGTCCATGCATCAGTGGCCCTGGTATCCTGGAACGGGAGCGGCCGACGATCGAGGTCCACACGGGACAGTCTGGAACATTCCGATGCCCGGCGGCCTCCCCCCCGACGACTACATGACGGCGCTGGAAAAGGGCATCGACGCCGCCACCACCGGCTTCGTTCCGGATCTGATACTCATTTCTGCAGGCTTCGACTCGCTGGCCGGTGATCCGCTCGGGGGATTTACCCTGGAGCTCGAACACTTCGAGCAGCTGACCCATTCCCTCGTCGCACGCGCGGAGTCGTGGTGTGGTGGCCGCGTCGTCAGCGCGCTCGAGGGAGGCTATGCCCCCGATCGGATCGCGCTGGCGAGCCTTCGTCATCTGGCCGCGCTCGCCGCGGACCGAGTATCTTGACGGCATGAGCCTGCGTCCCGTTCGCTGCTCCTCGAAAGCCTCCGCGCCAAACGCCGAGCGGGGGCAATGAAGACACCAATAAAGGCGCAGAAGCGAGTAACCCCGTCTCATCCGGTCAGAAGAATCACGCCCACGGGCCAGCCGGCCCAGTGGAGCTGCTACCACGACGCCAACGGCGTCGTCCACGAGAGACTCGCCCCGCCGGCTATCGCCGCCGCCCTGGCCAGCGGTGAAGGCACTCTCTGGGTCGACATCGACACCCGCGTTCCCGAGCAGGTCGCGCTGATGGAGAGCGTCTTCAAGTTCCACCCGTTGGCGAGAGAGGATGCGCTCAACCCCGAGTCGCGGGTGAAGCTCGAGGAATACGATCGCTACCTGCTCCTGATAGTCCGCACCGTGGCTTTCGTGGAGGAGACCGAAGACCCATACGATCTCGAGACCGTCAACATCACGTTCTTCCTCGGGAAGAACTACGTGGTGAGCGTCCACGGGGCGGATACGACCCCCATCGATTCGACGGCCGACCTTCTGCGCCGGAAACCCGAGCTCGCATCACGTGGCCCCGCCCGCCTAATGCACGCCATAGTGGATCGGGCTATCGATGCCTATTTCCCGATAATCGACCAGCTGGACGAGTTCATGGACGGCCTCGAGGAGCGCATCTTCGCGAGCTTCGACCAGAGCTCTCTGCGCGACGTTTTCGCCGTTAAGCGCCTGGTTCTGACGCTCAGGCGGCACCTGGCGCCCCAGCGAGACGCGTTCAGCGTTCTGACGAACCGTCCCAGCACCCTCATGGCTGCCGAGACCCAGATCTACTTCCGGGACATCCACGACCACGTCCTCAGGATCTACGACTCGCTGGAGACCTATCGAGATCTCTTGGGCAGTACCATGGACAGCTATCTAACACAGGTTTCCAATCGTCTAGGTATGGCGACCAAGGCGCTCGGCGTGGTCGCGACCTTCACCCTCCCGTTCGTCGTGGTGAGCGGCATGTGGGGGATGAACTTCGACAGCATTCCGCTCGCTGCACATCCGCATGGGTTCACGATTCTTCTTTTGGCACAGCTGGGGCTCGGCCTGGCGATACTCGCAGGATTAAAGTGGCGCAATCTTCTCTGACATCACTCAAGCTCTACGGGGTCGGCGCATTCGATTCCGCGCATTCCGGGTCGCTCGCGGAGGGAACCCAGCTCGTTCGCTATCGGGCCCTTTCCGCGATCGTCGAGTCATCGGCCTACGACGCCGTCGCGCTCGACAACGGCGAGATGGACAAGTACCTCCGGATAATCGATGAGGCGCTGACTCATACATCGGTCCTGCCGGCACCTCCCGGAACTGTATTCCGCTCGGAAGGAACGCTGACGCAATGGCTCGAGCTCCACTACTTCACGCTCACTGAGGCTCTATCCGTCGTCGAAGGCCACGTCTCGGCGCGGGTCAACATCTCGGCGCACGGGAATCCGGCCGCCGGCGAATCGCAAAAGAGCTTCGCGGCTCTCGCGGCCGAGAGTCTTCGCCTGCTGCGCAATCACGGCGCGGCAACGGTGACGCTCCCTGCGACCGACGGCGACGAGGAGGAAGGGATGATCGCGCGGGCTTCGTTTCTCGTCGACGCCGAGGGCTGGCAAGCGTTCGAGGAAGCGGTTGCGGTCGAGGCCAAGCGCCAGAAAACCCTCGCCTTTCGCGTGACCGGTCCGTGGCCGCCCTACGATTTCGTCCGCATGCAGTTCGGAGTCTGAATGTTCTGTCCGGATTGCGGTAGCTGGAATCGCGCGGAGGCCGCGCGCTGCGTGCGCTGCGGCATCACCATGCCCGAAGGCTCGGACAACCGCCAGGCTCCCCCTGACGCGTCCGTGACGGCCCTCAGGCAGGTTACGGGTGGGCGCTACACGATCATGCATCGCGTCGGAGAAGGGGGGATGGCCAGTGTGTACTACGCCGTCAACGTGTGCCTCGATTCTCCGGTGGTCATCAAGGTTCTTCACCCGCATCTCGCGCGCGAGCAGGAGATGCGCGAGCGGTTCCGCCGCGAGGCCGAGTCGGCGGCGCAGCTGGTTCACCCGCACATTTGCTCGATCATCGACTTCGGGATGGTCGGTGACCACGTCTACCTCGTGATGCCGTATCTCGCGCGCGGGACGCTCAGCGACCGCATCGGAGGGCACCGGTCTCTGCCAGCGGAGGCGACCGCGGCAGTGGCGGCGCAGGTTGCGACCGGCCTCGACTACGCTCACCGCCGCGGGCTCGTGCACCGCGACATCAAGCCCGACAACATCCTCTTCGATGAAGACGACAATGCGCTGGTCACGGACTTCGGCATCGCGACAGGCCACTTCAGGAGCAGGATGACCGGCAGCGGCAACGTGATGGGGACGCCACATTACATGTCCCCGGAGCAGGCGCGCGGCAAGCTGCTCGACGGCCGCAGCGACATTTACGGGCTCGGCGTCGTGATGTACGAGACGCTGCTCGGATTTCCTCCGTTCGACGGCGCGGACAGCTACTCGATCAGCTACAAGCACGTCACCGAGACCGCCGTCTCGCCCGACGTCGTCGATTCCCGCATTCCGCCCGTGCTCGCCGCAATCGTGATGCGGTGCCTCGAGAAGCACCCGAGTGCCCGCTACGAGCGAGGCAACGCTCTGGCCGATGCTCTGATCCAGTTCCTGTCGGGAGTCGCGGTGTCCGCGCCGGCCGAGTACCGGATGGCCCGCACCGCGCGCGCGGCACAAGCGGCGGTTGCCGCCGGATGACGCCTGGATGAAGCTGGCGCACCAGACAATCGAGTTGAAGCCGACACACCCGTTCGTCATCGCGCGCGGGGGATATGCGCACCACCGGAACGTCGTCGTCCGGCTCACCGATGACGAGGGGCTCGAGGGATTCGGTGAAGCTGCACCCAACAAGTACTACGGCGAGTCAGTCGATACCGTCATCGCCGCACTATCGCAATTCAAGCCGATTCTCGAGAGTGCGGATCCGTTTTCACTTGAGGCGACGGAATCGGCGCTTGACCGGCTGCTGCGTGGCAACGCGTCGGCGAAGAGCGCCGTCAGCGCGGCGCTCCACGATCTGGCGGGAAAGCGCCTGAAGCTGCCGGTGTACAGGGTCTGGGGGCTCGACGCCGATCGCGCACCGCAATCGAGCTTCACGATCGGCATTGCGGACAACGACGAGCTGGAACGGCGCGTGGCCGAGGCGAAGGATTACCCGATTCTCAAGATCAAGCTCGGAACCGACCGGGACGAAGAGATAGTTCGCATCGTGCGCAGCGCCGGACCCGACAAGAGGCTACGCGTCGACGCGAACGCCGCGTGGACCGCCAAACGCGCCGTCAGGATGGGTGATTTCCTCGCCGATCTCGGTGTCGAGATGCTCGAGCAGCCCGTCGCGGCCAACGACATCGATGGACTTCGCTTCGTGCGGAAGCGCGCGAAGCTCCCCGTGTTCGCCGATGAATCGTGCCTCGTCGCGTCGGACATCGCCAAGCTCGCCGGGGCCGTGGACGGGATCAACATCAAGCTCGCCAAGTGCGGCAGCTTGCGTGAGGCTGTTCGGATGGTCCATGCTGCACGCGCCTTCGACATGCAGGTGATGGCCGGCTGCATGATCGAGAGCTCTCTCGGCATCTCGGCCATCGCCCAGGTTTCGCCGCTGCTCGACTACGCCGACTTCGACGGGGCCGCACTGCTTTCGGCGGATCCGTTCACCGGGGTATCGATCGAGGGTGGCCAGGTTAGGCTCACCGACCGGCCCGGCCTCGGCGCCTGCCCCAAGAGCGGCGCTGATTTCAGCGCGGCATTCAACAGTGGATGACAAAGGCCCGCGTCTCGTCGAGGTCGCCCTGCCGCTGCCGCTGTTCCAGACTTTCACCTACTCAGTCGCGGCGGGGCTCGCAAATCCCGTAGGCATCGGATCGAGAGTGGTCGTGCCCTTCAGGAACCGGCGCGAGATCGGCATCTGCGTCGGCACCAGCACTGGCGCCCAGCTCAAGCGAAAGCCCAAGCCTGTCCTCGAGTCGCCGGATCCGGAGCCGGCCATCGGTCTATCTCTCCTCGAGCTGTGCCGGTGGATGGCCGACTACTACGTCGTCCCGCTCGGCCTCACGCTGCGAGCAGTACTGCCCGCGGCGCTCACGGGCGCTGACGATCCCACGCCCGCGCGCAAGACGCAGCGGGTGGTGCGGGTGGGCGTCGAAATGCCGTCGCTGCTTCACCGCGAGAAGGTATTTGCCCGCGCGCCGCAGCAGCGCGCTGTCTTCGAGCTCCTCGAATCACTCGGCGGACGGAGCACGGTGGAGCTCCTCGCTTCGCAGCTCGAGTTTTCCTCGTCCGTCCTCAAGGGCCTCGAGAAGCGGGGATTGATCGTCGTCGAGAAGGAAGAAGTTGAGCGCGATCCCTTCTCCGCGCGCGGTGGAATCACCACTGCGCGCTTGACGCCCACGCCGTCGCAGAGCGCGGTGATAAAGAGAATGGCGAACGCCCAGGCGGGTGAAGTCTTTCTGCTGCACGGGATCACGGGGAGCGGCAAGACGCTGGTCTACATCGAGCTCCTGCGCCACGTCGTCGACGGGCGCAACCAGACGGCCATCGTGCTAGTGCCCGAGATTGCGCTCACGCCTCAGACGGTCGATCGCTTTCGCGCCGCCTTCGGCGACAGGATCGCCGTTCTACACTCCGCGCTCAGCGACGGTGAGCGATACGATGCCTGGCTGGCGCTCAAGCGCGGGGACAAGAGGATCGTCGTCGGGGCGCGATCCGCCGTTTTCGCGCCGCTCGAGAATCTGGGCGCGATCATCGTCGACGAGGAGCACGAGGCGAGCTATAAGCAGGGCGAGACTCCGCGCTACCACGCACGCGAGGTCGCTATCGTCAGAGCGCGCAGCGGTGGAGCTGTGACCGTTCTCGGCAGCGCGACGCCCTCGCTGGAGAGCTGGGCGAACGCGGCCTCCGGCAAGTCGACGCTGCTCAGCCTCCCGGAACGGGTTGGCGGCGGGCGCCTGCCTTCGATCGAGGTGATCGACCTCCGCAGGATCGCCGTCGATTACGCCGGCATGGCGCAGGGCGGCGTAGACTACGGAGCCGTGATACGCGAGCCCTTGCACGACGCGATCGCGAACTGTCTGAGTCGGGAGGAGCAGGCGATTCTCCTGCTCAACCGGCGCGGGTACTCCTCCTTCGTCCAGTGCAACGACTGCGGGGCCGTGGCAACGTGCCCCAACTGCAGCATCACGCTCACGCATCACCGCAGCCCCGAGCGCCTCGTCTGCCACTACTGTCTCCACAAGGAGGAGCCGCGCCCCGACTGTACGCGGTGCGGCGGTCGCAATCTCAGGCAGCGCGGCCTCGGGACGCAGCAGGTCGAGCGCCTGCTCACAGAGAGATTTCCCGCCGCGCGAATCGCGCGGATGGATTTCGACACCACATCGGGAAAGTGGGCGCACACGAGAATTCTGGATCGCGTCGCCGCCGGCGAAATCGACATTCTGCTGGGCACGCAGATGATCGCCAAGGGACTCGACTTCCCCAACGTCACGCTCGTCGGAGTGGTCGACGCCGACGTCGGCATCAATCTCCCCGATTTCCGCGCCTCGGAGCGGTGCTTTCAGCTTCTCAGTCAGGTTTCCGGCCGCGCGGGCCGCGGAGCGAAGGGCGGACGCGTGCTGATTCAGACGCGCATCCCGTCTCATCACGCCGTGCGCTATGCCGTATCGCACGATTACACGTCGTTCGTCCGGGAGGAGCTGGCGGGCCGGGTCGATCCGCCGTACCCGCCGACAGTGAGGCTCGCGAACATCGTCTTCAGTGGTCTCAAGGAGGATCCGACCGCGAAGCTGGCGATTCGTGCCGGCGACTGGCTGCGCAACCTGATCGCGAATCGCGCACCGGGGAGCATCACCGTGGTCGGCCCGGCCCCCAGTCCGATCGAGCGCATCAAGAACCGTTGGCGCTGGCACGTGTTGCTCAAGACGGAGCAGCCGAATGAGCTGACACGCGTCGGCCGCTACTTCATGGAGAAGTTCGAGGTCCCGTCAGTCGCTCAGCTCCGCGTTACGCTCGACCGGGACCCCGTCGCACTGCTCTGATACCTATCTTATAGGTGTGTCAGTTCTCCGCCATCCCGACTTCAACTCGCCCGCGCTGGCCGCCGCGCCGGACGCGCAGTTCGTTCCCGCTCCCGCTGACGGAGTCCTGCCCGAGGGTTTCTTCTCGACGACAAACCTCCCGACCTACGTCAGGATCAAGGGTGCGTGGCGCATGCCGCGCGAGCCGCGCATGGATGCGGCGCTGGTGCTGGACGCCGATGGACTCTGGATAAGAGAGGGGCGGCGCCTCAGGAAAGGCGACATGGTCGCGATCGGCAGCGCGGAGGACGGGAGCCAGGGCATCTACGTCCACGTGGGCTCGTTCCTCGCGGACGAAGAAGGTGAGTTCAAGTTCATGACCAGCGAGGTGTCGCGCGAAAAGCCGATCGACTACTCGCTGATGGCGAAGATATTGATCGCCGAGCGCGATCGCGGCGGATATCCGATCTGGGTGACGGGTCCGGCACTCGTCCACTCCCGTGCCCGCGCCGACATGGTGTGGTTCGTCGAAAACGGATTCGTCTCGGCCCTGCTGGCCGGGAACGCGGTGGCGGTGCACGACATCGAGGCCTCGATCTTCGGCACGACGCTCGGAATGACGAAGACCGGCGAAGCGAGCATGGGCGGCCACGGTCTGCACATGCGAGCGATCAACAGTGTCCGAGCGGCGGGCTCGATCGCCAGAGCGGTGGAGCAGGGAATCATCACCGACGGGATAATGCATGCCTGTGTCGTGCGTCAGGTCCCGTTCGTGCTCACCGGCTCCATTCGGGACGACGGCCCCCTGCCGGAGGTCATCACCGACACTCTGGCCGCGCAGGACGCGATGAAGCGCCACACCACGCGTGCGACGATGGCGATTCTGATCGCTACCGCGCTGCACGCGATCGCCACCGGCAACATGCTGCCCGCGTTCGTGACCGAGGCGGATGGGTCCATGCGCGAGCTCCCGACGATCTGCGTCGACTCCTCGGAGTTCGTGGTGAGCAAGCTCAAGGACCGCGGAACGCACCAGGCATTCGGCGTGGTGACGAACGCGCAGGACTTCATGCACATTCTCCGGCTGTATGTGGAGCGCGAGCTTACCGACCGGGAATCCGCCGGGCGGAAAACCACGGCTGCAGCGGGAGTGCGAGCTTGATCGAGACGACTGAGCGTTTTCTGAGAGACATCGCCGGCCGCATCGGCGTGGGCGCGGTCGACGAGATCCGGCTATTTCCTCCCCTGCGGCAATCCGGAGTGGAGACTGGCCTCGCGGTCGTGGCGGCGATTCCTCTGCCGCCCGAGCCCGAGCACGTTCACGATGCGGAGGAGCCGCCCGCGGCGCTGACGGAAAGCGCCGGCGACGAGTTCCTGCCGATCGAGGAACAGGACCGTGAGATCATCGTGCACCGTCACACGGTGTTCACCGCACGCTACCGTCACACGCTCAAGGGGCCCGATCGCGGGAAGTGGGAGGTCGAGATGCAGGCTGAGGCCGATGCTCCGCTCGTCACACTCGACGAGGTCGTCAAGGGAGTGATGAAGCGCGCGGGGGATCCGTTCGAGCCCGAGCGCATCTCCGGCGCCGCTTTCCGCACGATCGTCGAGGGTTCGCCGACCGTTTCGTAGCGCGGTTCGTGGCGCGTTTCCTCGATATCTCTGTTGGGGTCGGCGAGGGTGTCCTCTGCGGCGGCTACGCTCGCTCGGGCGGAGCCGGATACTACGCTCGCGCCGCTCCGCGGCACTCGCCCGTCTCCTTGGTCGCTCGCTTTGAAAAGCCGCCTCCGAGGACACCCTCACCTTCCCAAACTGGCGATCGCAAACTGCAACGACACCACGCTGCAAAAGTTCGCGATGAACCCTCGGGCTCGCGCCTACAGTTGCCACCGAACGCTCGGCCCGACGTGACGCGAGGATGCCGAGCTTCGCTCGGCGCGCTGCCGCGCGCGCGCCTGTCGAAATATTGGTTGGGGTGGGTGGGAGGGAGGTCTGCATAAGCGAGTTTCAGCGGAGCGACCAGGAGACCGGCGAGTGCCGCGGAGCGGCGCGAGCGTAGTGCCGGGCTCCGCCCGAGCGGAGCGTACTCGCGTTGCAGGCCTCCCTCCCGCCCACACCGCGCAAAAGAACTCTAGACTGCGGGCCGAGGGATCGCGGGAGTGAGCTTGGCAGCCTCAGGCGGCGCACCGGGGGCGTTGGCGGCGGCGTAGCGCGCGAGGACGGTGCGGTGAATGTCGCGGGCATCCTCGAGGGCCTCCGTGGATAGGCCCAGATTCCGCGGCGAGATGATGAACGGATAGACCTGGTCTCCGCCGGCGGAGCCGTGGGCGCCGACCTGGTCGTCGAACGAGACGATGTCGTAGCCGTCGTAAGCGCCGAAGAGAACGCAGTCGCCGGTGTTCGGCTGGCGCACCAGCGACTCCACCGATCGGAGCACGTACGGCTCCGTTCCGAAGATCGCGAGTGGATTCTTGCCGGCCGTCACTTCGATCGCGCCGTTGTTCAGCGTACCGCGGCCGTACTTGCTGGCGAGACTGACGCCGTTGGCGGAGAGCGTCGCGACGAGACCGATGCCGGGGTGCGCGACGAGGTGTCCGTAAAGGCGCGACCAGCGCGTGTCGCGCATGATCGCTTCATGAGTGAGGCGTTGCTCGCTCGCGGTGAAATAAACGAGAGCGAGGCACGAGCTGTAGGTAACGACGACATCGTTGATCCGGTCGACCCGATACTTCTCGGGAAGAATGATCTCGCGCAATCCGTAGCGGCTGCGCAGCCAGTCGCGAAACCTCCGGATGTTGCGCCGAGCGCCGGAGGACGCCGGCGTGAGCTGTGCCACCGCTTCAACGACTTCAGGGCCGATGTCAGAGTACTCGGTATCCTCCGCGTAGCTGGCGAGAGCACGCGGCCGCGGTCCCGGCGAACCGGTAGGAGGCGCTTCATCGAGGAGGCGCTGTACTGTGGCGCCCAGCGATTCCCCGAATTTCACGCGATAGCTCAGCGCCGGCGTCATCCCGTGATCGGAGAGAATCACGAGATCGTAACCCCGCCCGCCGGCCAGCTGCGCCATGCGCCAGATTTCGGCGATTCGCGCATCGGTGCGGCGCAGGTCCGACAGCGCCTGTGTGCTGGACGGGCCGAAATGGTGGGCGAGCTCGTCGTACTGCATGAACGTGCTGTAAATGACGGGCACTCCGAGATAGACGTCCAGCAGAATCGCCATCGTCTGCAGCTCGCGGATGACGACGTTGCTCAGGATCCTGATGAAAGGGAAAATTCCCTCGGAATGAGTCACGCGTCCGGCCAGCTCCCCGCGTGTGCGCTCCCACTCCTCGAGGAACCACTCGAGAGCGCCCTGGAGCATCATGCGGCCCATGCGCACTGGATGCAGCAGCATCAGAAACGCCATGCGCGTGCCGCCGAGCCGGCGGTACACGGACAGCTTCTCTCGCGTGGCGACGGTGAAAGCGACCGTCTGCGCGTCGCCGTCGAGGAGATTCACGTAGCTCGATCCACCCGCGAGCGCGCCTGGAGAATGAATCCGGTCGCGAATGTACTGCACACCGTGCGGCGCGTTGCAGGTGATCACTTTCCTCGCTTCACGGTCATAGAACCGGAACGCGGGGATTCCGCCGTTCTCGCCGTGGAACATTCCGGCCTGGCAATACGGCGTGGCTGATGGAAGCCCGCAGAACCAGCGGCGCAGCTCGAAGTTCTCGCGGAGAAGCCGGGCGATCGTGGGGCAGAACCCAAGCTGCATCGCGCGCTTCAGATCGGAGTACGCGAGGGCGTCGATCTGGAGCATGATCAGCCCGCGCTGAGGCGGCCGCGGGCGTTTTTCGCGCGCGAACGGGCGGTACTTGGTCCTGTAGTACCACCGCAGCAGCGGACCGGCGCGCGGGCGCGCACGGCGCTCCGTCAGGCCAGCAGGCGCTCGATCTGTCTTAATAGGTCGCGAATCGGGACCGGCTTCACGAGAACATCCGCGCAGCCGGCTTCGAGGCAGCTGCGGCGGGATGCGGCATCGTTGTCGCCGGTCATGGCGAGAGTGGCGCGCGGCAGGCGGCCGTCCTTGCGCAGGGCCTCGAGGACTTCGATCCCCGAGCCATCGGGCAGGCGCAGGTCGAGCAGCATGAGATCGATCGGCACCTTCAATCCGGCTTCGATCGCTTCCGACACCGTCCGTGCGGAGCTGACCTCATACCCGGACTCCTCGAACAGCACCTTGTATGCATCTGTCACGAGAGTACTGTCTTCGACGATGAGAATGCGGGCCGCCACTAATCGCGACGCGGGTTGAGCGGCAGCGTGAAGAAAAAGCGGCTCCCTTTTCCGAGCTCGCTTTCGACCCAGATGCGGCCGGCATGCAGCTCCACCAGCTTCCGGGCGATTGCGAGCCCGAGTCCGGTGCCGTGGTGCGGCCGCGACGGAGAGGAATCGACCTGAGCGAATTCCCTGAAGACCAGGTCGTAGTGGTCTTTCGCGATCCCGCGCCCCGTGTCACCGACCTCGACGAGCAGCTCGTCGCAATCCGGGCCGCGACGCGAGAGACTGATCCAGATTCGCCCGCCGTCCTGCGTGAACTTGATCGCGTTGCCGATCAGATTGCCGAGCACGTGCTTCAGCTTGTCCCGGTCAGCGTAGACGGGCGGCAGGTCGTCGCCGTTCAGGCGCTCGATCGTGAGCCGCTTTTTCGCGGCGAGAGCTCCATTCAGCAGCCGCACCTGATCGACGACCTCGGTGATCCGGAACTCGGTGCGGATCAGGCCCACCTGATCGCTGGCGCTTCTGACGTAGGTTAGGATCTCGTCGATCATGTCGATCAGCTGCTGGCCGCCGTTCACGATACCCGACACGCTGTCGCGCTGCCTCGGATTGAGATCGCCGAGCATTCCCTCACGAAGTATCTCGGCGTGTGTTATGATCGCGGCGAGCGGCGTCCTCAGGTCGTGCGAGATGTTGGAGAGAAACTGCGTCTTGAGAGCGTCGCGCGACTTGAGCTCGTCGATGGTTCGCTGTGCTTCTTCCCGCTGCGCCTCGAGGGCCGAGAGCCTCTCGCGCAGACCTGCGGAACCGGGGCTGTCGGTCATGCTCATATTGTAGTCGCGGTGGCATCCGTTGCCAACGCATCATGTTCGACGGAATCCAGCAGCTGCTGGCGCCGCAGCAGCGACCAGTAACGTCCGCGCAGCGCCATCAGGTCGGCGTGCCGGCCTTGCTCGACCACCGCGCCTTTCTCGAGGACGATTATCCACGACGCATCGCGGACGGCGCTGATGCGGTGCGACGCGATGAGCGCGGTACGCCCTGCAAGCGCCTCTCGCAGCGCGCGCAGGATTTCCGCCTCCGTATGCGTGTCCACCGCGGACAGCGCATCGTCGAGGAGCACTATTCCCGGCTTTCGCGCCAGCGCCCGCGCGAGAGAGGCGCGCTGCTTTTGTCCGCCTGAGAGGTTGATCCCGCGCTCCCCGAGGATCGTGTCGTAGCCGCCCGGGAACTCCTCGATGGTGGCGGATAGCTGCGCGACCGACGCCGCCCACGCGGCGGCGTGAGGCTCGCTGGTGCCGTAGGCGAGGTTCGAGTCGATGGTATCGCTGAACAACAGGCTCTCCTGTGGGACGAATCCGATCTCCCCCCGCAGCTCTTCGGGGGCGACGCTCCTGGTGGCCACTCCATCGATCAGGATCTCGCCTTCCTGCGGGTCGTAGATCCGCGGTATGAGGTCGAAGAGCGCGCTCTTGCCGCTTCCGGTCGCGCCGACGACTCCGAGCGTCGCGCCGGCGGGCACGATGAAGCTCACATCGCGAAGCACCCAACGCGGCTCGCCGGAATCCACGGGATAATGGAAGCCGACGTTCCGGAACTCGATGGTGCGCCCCGCGCTCGTGGCGGGGAGGGCGATAGCGGGGCCCTGCGTCCGGACCGTGGGCGTGACGTCGAAGATCTCCCGCAGTCGCCCCATCGACGCGTCGCCGCGCTGAAAGAGATTTACGACCCAGCCGAGGGCGATGAGCGGCCAGGTCAGCATGGTGAGGTACAGGCCGAACGCGACGAAGGAGCCGACAGATATCGTCCCTTGCATGGTGAGAGCGCCGCCCACGCCGAGAACGACTACCGCGCCCAGGCCCCCGAACAGCGCGAACAGCGGGTTGACTGTTCCCCACAGGCGGACGAGCGACATGTTCTTCGCCATATACTCTTCGTTGACCGCGGCAAAGCGCGCGATCTCCGCTGATTCCTGGCGATAAGCGCGGACGATGCGGGCGCCCGTCAGATTCTCCTGCGCCCGCGTGGTGAGAACGGAGAAGTGCTCCTGCACGGCCTCGAAACGATCGTGGATCTTCTTCCCCATGCGAATCGTCAGCACCGGCAGTGCCGTCATCGGCAACAGCGTGAGCAGCGTGAGAGTCACGTCGATGCGCAGCATGAAGTAGAGCGCGAACACCGCGCCGGCGATGGTATTGGCGAGGTACATGACGGCCGGACCGACCGCCATGCGAACAGCGCCGAGATCGTTCGTGAGCCGCGCCATGATGTCCCCGGTCCGGGTGCGCGCAAAATAGGCGGCGTCGAGCGTCGCCAGGTGCCGGAACAGGTCGTTGCGCAGGTCGTACTCGATTCGGCGGCTCACACCGTTAATGAGCTCGCGCATCCAGTATCGGAGCACTCCACCGGCGATCGCGGTGAGGACGATCAGGCCCGCGATCTGCCAGACGACGCGCATTGGCGCGACGTTGCCAATTGCGTCGATGCCTCGTCTCAAGAGCCACGGGATCACGCTCGCGATCCCCGACGAGATGACCACAATGACCAGTCCGATCATGAACGGGGCCAGATAGGGCTTGTAGTATGGCGAAGCGAGCCTCAGGCTCTTCATTTTTGGCATGTGGATTGCCGTTTACTATTGATTGGCTCGGGCACTCCTAGTCAATCGTCACACGATGAGGAGGATTCATGTTCCAATATATTCCGCGGCTGATTGCACCGCTGTCGCTCGCGCTTGTGTTCGCCGCCTGCTCCGGCGACCAGAGCGAGGACGCGCTCGCGACGGATACTTCGCTCAACCGAGACATTCTGCTCGCCAATCGCGATAGCGCCGCCCAGCCGTCACTCACTGACGTGCCTGCCGCCGCGACTCCGGCGCCGAGCACGGCCGCTCCGCGCACCGTTCCGCGCCCGACTACGACAACGCGCACGCCGACGACGGGTACGACGGCGAGCGGCAACACCGTCACCAGGACCCCTGGCGCCTCGGCCGCGAGAGTGGGCACCATCGCCGCGGGCTCGACGCTCAACTTCGCATCCAGCACGAAGATCTGCACCAACACCAACAGAGTGGGTGAGCGCTTCAACGCCACGCTGACTCAGTCGGTCTCAGGCTCCAACGGTGCGGTCATTCCGCAGGGCGCGACGGCGACGATCGAAGTCACCGAGCTCAAGCGCAGCGAGAACGCGAACGACGAGATCGTGATGGGCTTCCGCATCGTGTCCGTCACCTTCGGCGGCAGGACCTACCCCGTGAGCGCGACGACGAGCTACGCGCAGGTCAATAAGGTCAGGAGCACGTCGAAGAGCTCGGATGTGAAGAAGGTGGTCGGCGGGGCGGCGATTGGCGCCATAGCCGGCCAGATACTCGGCAAGAGCAC
>Ga0190265_10001660_pt1 | contig 14638 bp, 14 predicted proteins | sample Popmic124T_FD_133135 | JGI IMG/M metagenome (GOLD analysis project Ga0190265, IMG submission 133135) | Populus adjacent soil microbial communities from riparian zone of Indian Creek, Utah, USA - 124 T | ecosystem: Environmental > Terrestrial > Soil > Riparian zone | place: USA: Utah | collected...
GAGTTCCTCCAGGAGACGCCCGAGCACGACCGCCTCTGGTTCGAGCAGAAGCCGCCGCGCGACTTCGACTTCGACGAGTAGGCGTGTCCCACCGCCGCCTCTCGGGCCGCATGGCCCTCCTCGTCCTCCGCGTTCGCTGTCGTCGCGGCTCTCAGCACCTAAATCGTCATCTACATCGCATCGCTGTTCAGGGTCGGCAGCCCGCCGGCCATCCCCGTCGAGCGCTAGTCGATCAGCGCCGGCTCTGGCGCAGGCGCTGCACCTGGCGCAACTCGATGATCGCGTCGCTCTCCAGCGCCGGGCTGCCGCCCACTCCGAGCAGCTCCGGCTCGATCCGCTGACGCACCAGCTCGCCCTCGACGGCGTCCACGCGTAGTGCCGCCGCGCCGGGACGCGAGCTCACCGCCCGCTCGAACTGGCGGCCGCGGAAGAGCAGCCCAACTCCGTCGTCGGCCGCCCAGCCGCCAGGCAGCGCACCACTGCGAACCGCGTCCAGCCACACCGGCAGTCGCTCGGGCTCCCCATCGGCGTGGACCGACAGCGAGCCGGGAAGGACGCCGAGCCCTTCGATCGGTTCTGGCGGCCCGCTCGAGCGCGTCACCCCGCCGTCGAACCAGCACATCGCGCCGGCGCTGATGCCGGCCAGCACCGTTCCTCGTTCCCAGGCATCGATCAGCAACTTGTCGAGCCCGTGCGCGCGCCAGATCGCGAGCAGGTTGCGCATCGAGCCACCGCCTGCGTAGATCACGTCCTGCTCGGCGACGATCTCGTCAAGCGAGCGATCCATGCCATGCAGGCTGAACAGCGAGAGCTGCGCCGCGACACAGTGGCGCCCACCGAAGCGCGCCCGGAAGGCGTTGATCTGGGCGGCCGGATCGCCCGACGCTGTCGGCAGGAAGAGGATGCGCGGTTCCCGCACGGCGGTCAGCGAGAGTACGAGCTCGTCGAGCGCCGGATTGCCCGGCTCCATCGTGAAGCCACCGCCGCCGAGGGCGAGGATCGTCCGGCGGTCCTCGGCTACGACTTCGCGTTCGCTCACGCGCTCGCCAGCTCGCGGACCGGTGCGCCGAGGTAGGTCATCGCGAGCGGTGTCTCGATCACCTCACCGCCGATCGGCTCGACCCGGTACGCCTGCGCGTGCGGCCGCGAGCTGACGGCCTGCGCGAGCTCCTTGCCACGGAAGTGCAGCGCCGCGCCGTCGTCGGCCGCATAGCCGGGCTGCATCCCGTCACCGACGAAGCGGCGGTACTCCTCGCGCCGCGCCGGCTCGGCGCCGTAGTGGACGCAGTTCGAGTACGGCAGCAAGCCGAGGCCCTGCACCCGGAACGGCGCCGAGTGGAACGCGGTCAGCGCCTCGGCAAACCAGCACAGCGATCCCGCCGACGGCCCGCACAGCACCACGCCCTGCCGCCACGCTCGCCGCAGCACCGAGTGCAGTCCGTGCGCCCGCCAGGTGCCGAGCAGGCTGACCAGGTTCCCGCCGCCGACGTAGATCAGATCCTGCGACAGGAGGTGACCGGCGAAGTTCCCCTCGACCCCCTCGCGGTCGCGGCGGAACAGCGACACGTGGCTCGCGTCGCAGCGCGTCGCGAAGTGGCGGTAGAAGCGCACGATGTAGTGGTCTGCGTCACCCGACGCGGTAGGGAGAAAGCACACGCGCGGGCGCGAGGATGTCGAACCGCGCGCACTCGGCAGAGCCGAGCGCTTGCGGCTTGCGGCAAGCGAAAGGACGTAGTCGTCCAGAAGCGGGTTGCCCGCCTCCATCGAGAAGCCTCCACCCCCGAAGGCCACGATCTGAGGAGTGCGCGTAGCCATGACCGGATCTTCGTCAGACCAGGCGCCCTCCTCTATGGACACGCGGCGAAGATGAGCCAGGCCGTCTCTCGACAGCGGTACAAGGAGTCCAGCTAAGCGGCGGAGACGGATGCGGGCTGCTTGGCGGACTCGCGCCGGCGGCGAGCACCTGTTCCGGGTGGGTGCTCGATGCCGATCAGCGAGATCAGGCCCCCCAGGACCACGAGTCCGCCACCGACCGCCATGCCGGCCTCGTAGGCGGAGACCGACGCGGACTCGACGGCCCGATCGACCCTTGGCCCGTCGTCTGCCTCGCCGTCGAGTGGCCGTGCGTCGTCCGTGGCCACAAGTGCGGCGGGAGGCAGGCTGGCGGTCCGCTCGTCGAGCGTCGACTCGAACTCGGCGGCTACGACGGCACCAACCACCGCGATCGCCAGCAGCGCGGCGACACGAGCGACCTGGTTGTTCACGCCGCTCGCGACGCCGGCGTGGTGCTCTAGGACCGAGCCGAGCACTGTGCTGGTGAGTGGTGCGACGGTGATCGAGAGTCCGAGTCCGAACAGCAGCACCCCGGGCAGCACGTCGGCGACGATCGGGCCGCAGCCCATCAACACGCGTGGCCCGACGACGTCGTTGAGCGCCCCGATGCGCTTCGACAGCGCCCACATGATCAGCGCGCCGCGCTCATCGCGCGGGAAGATGGCGGTTATCAGCGCCAGGCTCGGCGGTACCAGCATCGCCCCGGCGGGTCCCTGCAAAGCACGTGCGGCGATCAGCAGCTCAGCGCTCGGCGCGATCGCGCAGATCAGCGAGGTGGCGCCGAAACCGACCAACCCGACGGCGAATATGCGCCGTCGTCCGAGGATGTCGCCGAGCGAGCCGCCGACCAGCAGGAGTGCCCCAAGCGTGAGCAGTCCCGTCGAGGAAGACGATCCCCGATCCGAGGATCGTGGCCCACAGCGTGATCCGCTTGGCCCGGGCATTGACCACCCATCTACCATGGCAGGCGAGATGCCTCCGTTTAGGAGTCATCGCCAACAGGGGAGGGAGAGGGTGATGCGGAGGACGGCAGGGGTAGCGGTCGCGGTGCTCGCCGCGCTAGTCGGGAGTTCCTACGCGCAGGCGCAATCGCCTGACGGCAACACGACCGAGCAGCAGTCGACGGTCGCCGGCCCGCCTTTCAATCCCGCGAAGCCCAGCTTCCTGACCGTCCAGGCAGGCGCGGGTTCGGCCCGCATAGTGCGCGAGCTGACGCCTGGCCAGGCCCAAGCCGGCCGCGATGCCCGCCGCGGCTCGCTCGCCTACTTCGCCCAGCTGAGCGACTTCCAGCTCGCCGACGAGGAGTCGCCCGCGCGCCTCGAGTTCGGCGACTTCATCGCGCCGTTCTCGGCCGCCTGGCGGCCGCAGGAGGCGCTCAACCCGTTCGGGATCGACTACGCGATCCGCCAGATCAACAACTTCTCCGCCGCGAGCCCGCATACCCAGGCGGGTGGCGTGCGCGCCGGCATGGACTTCGCGCTCACCACGGGCGACAACGCCGACAGCCAGCAGCACAACGAGACCGTCTGGGTGCGCCAGCTGATCGAGGGCGGTCAGCAGCTCAACCCGAACAGCGGTGTCAAGTCGAGCTACTCGAGCTGCGACCCGGTCGCCGCCCTGAGTCTCAGGCTGCGCGAGCTGCTCGGCCTGCTGCCCAACGAGCCCGTCTACACCGGCGTCTCGGACTACAGCGACCATCCGTTCAACACGACGCAGTTCTACGACCCCGACCAGCCAGCCGGCCCGTGGGCCGGCTGGCCGCTCTACGGGGGGCTGCTCGACCGCGCCCAGCAGCCGTTCACGCCAGTCGGCCTGCGCCGCGACGGCCAGCCGCTACCGACCTACCTCTCGAACGGCAACCACGACGGCCTCGTGCAGGGCAACGAGGATGCGATAGCTCCGTTCGAGGCGATCGCCACGGGCTGCATCAAGCCGTTCGTACCGGCCGGCTCGCTGCCACCTGGCGCCGATCTGTTCAACGTCCTGCTCAACGGGCTGACCGGCTACCACGTGCGCCCGGATCCGGCGCGGCGCTACGTCGACCGCCCGCAGCTCAAGGCGATCTACGGCGCCGGCAGCCAGGCCGACGACCACGGCTTCGCCCACGTCGACCCGGGCCAGAACGCCGTCTCGCGCAACGCTGCCAGCTACTACGCGTGGGACCCCAAGCCTGGCGTGCGCTTCATCGCGATCGACACGGTCTCCGAGGGCGGCGTGGTAGCGCTCTCGGCGGAGGGCAACATCGACGATCCGCAGTGGCAGTGGCTCCAGGGCGAGATCGCCCAGGCCGAGGCGCAGGACAAGCTGATCGTCGTCTTCGGCCACCATCCGGTCCGCTCGCTGACGGCGCAGGTGCCGGACGAGCTGGCGCTGCCCTGCACGATCGCCGATGGACACGGCCATGACATCAATCCCGGCTGCGACCTCGATCCGCGGCTGTCGACACCCGTGCACCTCGGCGCCGATCTGACGACGCTGCTCAACGCCCATCCGAACGTCGTCGCCTACGTCACCGGCCACACACATGCGAACAAGGTGCTGGCGTGCGCGTCGGAGGCCGGCTGTCCGGCTGGCGGAAACTGGTGGGAGGTCAACACCGCCGCCGAGGTCGACTGGCCGCAGCAGAGTCGTCTGATCGAGATCATGGACAACGAGGACGGCACGCTGTCGCTCTTCGGCACCCTGCTCGACCATTCGGCCCCGTTCGCGCTCCCGGCGCCGACCACCAACGCGAGCGGCTTCACGGCGGCGAACCTGGCCTCGCTCAGCCGCGCCTTCTCGTTCAACGATCCGCAGGGGGATCAGGGTGCGGTCGGCCTCGCGCAGGATCGCAACGTCGAGCTGCTCGTCGACGATCCGCGCTAGTTGTCACAGATAGGTGGGGCGAAGCAACAACGCGGACGACGCTACTCAGAAGGTGTGAGCCCGATGTTGACACGTCTCACTTAGAGGAGTACCGTAGCGTCATCCTCTCTGCCAATTGGCAGAGACAGAGAGAGACCGCCCAGGAGGGATGGTGATGTCTCTGGGGGAGACTGACGTAAGGCGTTCGCGCTCGTGCGTTCGCTGCCTAAGCGGCCGAGCCGACGCACCCGTAGGTGTCATACCGAACGGAGGGGCCATGCGTTGGAGACCCAGCCTGCTTGTCGTGTTGACGGTCGCGGCGATGACCTTCATGGCATCGCCCGCATCCGCCGAGCCGTTGGAGTTGGTCGACGAAGCGTCGGACAGCTCCTGCCCGACTGTCACCGTCTCGGGGGTCGATGTCGAAGGAGGGTGTCTCGTCCATGCGACGAGCGACGGTCTCGTCGAGCTGCGTGCGCACGTCTTCGGTGTCGAAGTCGCTACCGCCAGCTGCAACATCGAAGTTCACGGACGCTTCGACGACGAAGCCGAGGGCGAATTCTTCGAACAGCTGTTCAGCGGCGCCAACTGTCCCTATCGGGCTTGTGAAGACGCGCCGGGCGAGGCCAACCCCTGGCCGGCGGTCGGCACCGATGTTGCGGGGCAGCCCATCCTTACCGTGCAGCTCTGCGTCGAGCCGACCAGCGGCGGCGCCGACCAGCCATGCGAACTCGACCTTCCCCTGAACCCGGCGGACGAGGAGGGCCATTCCCACGAACTCGGAGGCCCCACTGAGGTTGCGGGCCACGGGACGGCTGGCTTCCGCTGCGAAGTGCTGGGCCAGTGGACCACGGAAGTTGGAGGGGTCCAGGCCAGCGACGACGAGCAAGGCGTCGTGATCGTTCCGCAGACCCTGTGGCTCGACTCCGGCTTCTCCGTCCCGGCGAAGTCGACCCTGCTCCGCACGGCCATCTCGTTCGAGAAACGGCCCTCGAGCACGATGTCGCTGCAGGCGAAGTTCAACAACGTGACACGCACGATCACCTGCTCCAACTCCCACATCGGCGGGACCGTGTACTACAACAACCAGGGCACGCCGAGGATGACGCACATCGAGACCGAATGGGCTCTCTTCGCCGCGTGCACGATCCCCTCCGGTGGGGGACAGGCGGACGTCGTGGTCGAAGCCAAGGACCGCTGGGGGTTGCGTTGGTCAGGCTTCAATGCCTTCAGGCTCTATCGAGTCGTCATCCAGACGAAGGTCGAAGAGACCCCCAAGATCGTCTGCGAATGGCAGCTCACGGGGTCGAGCCACATCGCGGCGGGTTGGGTCAACGGAACGCCGTCGAGTCTCACCATCAACGGCTCGCCGGCCGTGAACGGCGACTGCACGGGGCCCGTTAGCGTAAGCCTGCCATACCGGGTCAAGAATCGGACGGGGGGAACGGGAGGGAACGTGTGGCTGCAGTAACGGACAGACCCGGCGTGGCCGTTTCAGGAAAGTGGAGGAGGTGGCTTCGATGAGGAGACGCATATCCAGTTGCATGGCGCTTGTTGTGTTGGGGGTGCTCCTGGCTGTGGCGCCCAGCGCGTTGGCGGCACAGATATTCAAATATGACTCAGGTGCGCCTCTGCACGAGTGGGACAACGGGTTCGCTGCTCAGAAGCTGTTCGAAAAGCAGTCGCTCAGCGATCTGACGCTGGTGGGGAGGGTCGGCGGTGTCGCCGTCACGATCAAGTGCGGGTACGCCGAGCTGGGGACGAGGGTCGACGACAACCGTGCAGCCGCGAACAAGACAGACATCCTCTGGGCTATGTTCACCTCATGCGCGACGACGGCGCAGCCGCCCGTACCGGTGACCCTGTCGGCCAGTACCGTCATACCGTGGGAGATGGTGTGGACGGCCAGCAACAAGTTCGCGCTGAGGAACATGGACGTGACAGCCTTCATCGAAACCAACCCGGTCACGTCCTGCAGGTGGCGTAGCCCGAGCGAGGGCGACCTCCTCGGGGACTGGGTCAACGGAACGCCGTCCGAGCTCGTCTTCAGCGGCGACAACGTCCAGATCAGCGGTCACTGCACGGATCCCGGGAGCGTGACCCTTCCCTACAGGGTGATAACGAGATCGGGGCCGGCCGGGGCCGCGGTGAACCTGAACTGACGAGTCGGCTACCAGGGAGCCACGGAGCCATGGAGCCAGCCGGGCTCGAACCGGCGACCTCCTGCTTGCAAAGCAGGCGCTCTTCCAACTGAGCTATGGCCCCGTGGGCGGCATGTTCGCACGCCCGCGGGTGTCGGCCAAGCTCAGCCGGCTGCGAAGGCCCGGTCGAGCAGCGTGGCGGCCTGCTTGCCGGGGTCGGGTGAGTCGAGCAGGACGACGCCGAAGGCCCGTCCACCGCGCCGCGCGACGCCCACGAAGCAGCGCCCCGCCGCCTCGGTGTAGCCCGTCTTGAGGCCGATCGCGCCGCGGTAGCCGGCGCGGATCAATGGGTTGTGCCCGCTGAGATAGAGCTTGCGGCCCTTGATCGGGAAGCGATACACCGCCTGGGACTTGCGCGCCACGCGGGCGATGCGACGGTCGCGCATCGCGAGCCGGGTCATCACGGCAAGGTCCACCGCGCAGGAGCGGTTGCCGTCCTCCAATCCGTGCGGCGAGGCGAAGTGGGTGCACTCGAGGTCCCAGAGCCGGGCGGTCTCGTTCATTTGGGAGACGAAGCGCGGCACGCTGCCGCCCACGTGATTGGCGAGCGCGGTCGCCGCGTCGTTGCCAGAGACGATCATCAGGCCGCCGAGCAGCGGCTCGACCCGCACACGTCGCCCGCGCGGGAGCAGTCCCACCGCCGACCCCTCGTAGCGGAGGCCCTTGGGGATCCGCACGGCATCCCGTGGACGCGTCGCTTGCGTCACCGCTAGTGCGGTCATGATCTTCGTCAGGCTCGCCATTGGCCGCACACGCCAGGGGTGATGGCGGTAGAGCACCTCGCCACTGTCGACGTCGAAGACGAGCGCCGAGTGGGGCGGCTTACGCCAGCGGACTCCGAACGCGTCATAGCCCGCGGGGACGACCGGCGCGGGAGACCGCGCCTCGAAGGAGCCGACTTCGGCGGGTGGGGTCACGGGTGCTAGTCCGCCAACAGCGACAGGAGCCGTGAGATCGTCCTCGTCTGCATGGAGCGCCACCCAGGCGACCCCCGCCAGAGCCGCCATCGCCAGCGCCACCTGAAGCAGTTCTGTCAATCGACGCCGCACTCGACTGCCCCCGCCTACTTCTCAGGCGGGTTGAACAGCGCTCCAAGCGCCCCGGCGCCGACCATCGCGAGAACCACCAACGACAGTACGACCAGGACGTCGATCCCGGTCCGCGCCATCACGTCGATCGTCAGCACGGCGAGCAGGAGCACAAAGGCCAGCGTGCCGATCAGTGCCGCGGTCCGCCCAGCCATCAGTAGACCGGCATTCGGTGAGCGCGCTCGTAGTCCTCGTGCACGCGATTGGCGAACAGGCGGATCACCAGCATCCCGAACAGGAAGCCGCCGATGTGAGCGAAGTACGCGATGCCGCCCTCACCGCCGCCGGCGACAGGGCTGCTCAGCTCGGTGGCCCCTGCCACGAGCTGCAATGCGATCCAGATTCCCAGCACCACCAACGCCGGCAGCTGGATGATGGTGATGAAGAACACGATGATCACGAGGGTGACGACTCGCGCCCGGGGATACAACAGCGCGTATCCGCCGAGCACCGCGGCGACCGCTCCTGACGCTCCAATCGTCGGTACCGCGGCGTCGGGCTCGACGAGCGTCTGCAGCCCGATCGCCGCCAACCCACCAAGCAGGTAGAAGGCGACGAACCGCGCTCGCCCCATCGAGTCCTCGATGTTGTTCCCGAAGATCCACAGGAACAGCATGTTGAAACCGAGGTGGAGCAGTCCGCCGTGCATGAACATCGACGTGAGCAGCGTCAACCAAGTCGGCGCTAGGTCGTCCGGCGCCTCGCCGCGAACGCCCTCCTGGCCCTCGCAGACGACCTGCTCGCCACCGACCAGATCACAGTGCTTGCCCGGGTGCGACAGCTCGTAGGGAATCGCCCCGTACTCAGCCACCTTGGTGTTGAACTCGCTCTCCGGCTCGAGATAGGCGCCCTGAAAGAAGAAGAACATCGCGACGTTGATCGCGATCAACGCGACGGTCAGGATCGGAAACCGCCGCGTCGGTATGTCGTCCTTGAGTGGGATCAAGTCGCGGCCGCGATGCTCGCGTCCGGACCGGCGGTCCGCTCGAGGGTCTGCTCGGCGAAGTAGCTTGACCGCACCAGCGGTCCGGCCGCTACGGCCTCGAATCCCATCGCGTACGCCTCGCGCTCGAGATCGGCGAACTCGTCGGGATGCCAGTAGCGCACGACCGGCAGATGGTCTCGCGTCGGCCGCAGGTACTGGCCTACGGTCAGCACCTGCACGCCGTGCTCACGCAGCATGCCGAACGTGTCGAGCAGCTCCTCGCGCGACTCGCCGAGGCCGGTCATCAGCCCCGACTTCGTCACGACCTCGTCGCCACCCATCTCCTTGGCGTTTTGGAGGACTCGACACGAGCGCGGGAACTTCGACCCCCGCCGCGCCAGCGGATACAGCCGTGGCACCGTCTCGACATTGTGGTTGAAGACATCCGGGCGCTCGGCGATCACACGGGCGAGCGGCATCTCCTCGCCCCGGAAGTCGGGGGTCAGAACCTCGACCTTCGTCCCGGGCGCCAGCCGGCGGATCGAGCGGATCACGCCGACGAACGCCGACGCGCCTAGATCGGGCAGGTCGTCGCGGTCGACGCTGGTGATGACCGCGTGGCGCAGCTCCATCCGCTTCACCGACTGAGCGACGCGCAGTGGCTCGAGCGGATCGTTGAAGGTCGGCTTGCCGGTCTTGACGTTGCAGAAGCCGCAGCGGCGGGTGCAGGTGTCGCCGAGGATCATGAACGTGGCGGTGCCGCGCTGCCAGCAGTCGCCGATGTTCGGGCAGGCGGCCTCCTGGCAGACGGTGTTGAGGCCCTCGCCATCGATCAGCTTGCGCAGCTCGCGGTAGCGCTGACTGCCGGGCGCAGGGACCTTGAACCAGGAGGGCTTGCGGGCGCCGAACTCGACGACTTCGCCGAGGGGAAGGGTGCGGGCACCGCCGGGGTTGGCGCGTGAGCGGGTCTGGTGTTCGCGGGTCATGCGGGGGTGGTGGTAGCGGGACGAGATGATGCCCAACGGAGCTGACTCCGCACGTTCCTTTGGGCATCGTCTCGTCCCGCCGCAACAGTCGCTGAGGGCTCGGTCAGTGCCATGTGGAGGAGTCTTTGGGAAGAGACGAGGCGTTGGCGGAAGCCGAATTGCTCGGCGAAGCGGTGGGCGATGCGCTTGCGGAAGCAGGTCATACCGGCGTCGCCGGTCTCGGTGTGAATCGAGGTCATGTGGGCGTTGTCGACTCCGCAGGGGTGGATCCAGTCGAAGGGTTGGAGATCGTTGTCGACGTTGATGGCGAAGCCGTGGGTTGTGACGCCGCGAGAGACGTGGATGCCGATCGAGCCGATCTTCGCGTCGCCGACCCAGACGCCGGTGAGGCCGTCGCGGACCTCGGCGGCGATTCCCTCGTCGGCGAGGGCGGCGATCATTGCGGACTCCATCGTGTGGACGAAGTCGTGGACCGAGCGGACGCGCATGATCGGGTAGCCCACTAGTTGCCCGGGCGCGTGGTAGGTGACCTGGCCGCCGCGGTCGGAGTCCTGGATGCCGATGCCCTTGGCGCGGTACCACTGCTCGGGCATTGGTAGGTCGCCTGGCTGGGTGCGACGCCCGCGCGTGTAGACCGGTGGGTGCTCGAGTAGGAGCAGGCAGTCGGGAGTCGCGTCGGCCTGGCGGGCGGTGCGCAGGCGATCTTGGAGCGCCAGGGCCTCGGCGTAGGGCACCTGGCCGAGAGTGGTCACCCAGAGGTCCGTCACAGCGCCGATGTTAGAGCGGTGGCGGGCGCGGGCTACGCTGCGCTGCGTGAGCGAGCGGTTCTGGAGAAGCCGGCTGCGATGGCGGCTGCGCGGCGCGATGCAGTGGCCGGCGTTCGTGGCGCTGACGCTGATCGACGGGCTGGTGCTCGACGCGCTGCCGCCCGTGGCGACCACGGGGATGAACTTCATCGAGGGCGTGCTCGTCGCGACGTTCGCGAACCTCTTCCTGGTTGGCGCGATCGCGCCTCTGCTGACACGGCGGCTGGCTGACCGCCGTGCCGTTGCGCTCGAGGCGGCTGGAGCACCGGGGCCGACTCAGGTCGAGCGCGATGTGCTGCAGGACCGGGTCGCCACCGCGCTTCTAGTCCTCGGACTCGTCGGCGTGATCGTCTCCGGGCTCGCCAACCGGCCGGTGATCGTCTCGGAGACCGCGGCCACCGAGGAGAACGCGCGTGCGGTGCGCGACTACGTCGAGGCGTCCGGCAGCGACGAGCTGTTGCGCAATCTCGAGACGGCAAACACGATCCGTCTCGGCGAGGGCTACTTCCGCACCTGTATCGCCCGCGACGATCGCGAGCGCCACTTCTGCCTGTTCGTCGACACCCGCGAGGATCCGACGGAGATCGTCAAGGACCCCAGCGCGGAGCCGAATACCGTTTATCGCAATCGCTGACGGCGTGCCGCTTGAATGTCACACACATGCGCAGTACCCTCATCAAGTCGGGGTATTGGAGGGGACTTACGACTAGAAGCGAAGCTGTCAACGGCAGCGGCTGACCCGTCGAGCGGGCGGCAAGGGCTCTCGTGGGGGGAGAGCCAATGAGGGCGCTCAGGCCAGGCTGGCTTCTGGCCCCGGCGCGCAACAGCGTCGTCAGGCAGTGCGCCTGACGCCACCAATTCAAGGAGCAATATCGTGCATACAGCACGCAAGTTGATGCTGCTCGTCAGCATGGCAATGGCGGCGATGGCGTTCGCCGTACCGTCGGCGTCCGGGCAGACGCTCGAAGCGACATCTGAAACAACTGGTGAGCATTGCTCGGCTGTCACCGTCGTTGGGCATACGCCAGAAGGTGGCTGCCCAATCCACGCGATGAGCGAAGGCGGCGTGATCATACGCATGCATGTCTTTGGTATCGAATCGACGGTGACTACCTGCGACGAGGAAATACACGGCGTAAGTGACGGCGACACCAACGGCTATGGCTTCAGCCAGGTCATCTCGGGCAACGGTTGCGGCAGGGAACCGTGTGAGGAACCGGACGGCTCCCAGGAAGTCTGGCCCGCGCAGGGCAACGAAGGCAGCACCCACGCCGGCTTCGACGCTAGCGCGAGGGTGTCGATCTGCGTTGCGACGACTCCCGATATGAACGAGACGAGGTGCAGCGCCGACATCCCGTGGAGGGAAACGGGAGAGGAATCGCACCAGTTCGAAGGCGGTGAATCCTCGGAGATGCCAGGCATCGGAACGGCCGGCAATCGCTGCGAAGTCATCGGCCACTGGCTGACCGAATCGCCAGATACAGACCTCGAACTGTCGCATCTCTAGTTCAGGGTCGGTCGACGAGCGTCTCGGTCTCACTCGAAGGAGCCAGGGAGGGCCCGCGTGGCGGGCCTTCCCTACGGCCCAGTGCTGCCCGGGCGCACGCACGCGCTGATCGCAGGCTTTCTGTGAACCTCTGAAACATCGGTGTGAAGATTTCGGGAACCGCCTTCCCAAGCGCCGCACCCTGGCGTAACGTCACCTACGGCGCCTGACCCTGAATGAGAAGTACGGGTGGCCCCGGACTCTCATCGGACGTGAATGGAGGGGCGCGTCAAAGGGTCGTGGAACGGACATAGGAGGGATGTCCGACCGGGGACGAGCTCGGCGGCGGTCGCGCGGGACTGCGCGACCGCCGTTCTCCCCGGCCGCTCAGCCCGTCCAGCTAATGCTCTGGCTTGCGCTGAGCCGTCTAGCTCGAGCCGAGGAGCCGCAGACGGTTACCCGCCTGGACCTCGAAGACCTGCACCAGGTTCCTACCGGCTCGGAGCGAGGTCTCGGGCACCATCACAGCGAAGCTCTCTCCGCCTCGGTCGCGCTCGTCCGCCTCGACCTTCAAATGGAATGAGCGGCCGACGGCCTCGATCCTGCCGTTGACCGCCACTGCGACGTCGCGTGTTCCGGCCCCCGGTCCACTTGCGATCGAGCCGGCGATTTGGGTCGGCAGCACGCGCGAGCGGGGGCTGACCTTGCGTAGGGCTCTCCTGCCAGCGAGGCGCGCCCCCAGCCCGCTTCCCGCCACCTGCGCCACGTCGGTCACGCGGCGCCCGATGAGCGCCCGGTTCGGGCCGATGCGGGTGTAGAGCCTGTCCCAGCCTCCCGATCCGAAGCGCCGAAGCCGAAGCCGCAGCAGGGCTTGCCGCCGCCGCTCCATCTCGGCGGCCGAGACCCGCAGCCGGCCGGTGAACTCACGCTCGATGACCATCACGGTTCGCCGGTGCCGCACCTGTCGGGAGAATGCCGACCGCCCGTCCGCTCGGTACGGCATCCGCATGTTCAGCACATCGGCGATCGTCGGCAGGATGTCGGTCGTGCGGACGTAGGAGCGCAGCGTTCGCCCGCGCCGCTGCCGCGGCGCTTTGACGAACAGCGGTACCGGCGCGACCTCGTCGATGTTCGCCATCGTCGTGCTGCGACGGCTTTCCGCGCCCGTATCCGAAGAGATCCCGTGGTCGGCCGTCACGACGATCAGCGACCGGTCGAAGGTTCCCTCCTTGCGCATACGGGCGATCAGGCGCCCAAGTTGCCGATCGACGAATCCGATCTGGAGCTGCAGCCGCTGCTGGGCGTGCAGCGCCAGGTAGTCCGAGTAGAAGCCCGGCGTGCTGTTCATGCCGGGGATCGGATCCTGCCAGTCCTCGCGCACCTGCTTGCCGGACGGCAGCCAGAGGTACGGCCCGTGTGGCAGCAGGACGTGCGCGAGCCAGAAGGACGGCGTGTCTTGCGGGCGGATCGAGTCGAAGAACCGCTCCAGCCGCTCACGACGCCCCTTCTGGAGCTGCACCAGGATCCCGGGCCGCCGAGCCTTGGCGCCGGGGCAGTAGCGCGGTGGACAGATTGACGTTGCGGCCTCGACCCGCCGGATGTCGTATCCGCGCCGAGCGAACAGGTCGTAGATGCTGCGCGGATGTTCGCGGAAGGTCGGCTCGCTGTCCTTCCGGGGCAGCTTGCCGTCCATGATCTGGGGGATCGCCTTGGTCGTCGAGTCGTAGGTGGTCGTCGCGTTGGGGAACCAGTACCCGGCGCGCGCCAGCTCCGCAAACGCGGGGTACCTACCAGCGTCGATCCGTCCGTTCGGCCCAAGCAGCAGATCCGCCGGGAACTCGTCGAGCATCAGCAGCACCACCGGCGGCTTGTCCTTCGCCACCGCCGCTGAGCTGTCGCGGTCGTCGCCTCGTACGTACGCGACGCCAGCCGCCATCGCGGCAGCGAGCACGACGGCCAGCAGGACCCGCTTCCCCATCGCCGCAACTCTAAGTCCTGGTCACGGCGCACGTGTGAACAACCTGGATGGGTGCCTCCAGCTTTCGCGCATCAAGGATGCGCGCGCTATAAGGGAGTTCGGTGAGACGCGCACTGATCGCCATCGCCGGTCTGCTCGCCGGCGCCGCCCTGCTGGTCGTCCTGGTCACGACGCTGGCGGCGGACTCCGAGCCCGATCCACCGAGCGCAGGTCCGCCCGGACGCTTTCCGGACATAGCCGACGGCGACAGCGCGACCGTGTGGGTGGTCGGCGACGGGGCCGGCGAGTCGACACCGGCCCGGGAGCTCGGCGCGCTGATCGCGCGCGCCGATCCGGACGTCTTCCTCTACCTCGGCGACGTCTACCCAGAGGGCACCGAGCAGGACTTCGACGTGGGCTACACGCCGGCGTACGGCAGGCTCCGCGAGGTGACGCTGCCGACCCCCGGCAACCACGACTGGCCCAACCATTCAGAGGGCTACGACCCCTAC
>Ga0190265_10001661_pt1 | contig 14632 bp, 14 predicted proteins | sample Popmic124T_FD_133135 | JGI IMG/M metagenome (GOLD analysis project Ga0190265, IMG submission 133135) | Populus adjacent soil microbial communities from riparian zone of Indian Creek, Utah, USA - 124 T | ecosystem: Environmental > Terrestrial > Soil > Riparian zone | place: USA: Utah | collected...
CCTTCCGCTCGCTCGGCCCGGGCTCGGCCAACGTCTATTTCCGCGGCGTCTCCTCGGGCGAGAACGCCAACCATTCGGCCTCTCTGCCATCGGTCGGCACCTATCTCGACGAGCAGCCGATCACGACCACCACCGGGGCGCTCGATCTTCACATATTCGACATCGCCCGAGTCGAGGCGCTGGCCGGGCCGCAGGGCACGCTCTACGGCGCTTCCTCCCAGGCCGGCACGGTCAGGATCATCACGAACCCGCCCGACACGAGCTCGCTCTACGGCGCCGCCAATATTGAGCTGAACAACGTCGCCCATGGCGATTTCGGCGGCACGCTCGAAGGCTTCATCAATGCGCCCCTTTCCGACAAGGTCGCGCTGCGCGTGGTCGCCTGGTACCGGCACGATGCCGGCTATATCGACAATATCCCCGGCAGCTTCACCTTCCCCACCTCCGGCATCACGATGAACAACGATGCGCTGGTCGAGGAGGATTATAACGACGTCGACACCTATGGCGCCCGCGCCGCGCTGCGCATCGAGCTCGGCGACCGCTGGACGGTGACGCCGTCGATCATGGCCCAGCGCCAGGTTTCGCGCGGCTCGTTCACCCAGGAGCGCGGGCTCGACCCGCTGCAGGTGGCGCAATTCAATCCGGAGCGGGTCAACGACCGCTGGTACCAGGCGGCTTTGACCATCCAGGGCCGGATCGGCAATTGGGACCTCACTTATGCCGGCGCCTGGATGCAGCGGCAGATCGACGGCCAGTTCGATTATTCGGACTATGCCTATTTCTACGACGCGCTGGCCGGCTACGGCGCCTATTTCTACGACAACAACAACAATTTGGTCAGCCCGAACCAGTATATCCGATCGGACGACAGCTTCCGCCGCCTCAGCCAGGAATTGCGCGTCACCTCGCCGGCCGACCGCCCGGTCCGGCTTGTCGCGGGCCTGTTCTACCAGCGTCAGCAGCACAATATCGAGCAGAACTACATCATCGACAATATCGCCGACGCGATCACCGTGCCCGGCACCGATTCGAACATCTGGCTGACCCAGCAGCGCCGCGTCGACCGAGACTATGCCATTTTCGGCGAACTCGCCTGGGACATCACCCCCGCGCTGACTCTCACCGGCGGCGGCCGGCTCTACAAGTTCGACAACACGCTGACCGGCTTCTTCGGCTATAGCGACGGCTTCAGCGGCTCGACCGGCGTCGCCGCCTGCTTCGGACCGCCCTCCGTCCCGCAATCGCCTTGCCAGAATCTGGGAAATACCAATCCGATCGGTCCGAAGCGGTCGGAGGATTCGGGCTTCATCCACCGGTTGAACCTGACCTACCGGATCACCGACGATCATCTGATCTACGCGACCTGGTCGCGCGGCTTCCGCCCCGGCGGCATCAACCGCCGCGATCCGCTGCCGCCCTACGGCGCGGACTTCGTTTCCAATTACGAATTCGGCCTGAAGACCGATTGGCTGGACCACCGGCTGCGCTTCAACATGGCGATCTACCAGCTGGATTGGGACAATATCCAATTGTCCTTCCTGGGCCTGAACGGCCTCACCCAGATCCAGAATGCCGGCAATGCCAGGATTCGCGGCGTCGAATTCGATTTCCTCGCCCGTCCCGCCGAAGGTCTTTCGATCAGCCTCGGCGGCGCCTTCAACGATGCGGAAACGACGAGCACCACTCCCCTCGCGCCGGAAGGAACCCGGCTGCCGCTCACGGCGCGGTTCAAGGGCAATGCCCGGGTCCGCTACGAATTCCCGGTCATGGCGATGGAAGGCCATGTCCAGGCGAGCGCGAGCCATGAGGGCCGCCGCACCCGTGACATCAGGCCGGATATTGCCCCGATCTACGGCAATCTCGGGAGCTATCAGATCGTCGATCTCAGCGCGGGCGTCGAGAACGATCGCTGGTCGCTGTCGCTGTTCGCACGCAACCTGTTCGACGCGCGCGGCGCGCTCGGCAGCGGCATCCAGTGCAACGAGCTGACCTGCGGCGATCCCGACGGCCTCACCGCCATCGGGCCCAAGATCTACACCTTCGTCAGCCGCCCGAGGACGCTGGGGATCAGGTTCGGGGTGCGCTTCTAGCGGCCCGCCCGCTCCCGCTCATTCGGGCGACCGGGCGCAACGCGCCGGCGGCGCGGCCGATCCGCACTTGAGCCGCGCCTGCGCTTCTGCTCACCTCGCCCGGTGACCCGCGACACAATGTCCCTCGCCGCCGCCCGCCGAGTCGCGCTCGCCGCCCAGGGCTTCGGCGCGCCAAAGCCGGCCGCGGTCACCGCCGCGGACCTGCGCCGGACCGTGGCCCGGCTGGGCCTGCACCAGATCGACAGCGTCAACGTCCTCGCCCGCGCCCATTATCTGCCCGCTTTTTCGCGCCTCGGCGCCTACGACACCGGCCTTCTCGACCGCGCCGCATGGGGCCCGAAGGCCGCGCGCCGCCTGTTCGAATATTGGGCGCACGAAGCCTCGCTGCTGCCGCTTGCGCTCCACCCCTTGCTGCGCTGGCGGATGGCCGAGGCCGATCGCGGCGAGCGCGGCTGGGCGGCGCTGCGCGCCTTCGCGGGCGAGCGCCGCCCCGAGGCCGAGGCCGCGCTCGCCCGGATCCGCGCCGACGGCCCGATGGCCGCCTCCGACTTCGATCATGGCCGGAGCCGCTCGGGCTGGTGGGAATGGGGCGAGGCCAAGCGCGTGCTCGAATGGCTGTTCTGGGCCGGCCACATCACCACCGCCACCCGGCGCGGCAGCTTCGAGCGGGTCTACGACCTGACCGACAGGGTGATCCCCAAGGCGGTCCTCGCTTTGCCCACGCCCGCCCCCGCCGAGGCCCGCTGCGCCCTGGTCGAGATCGCCGCCCGCGCGCTCGGACTCGCCACCGGCACCGACCTGCGCGATTATTTCCGCCTCCGCCCCGAAGAGGCGCGAATCGCGATCGACGCGCTGGTCGAGGCCGGCACTCTGCTCCCGATCTCGGTCGAGAACTGGCGCCAGCCCGCTTTCCTCCACGCCGAGGCGCGCCGCCCCCGCCGGATCGCCGGCCAGGCCCTGCTCGCGCCCTTCGACCCGCTGATCTGGGAGCGCGCCCGCACCGAGCGCCTGTTCGGTTTCCGCTACCGGATCGAAATCTACGTGCCCGCCGAAAAGCGGGTCCACGGCTATTACGTGCTCCCCTTCCTGATCGACGACCGGCTCGTCGCCCGAGTCGACCTCAAGAGCGACCGCCAGCGCCGGCGGCTGGTGGTCCGCAAGACCGGCCTCGAGCCGGGCGCGCCGCCGGACACGGGGGACCGGCTCGCGACGGAACTGGCGGCGATGGCCTCCTGGCTCGGGCTGGAGCGGGTCGAGATATGCGGTTAGTGTGCGCTCAAGCGGGCTGGGCCCGCCCAACGCTCGGAAACCACGGCAGGCAAAGGAAAAAGGTCTGCCGCCTCGATCACCATCCGGAGACTGAAATGGCGCGCAAGAGCTGTCCGAAATGCCAGAGTTCGATGAGCGAAGGCTTCGTCATCGACAATAAGGAGAGCGGCCGCGCCGTCAGCTCCTGGCTCGAAGGCGCGCCCAGCAAGAGCATCGGGGTCGGGGTAAAGCTCGAGGGCAAGACGCCGATCGAGATCGCCACCTGGCGCTGCACGAGCTGCGGCTTCCTGGAAAGCTACGCCAGGCCGAATTGAGCCGGCGCGGGGCGCCCGGCGCCTGGAGGCGGTTTCGTTCAGAGCGAATCGTTCCCCGGCGAAGGCCGCGTCGCGCGGCGGGCCTCGATCTCGCGGCCGCCCTGGTGGATGACGAGCCGGTTCACCGCGCCGTTCTCGCGGTGGAAGACGATCCGGGCGTTGACCCGCTGGACGACGAATTCGGCCTCGCCGGTCGCCCGCAGCGGCAGGACCGGCTGGCCGCCGAGCTGGATGGTCAGCCCGCCGCCTTGCGCCATCGCGATGTCGACCAGCGGGCCGCCGGTCGCATATTGGCCGACATAAGAGTCGAGGATCGCCCGGTCGACCTGGACGGCGGCGGGCTCGGGCGGGACCTCGCCGGTCCGCACCGCGCGCTCGGCCTCGGCGGCGCCATTCTGGTGCATCGCCATGGCATGGGCGCCATCGGCGCGGCGCTCGATGCTGAACCAGCTCAGGCTGTTGGGGCCATAGAAGAAACGGTCGTCGCCGGCCGCGAAGACTTCGAGCTCGCCGCCGCCGTCGCGCATCGTATAGAGCTTGCCGTCGCGCGCGAAGAAGCGGCGCGACACGCCGTCCTCGCCGACCCGATAGACTCCGAACAAGGGCGCCAGCGCGCGCGCATCCCCGTCGGCGCGGGCGAAGACGGGATAGGGATCGCCGAGTGCGAGCGCGGCGAGCCGGCTTGCCACGATCGACGGATTGGCGGCCGGTTCGTCGCTATTGGCGAGGATTGCGACGAACAGATCGTCGGACGGGATGTAGGTGGCGTAGGTGCTGAAGCCGAAAATGCCGCCGCCATGCTCGATCGTGCCGCGGCCGCGCACCTCCTCGAGGCCGACCCCGAAGCCATAGGGATGGGTGCGGCCCTCCGCCAAAGGCGCCGGCCTGGTCATCTGGGCGTAGAGTTCCGGGCTCACCACCCGCCCGTGATGCAGGGCCTGCGACCATCGGGCGAGATCGCCGGCCGTGCCGACCAGGGCGCCGGCGGCGTGGGGCACGCTCATATGGATTCGCCGCGCCGGCCGGACCTGGCCCTGGGCGTCGGTATAGCCGCGCGCCATCGCCGCGCCGGATTCCCGGTCGACGCCATAGCCGATCGTGGCGAGGCCGAGCGGGCCGGCGATGCGCTCGGCGACCGCTTCGTGCCAAGGCTTTCCAGTCACCTGCTCGACGATCGCGCCCAACAGGACATAGCCCGAATTGTTGTACGCCCAGGCCTGGCCGGGCGGAGTCGGCGACGGGCGGTCGCGGAACAGGGCGACCATCTCGGCGGTGGTATAGGCCCGATCGGTGTTCTCCTCGACCATCCAGCCGGGAATGCCGGTATAGGACTGGATCCCCGACGTGTGGTTGAGGAGCTGGCGCACCGTCGCCGCGGCGCCGGGTTGCGGATAATCGGGGAGGAAGCGGGACACCGGATCGTCGAGCGAGATCCGGCCTTCGTGGACGAGCTGGAGAACGACGGCCGCAGTGAACTGCTTGGTGATCGATCCGAGCCGGAAGACGCTGTCCGGCGCGATCGGCCGCCGTCCCTCGACGTCGGCGAGCCCGCGCGCCCCCGCATAGATCGTCTCCCCGCCCCGAGTCACGATCACCGCGGCGCCCGGCCCATCGGCCGGAAAGGCGGCGGCGACGATGGCGTCGGCCCTGGCCCGGAAGTCGGCCGGCGGGGCGGCGGCGCCCGATCCGCCCAGCGCGGCCGCGACAAAGGCCGTGAGGCCGACCAATTTGGCCGATATCATGACGATGTTCCCCTCCACTCGCCTCCGCACGGCGCGAACGGCTGTATTATTCGACTAAGACAGTAAGAGCGAGGCGGCCGCGCGTCAAGCCGCTGGAGCAGGAGGCTGGGGAGCGCGCAAGACCGGGCGGGCGCCGTTGCGGACCTTGACTTGCGCTCGCAGTCGCGGAAGCCCATTCCGGCTGGAAGGGCGGTGACATGGGCTGGAAGCGCAAGGCTGGTATCGGGTGCGGCGCCCTCGTCCTGCTGCTGATCGCGGCGGCCGGGGCGGCTTTCTATTTCCGGCTCTTCGTGCCGCCTGTCGAGATGGTCGAGCCAGGGCCGACCGGCCGCCGGGTCAGCGAAAGCGGGCTGCTCGGCAATTTCTATCCCGGCCGGGGGACGGGCCGGCGGCCCGCGCTGCTGATGCTGGGCGGCTCCGAAGGCGGCATCGGCGAAGGGTCGAAGCGCAACGCGCTGGCTTTGCAGGCCGAGGGCTTTTCGGTGCTGACCCTGTCCTATCACCGGGCGCCGGGCCAGCCGCCGCATCTGGAGCTGATCCCGCTGGAGACGTTCGGCACGGCGATTTCGTGGCTGCAGCGCCAGGCCGAGGTCGACCCCGGGCGGATCGGCATCGTCGGCGTCTCGAAGGGGGCGGAAGCCGCCTTGCTCGCCGCGACCCGCGACCCCCGGATCGGGGCGATCGTCGCGGCCGCCCCCTCCAGCGTCGCCTGGCAGGGATCGAGCTTCGACCGCGACGGCGATTTCGACTCGTCCTGGACAGAGCGGGGCCGTCCGCTCGATCATCGGAGCTCCGGCCGCTGGAAATGGTGGGCCGAGATGGGGCCGATCCTGACCGAAACCCTGGAAACCCTGCCGCGCAATCCCGGCGCCGCCATCCCGATCGAGCGCACCGCCGCCCCGGTGCTGCTCGTCTGCGGCGAGGCCGACACGCTCTGGCCCTCCTGCCCGATGGCGCGCCAGCTTGCGCAACGGGCGCGCCGCCATGGCCAGCCGACGATCACCCTGCTCGCTTACCCTTCCGCCGGCCATGGCGCGTTCGGCCTACCGCGGCAGCCCGGCGAGGAAGCCGGGTCCGGCAGGGACGACAACAATCGGGCGCGGATGGACGGCTGGCCGCGGGTGATCGCCTTCCTGAAGTCCGCCCTGGAGCCTCCGCCGCCGGCACCCGGTCCGTAGCTGACGACGTGATCATCCGGCGGCAGCGCTCCCGGAACGGCCATTGTCCGCTTGCCGCCCTTACCGGTCGGGCCGCTAACGACCCATGGCGGATTTGCCCAGATGCCCGCTGAGCGCCCATAGCGACCGTACGAGAACGCAGCCTGAGCTTTAGGCGACCGGCATCCCTTTAACCTTGCCGACCGCCTGCGCCGAAGCAGCCTTCCCCGGATCGCAGTGCGCATGGTCGCGATAATGGTCGGTTTTCGGTCGGCCTTGCGGCGTCAGATCGAGGAAGCCCCAGAGCGGCTCGACCGTCCCCAGGTGCCGCGGATCCTGATCCGGCGCCATCAAAGGCTCGAAAAGCAGCTCGGACGCCCAGCTCAACCGGATCGTCCCATCCTTGTCACGGTGGAATATCGTGAGGAGCGGCTCCTGCTCGCCGTTCGCATCCTCGCCGTGGAAATCGCGCTTGAAGCTGTTGTTCGCGGCGGACACCAGGGTCACGTTCCGCCAGCCGCGATCGCGGGCGAAGGCCATGACACGCTCGATCGGTGCTTTTGTCACGGTCGCAAAGCTGATGTCCGCTCCTTCCAGATACGGAAGCACGCAGTCCCACTGGTCGAGCAGCAGCGTGCAGGATGGGCATGGCCCCTCGTCGCGCGGGAGGTCCGCGACCGACGCACCGGCGAGCTTGGGCCGCTCGTCCCCGGAGTCTCGAGGGAACATGTAATGATAGAAGAGCAGGGTGTCGCTGCCCTGACGGAACAGCTCCGAAAGCCGGACCCTGGTCAGCTTTCCCTCGTCGTCCCAGGCATCGAACGAATAGTCGTCGTGCACGACTGGTCCGGGCGGCAGTCCCCTCCGCTCCGCGGCGATGGATTCCAGTTCGCGCCGAAGCGCCACTTCGCGCTTCAGCAGCGCATTCCGGGCCGCGCGATATTCCAAAGACTCGTTGGGGAAAGTCACACCCATTGCCACCTCCTTCGGGGTTTCGACGGCAACGTCTTTCAGGAAAGATGTTTCCGTTTCGATCCCGCTTTGCCGCGCAGGGAAAGAATCCGCATCCCGGTCTGAAACGGGCGAATAGGCTGAATGGACGTTCAGGATAGGATTACAACATTGCGCAACCCACCCTTTGGAAACCGTAGCGAAGCCAGCGGGGAGTCTGGTGCTGGAGCTAGGGCGTCGCCGCCGCCGCGACTAGTGGGTTTGCAGGAGCCATATACGCCTCTCTAGTGCCAAAGCGGCTGTCCGCTTTCCACGCTTTGCGGTCGGGGCCCTAACGACCCGGCTGACACCCCTCCCAGGGCAGACGTTTTGCTTTCGACCCAAAGCTGATCCTTATCGATGGGAGTGGCGGAGCGCGCTGGACTCGAACCAGACACCGCAAGGGTGCGAGCCGCTTAGCAGGCGGACCCGAACACCTGTCCGGTTCGCGCTCCGCTGGCGGAGGATGGACGCCCAATCCGAGCGATCTGGATGAATGAAAGCGCCACCCTCCGTTCGGGCAGCACAGGCCGCCCGTCAGGTCGAGGTGCTACTGCTCGGGAAAGAGGCGCGCGACCGGTTCATGCAGGACGGGCTAGCCGAGCGCATGTTGCCAGTCAATGAACGTCCGCTTTCCATCCATTGCGTCATTTCCGTCCCTGCCGATGGTCCGTTGGGACAGGCGGCGGATTGCTGATTTCGTCGCCCACGTCCGCGCCACGCCGCGCGGCCGGCACTTCGCTCGAACCTGCCCTTTCCCCGCATCGCGGACGCTCGTCACATCAGTGCGGCGAGGCGACCTTCATCAGGACAAGCCCGCTGACAATGAGCAGTGCCGCGACAATGCGGAGCGGGTTGGCGGCTTCGCCCAGCATCCCGATGCCCACCAAAAAAGCACCGACCGCGCCGATGCCTGTCCAGATCGTGTAGGCGGTTCCGAGGGGCAGCGTGCGCATCGACCAGGAAAGAAGGGCGAAACTTATGCCATCGCACCGAGGGTGACGAGCGACGGCCACAGCCTCGTAAAGCCTTCGGACTGCTTCATCGAGAAGGCCCAAACAACCTCGAACAGCCCGGCGATGATGAGAACGATCCACGCCATTGCAGCCTCCATCCTGGCCGCCGGGCCGTCCCGGTCTTGATACCCTCGGAGAGGCGGGGGAACGTGGTCGCCGCATTGGTCGGATAGGCTGGCGTCGCAGCCCGTTCAATCTGCGCGTTCCACCCATCGCGGACCAGCCGCCAACGGCGCCCTGCCGCCGGACAGCTCCGTTTACGCGCGCAACAAAAGCTGCCAGTCAGGGTGTGAAACCGCTTGGGGCGAATGGATGCCGGTTTGGATTGCCATCGCACTGCAGGCAGCGCCCTTGGGCGATACCCCCCAGGTCGGAGTGACGCCGTCCCAGGGTTCACCCGATCAACCGACCTTCACCGTGCTGCGGCCGCGCTGCGATCCGAGCACAAACGAAGGCGAAGTCGTGGTTTGCGGGCGGCCGGTTCGTGGAACCAACCAACGGCTGGAAAGGCTCGATCCTCGCTTCGAACGATCCAACCCCGATGATGACGGACTCTTTTCACGTCGATTGTCGGATCGAGCCACGCTTCAGGGCGGCGGGCCGAAAGGATCCGTCGGCTTGACCCTCAGAATCGGCTTCTGATCACGTCCGCTCCCAGCCATTGCGGACGTTCGCCACAGCGACCGGGGTCGCCCTGCCCCCGGGACAGGCTCGACATACGGGCACGAGTCTATGGTTATGGTGGAGCCGAGGGGGATCGAACCCCTGACCTCTGCAATGCCATTGCAGCGCTCTCCCAGCTGAGCTACGGCCCCGAAAATCAGGCCTCCCGGTAGAGCGGGAGGCTGGTGACGGCGCCGCATGTAAGCGAGGTCGCTACGCGGCGCAAGGGCGTTGGGGGCGCCCCTTTTTCACCCTCTTCGTCGTTCCGGCGAAAGCTGGAATCTCCTTGCCCTCGACGGGCGCGAGAGAAGCAGGAAGCGGGAGTCCGGCCTTCGCCGGAATGACGCTGCGAGCGAACGACGCCGTGGCCGAACGGGTCTGTCCGAGCCCGGTCAGACTTCCTCTTCGTCCCCGGCCTTGGGCACGCCGATATCGTCGTCGCCGCCCAGATCGACCTCGTCGTCGGGATTCTCCTCGGCTTCCTCGTCGACGTCGATCTCGAGCTCGTCGGCGGCGAGATCGGCGTCTTCCTTCTCGACCTCAACCTCGACCTTGGCCGCCTCGAACGGCAAGGGCTGCTTCGATTTGAGCACCGGCTCGGGCTGCCAGTTGATGCCGCAGGCGATGCAGTTGATCGGATCGTCCTTGCCGAGATCGTAGAAGCGGGTGGCGCATTTGGGGCAGGTCCGCTTGGTGCCCCATTCCGGTTTCACCATGGGTGAAAAGTCTCCGTCCATGAATTTGAGAAAGCCGGCATCGAAGCCGGATCGGCGGGCGCCTTGCCACATGGGGTGGGCGCTGTCAAAGCCAAGCGCCATGATCGCCTTCTCGCCTCGCGGGCCGTTGCGGGGCGCCGCCCGCATCCCCGGCGACAAGAGCATCTCCCACCGCGCCCTCATCCTCGCCGCGCTCGCCGTCGGACGAAGCCGGATCGACAATCCGTGCGACGGCACCGACATCCTCGCCACCATCGCCGCGCTGCGGGCGATGGGCGCACGGATCGAGCGCCACGCCGACGACGGCTTTCCTGCAGGGCAAGGCTGGCGCGTCGACGGCGTCGGCGTCGGCGGCCTTCTCCAGCCCGCCGCGCCCTTCGACCTCGGCAATTCGGGGACCTCGGCGCGACTGCTCATGGGCCTCGTCGCGAGCCACCCGATCAGCGCCCGCTTCACCGGCGACGCCTCGTTGCGCCGGCGGCCGATGGCGCGGATCACGGCACCGCTTCGGCGGATCGGCGCCCGGGTGGACGGCGACACGCTGCCGCTCGACGTCGAGGGGCTCCACCCCGCAATCCCGACCCGCCATCGGCTCGAAATCCCGTCCGCGCAGGTCAAGTCGGCGCTGCTCCTCGCCGCGCTCAACACGCCGGGCGTCAGCGAGCTGATCGAGGCCGCGCCGACCCGCGACCATCTCGAACGGTTGCTGGCCCTGTTCGGCGCGGACATCGCGGTCGACGGCCCGCATATCGGCCTGCGCGGCGAGGCCGAACTGCGCCCGCAGGCGCTGACCGTCGCCGGCGACGCCTCGGCCGCCGCAATCCTCGCCGTGGCGGCGCTGGTCGTGCCCGGCTCGGAACTCCGCATGGAAGGCGTCGGCGTCAATCCGGGGCGGACCGGCCTGTTCGAAATGCTGCGCGAGATGGGCGGCGACATCGCCTTCTCGAACAGGCGCGACATTTCGGGCGAGCCTGTCGCCGATCTGGTCGTCCGCCATTCCGCCCTTCGCGGCGTCGAGGTGCCGCCCGAAATGGCGCCGCGGACGATCGACGAATATCCGATCCTCTTCGTCGCCGCCGCTTTCGCGCGCGGCCGCACCGTCGCCCGCGGCCTTGCCGAGCTTCGGCTCAAGGAATCGGACCGGCTCGCGGCGATGGCGGCGGGCCTCGATGCGATCGGAGTCCGCGCCGAGGCGCTGGCCGACGGCCTTGTCGTCCATGGCGGCGGCGGCGCGCCGCTGCCCGGCGGCGCCGTCATCGATCCGCGCCTCGACCACCGGGTGGCGATGGCGTTCGCCGTAGCTGGCCTCAACGCCCGCGCGCCGGTAGGGATCGCCGGCATGAACATCGTCGACACCAGCTTTCCCGGCTTCCTTTCGGCGCTTGAGGCGTTGGCGCCGGCATGAGCCGGAGCGAAACCCTGATCGTCGCCGTCGACGGGCCCGCGGCCAGCGGCAAGGGCACGATCGCCCGCGCCCTCGCCCGCCATTTCGGCCTGCCGCACATGGACACCGGCCTGCTCTACCGCGCGACCGCGCTCAACCTGCTCGAGCTGGGCGGCGATCCGGAGAGCGAGTTCGCCGCCGCCCGCGCCACCGACCTGTCCCAGATCCGCCTCGACGATCCCGAGCTCAAGACCGAGACGGTCGGCGGCATCGCCTCGCGCATCTCGGCCTATCCGCTGGTCCGCGAGGCGCTGCTCGAGCGCCAGCGCGCCTTCGCCGAGCAGGAAGGCGGCGCCGTCCTCGACGGCCGCGACATCGGCACCGTGATCGCCCCGAACGCGACGGTGAAGCTCTTCGTCACCGCCCGCCCCGAGATCCGCGCCCGGCGCCGCTTCGCCGAGCTCAAGGCGGGCGGAATGGACGTCCACTTCGCCGACGTCCTGGCCGACATCCACGCCCGCGACGGGCGCGATTCCGGCCGCGCCGCGGCGCCGCTCGTCATGGCGGAGGGCGCGGTGCTGATCGACACCAGCGAGCAGACGCCGGGCGAAGCCGTCGCCGCGGCGATCGCGGCGGTGGAGGGGCGTGTGGGCGTGGGCTGACGGCGCCGCTGCGGGCGGCGGAAGAGGGGCGGCTCTTACGATGGGATAGGTGGACGGCGAGGCAGAGGATCGACCCCAGGCGGGAATCGGCGCGGACCGGCCGAGCCGGGCAGGCGACGCAGACATCTGTGTCTATATCGGCGTTGACGGAATGCGACATATATGTCTATATGCGCCATGAACAGCAGCCAGTTCCGCCGCTACCTCGCCAAGCAGGGCTGCACGTTCGAGGAAGGCAAGAAGCACACCTTGGTTCGGCGCGGCGACAAGATTGCGGCGCTGCCCCGACATGGCGGCGCCAAGCAACTCGGCACCGGCCTGATGCGAGCGATCAGGAAGGATCTCGGCATTGAAGATTAGGCCATGGAGAGCATTATGAACACCTATCCGGTCATCCTCGCGCCGGACGACAACGACACCTTTCTGGTGACCTTTCCCGACGTTCCCGGCGCCATCAGCTACGGCGGCACCGAAGCCGAGGCGCTGGAGAATGCGGCCGATGCGCTGGAGACGGTGTTTTCCGGCCTCATCGGCGATCGCCGGGACATTCCGGCGCCGTCCCGGGCTCGCGGCCGGCCGACGGTGACGCTGTCGCTGCTCGGCGCGCTCAAGGTTTCCGTCTATCGGGCGATGCGGGCGCGCGGCTGGCGGAAGGCCGATCTGGCGCGGGCGATGAATTTGAACCCGCGGCAAATCGACCGCCTGCTCGATCTCCGCCATGCTTCGACGGTCGCCCAGCTCGCTTTGGCCCTGAAAGTGTGCGGGCGCCGGGCCGAAGTGGAAACGCGGGAATTGGCAGCCGCATAGGCCCGATCCGCTCCTCGTCATCGCGGCGAAGACCGGGATCCCGGTTTCCCCATTCCGCCCGCCCGGCTAAGCAATGGAAATGTCCGCCGCCGCCCCCAAACTTTCCGAGCTCCGCCGCATCGGCTGGCGCGACTGGGATCCGATCGGCCTCGGCCCGCCGCAACCCGCCTTTGAAGACGAATATGATGCCTATCTCCGCGAATTGCTGACCCTGCTGAACGGCGGGGGCACGCCCGCCGACGCGGTCCGCTACCTGATGGAGATCGAGGCCGACCATATGGGTGTCGGCCACCGCCCCGACGCCGCGAAGCGGGCGGAGGCGACGGTGGCGGCGGTGCGGGCCTATCTGGCGACGCTGGAGGCGTGAGCGGCGCTCACCCCTGACCGAACGCGCCCGGCCCGATCCGATCCGCCCGCCCGGCGGTGCGGCTCGCCGGGGATGGCCGCAAGGACCAGTTGCGTCCCCTGGCTCGGTGACAGGTACGTTACCTGTCACCGGATATCTCATGTTACATCAAGCGGACGATCGCACTATGATACCGCATGGGACGGCCAATTCGATCCTTCGGAATAGCCTTGTTCTACGCAGGCGTGGCAAGCTTCGCTGCAGTTCTGCTTGTCGTTTTGCTCAACGGAACGTGGCCGCAATTCCTTAGGCCAATCCAGAGCCTATACGCGGGCGTTGCCAGCGTTGTTGGAGGATTTGCCTTTATCGTTGAGCTGGCAATTTTGCGGCACCGGGCTTGGCTCTCGTCTGGATCGATGGCAGGCTGGATAGGGGGATCAAGGGACAGCAACAATGACTATTCCCCTTCGTCCAGCAGCCTCAGACTTGGCCAAGTTGATGGCTCAGAAGAAAAACGATGCTGGCTGTTGAGGGATTACGCCGCCCGTGGGCCCGTTAGCTTTTGCGCTCACTGGATTGGCGTTCGATATCATCGGGGCCTTCATCCTTGCAATCGACGCGATAGGCGTTGACCGTGTTCACGGATGGGGCATGAGGATCAAGATATCCATAACTGAAGATCGAACGAACTCGATCGGCTGCCTGGTGAGCATTGCCCTAATCGGCGTGGCATTCTGGCTTGGCATACTCACCCTAGAAGGCACGGTCGATAGGGACCTGCCGACCCGGCTATCCTCGTTTGGGAAAATGCTACTTCTAATTATGGTCGGTGGCATATTTGGAGCGGCCACTGCTCGTCTGTTCCTCGGTATCAGCTGGGCGCTACTGACGCTTCAGAATCGTGCGCGTCGACAGGCCGTTGGCATCCTCGGCTTCAGCGTCCTCGCGATCGGGTTCATACTTCAATCTGTCGGTTTGATTTGGCAGGGTCTGCAGCAAGCGTAGCGTTCAGCACCGAGGAGATTCCGCTAACGGGCCTCCCCGCCCCCGACGCAAACACCACTCGCGACGGCCTTCTCTTGCCCCTCCCCCCTTCTCCCACTATACGCACCGCTGTCCGGCGGGCTTTGGCTCGCGGAAAGCTGAGAAGGCGTTGCGCGCGATGAGGTCGGCATGGAGCCGGGCTTGGGCGCGCCCTTTTTGGTTTCCGCGTATCCCTGTCCAATGGGCGCCGCATCGGTATTCGGCCGCTGCGGCACGCTGGTTCGCAAGACCGGGGGAGACAACCCCCAGGCCGGCAAAACGACAAGACTAGGACCTCCAAATATGGCCACAACGGCAACCCCCACGCGCGACGATTTCGCCGCGCTGCTCAACGAATCCCTCGGCGGCGAGAATGAAAGCTTCGAAGGCCGCGTCGTCAAAGGCATCGTCACGGCGATCGAGAACGACCTGGCCGTCATCGACGTCGGC
>Ga0190265_10001662_pt1 | contig 14628 bp, 11 predicted proteins | sample Popmic124T_FD_133135 | JGI IMG/M metagenome (GOLD analysis project Ga0190265, IMG submission 133135) | Populus adjacent soil microbial communities from riparian zone of Indian Creek, Utah, USA - 124 T | ecosystem: Environmental > Terrestrial > Soil > Riparian zone | place: USA: Utah | collected...
AGGTCGCTGGGATCGCCCCGTGCCCGAGACATAGGAGGCTTCGGCGCCCCGACGGGCAGATCGACCCCGCGCGCTGACTTTTGCGAGCGTTGGACGCTCTGACGTGAACTCCCCGGGCGCTCGCCGCGTGCTCGCCACGCCCCGATTCGTGGGGCTTCTGGCGACGAACTTCGTGCTTGGCCTGACGACGGCGTTCGTCCTTCCGTTCCTCTCGCTCTGGGCGACGCGCGACATCGGCATGAGCTCGCAGAAGCTGGGAACGTTCATGACCGTCCAGGCGCTGAGCGCGATCGCGATCAGCACGTTGATCGCTCGATGGTCCGACAGAGGCGTCTCGCGCCGCACGCTGCTTCTCTTCGGCAGCGGCGCTGGCGCGTTGGGCCATCTGGGATTTGCTTTCGTCCGCGATCCGCTCCTGCTCCTCTTGATCGGCTCGTCGGCGTGGGCCGTCGCGTCCATCACCTTCGCTCAGTTCTTTGCGCACGTGCGCGAGCACCTCGAGCATATCGAACGGGCGGGTGTCGCCGTGCCGCTCCTGATGGGCATCCTGCGCGCCTGTTACGCGCTGGCGTGGACCGTGGGGCCGGTGCTCGCAGCTTGGCTTGTGAGCCGCTTCGGTTACCCGGCCATCTTTCTGGCAGCTACCGCGTTCTTCATCGTATTTGCGGCCGGCGTAATCGTGTTCGTGCCGCGAGCTCCACGGGTAGCAGAGGCTCGACCGACGCAGCGGCTGACGTGGGGACTCGGTCAGCCAATCGTGCTCGCGCACGCCGTCGCCTTCGCCTTGATGTTCGCCGCCGTCACGCTAAAAGGGCTAAATTTGCCGCTCTTTCTAACCGAAAAGCTGGGAGCGACCGAGCAGGGGGTAGGCACTGCGTTCGCTGTGTCTCCCCTCTTCGAGATTCTCTTCATGGTGGGCTTCGGTCACCTCGCGGCCCTCGGCCACCAGCGGCGCGTGATCGTCTTCGGTGCATCGGCTGCCGTGGGCTACTTCGCGGCGCTGCCTTTCATCACCGCCGTCTGGCACGTCTATCCGCTGCAAGTGCTGAGTGCTGCGGCTGGCGCGGTCATGACGAGCGTTGCAATTCCGTACTTTCAGGATCTCATGCCAGGGCAGCCTGGCGCAGCGACGACCCTCTATTCGAATGCGCTCAAGGCGGGAAGTGTGCTCGGCTTCGGAGCTTTCGGCGTCTTGGCGAGCTATTTGGGGAATACACGGCTGTTTTGGGTGTGCGCTGGATTCGCTTTGGTCACGCTGGCGGTCGTGTCATTCGCGCGAAAGCGGCCGCCGCTGAACGGCGACGACGCGAGTAGGTGACGCCCTCACCCTACTAGCGCAACAACCACTGCCCATAGACAAGCATATAGAGCGTAACGATGATCGCCGCGGCCACGTCCAGCAGGAAGCCCACGCGCATCATCGTGGACAGTCGGATGTATCCGCTTCCGAAGACGATCGCGTTGGGGGGTGTACCGGCCGGGAGCATGAAGTCGCAGGACGCCCCCATGGTGATTGCAAACAGGACTGGCAGGTTCGGCGGCAGAACGTTGAGCACGACGTTGATGGTCGCCGTGTTCGACGCCACGGCCGAGAGCCCGATCGTTCCGGCGGTCGCCAGGGCGATCTGTCCCGCGAGGGGCAGCTCGGCGAGACCGCCGAATCGCTCGCCCAGCCAAAGCGAAAGCCCGCTCTCCTCGATGCCGGCCGCCATGGTGAAGCTGCCGCCCAAGAGCACCAGCGAGCCCCACGGAAGCCGGCGGAGCGCCTGAACGGACAACACGCGCCACGCGAGCAGACTCGCCGCCGCAAGCATCGACACGCCGGCCTCGTAGTGTTTGCCCTGAACGCGAAAGCCCCCGAGCAACCGCGAGATGTGGGGCCCCACGAGCGGTTGCACCAAGCTGCTGGAAATCCACAAAGCGGCCGCCACCAGGAAAACGATCCCGACCGTGCGCTCTTGCCTGCTCAGGACTCCCATCGCCGAAAGCTCGCGCTCGATGAGCTCTCGCCCGTGGACGCCGGCCAAGCCCTCGCGCCGTGCCACGAGCCACAGCACGCCCCAAACGACTGGAATGAATAATACGACGAACGGCAGCGCGACTCCGAGATATTGCAAGAAGCCGATGTCGATATGGAGGTTTTCCGCGACGAAACCGCAGAAGATCGAGTTGGGTCCGGAGCCGATCTTCGTGCCAACCCCCCCGACGTTCGCGCCGTAAGCCACCGCCAGCATGACCGCAGTACCGAACAACGAAAGTCGCCCTTTTCCCCTCGCGGCCTCGAGCTCCTTGACCAAAGCAAGGCCGATCGGAAACATCATGACCGCGGTCGCGGTGTTGGAGATCCAGAGCGAGACGGACGCGGTCGCGACGAGCACGCCCAAGAGGAGCCGCTTCGGCTCGGTCCCGATCACGCGCATGATGTTGAGGGCGATGCGGCGGTGCAGATTCCACTGTTCGGTCGCAGCCCCGATGGCCATGCCGCCCAGGAACAGAAACACGTAGGCGTCCAGAAATTGCATCGCCGATGCTCGCACGTCGCCTAGAGCACCACGTCCGAACACGCCGAAGGCCGGGAACAGCACCAAGGGGACGCACGCCGTCCAGGCAATGGGCAGCGCCTCCGTGAGCCACCAGCACACCATCAATGCCGTGACGCCCGCGGCGTACGCAGGCCTCGACCCATATCCTTCGATTCGATGCAATTCCGAGGGAATGAGCGCGACCGCCGCGCACGCGACGACCCCCGCCGCGAGGCCCATCCAGTGCATGAGGCGAGGCCCCGCGTTCGGCGAATCCTCCATCGTGAACGCGGGAGGTTACTTGGCAGTCGCCTTCCGCGCTAGTCGTCTTGCGCGCTTGGTTTCGGCCTCAAACACGGCTCACGTCGTGGAAGGAGCCATCGTGCATGCGCCCATCCGGGTGAGCTCGTGCTATTGGGCGGCCCTCATCGGATCGATGATGCCCAGTGCTCCGCCAGGTTCTCGCCATTGATGTCGCTCGCGCGCACGAAGGGAAAGTGAGGCACTTCCAGCGCGGCGAGCTTGGCTGCATAGGACGGCGCGGTGTACCAACGCACGTCGTGACCGCGCTTGCGCAAGTGCACCGCGGGGCCGGTCAGCGGGTTGAAGTGCCCATCCATGGGCATTGACGCGACGAGGATCCGCACGGCATCACTCTAGCGTTCGCTAGAGTTATAGTCTAGTGGAATACTCTAGTGAGATCGGCTAGGGTGAAAGCGCTTGAAACGAAAGAGTGTTCCAACGGGCCGCCGGGACAAAGCCCTCCAGACACGGCGCCGCATGCTGAGCGCGGCCTACGAGTTGTTCTGTACTCGCGGCTATGCCGGCACGACGATGAGTCTCATCGCCGACCGCGCTCGCGTGGCCGTCCAAACGCTGTACTTCACGTTCCACACCAAGGGCGCGATCATCGCTGAAGTCCTCGGCGCATGCATCCTCGGCTTCGATCGATGGGATCCACGCGTCGAAGCCGCCATCGCGACCGATCCAGCCAAGGCGTTCGCCGAGTTTCATCCGTGGTTTCCAGATTTCGAGCGCGCCGAGACGCAGGCCGAGGCGCTGTCGGTATTCATCGCAGCTTCGGTCGACATCTTGGAGCGCGTGGGTCCGCTCGCACTCGTGATGGTCGCGGCTGCTGCATCGGATGAGCAAGTGCGGAGGGTCGTCGACCTGGGCGAGCAGAGGCGGGTCGAGGGATTCACCGTCGTCGCCAAAAAGCTGGCAAGCCGCGGCAAGCTGCGCCGCGGTGTCACGTTGCGCCGGGCGACGGACATCCTGCTGACGATCCTGAGCGCGGAAACGCATCAACAGCTCGCGGCGCGACGAAATTGGTCTTCCACGGAGTGCCGCCGCTGGTTTCAAGACGTTCTCGAGCAACAGCTTCTCGGGTGAGGAACCGCGCTGGATTGCCGCGGCCGGTGGCACGTCGCAACACAGAGTTGAATGGACTACTGCTGAATGTGCAGAAACGTTCCGCGCTTGTTCGTGGTGAAGATGTCCACCTTGCCGTCGCCAGTCAGATCGCGCGCGACGAAGTTGCAGCCTACGCCGCTGTCGTTGTGAATGAGGTGGGGAACGAAGGTCGCGCCGCCGGCGCCGCGCTGCAGCTCGAACCAGTAAATCACCGGCGGCTCGGTGGTGCCCGGATCTGGGTTGTTGGACGGATGGGCGTAATACCGTTTGCCGGTGATCACGTCGGTAAGGCCGTCGCCGTTGACGTCCGCGGCAACAATGGCATGCAGCTGACTGAAGTTGTTCGTGCCGGCGCTGGAGGGGAGGATAACGTGCGGTACGAACGTGGCCGCCGAACCCGTACCTTGATGTTCGAACCACGAGAGTCCGAATTGATGCGCGGCGAGCGCGGTGACGACGTCGGCGTCGCCGTCCCCATCGACGTCGTAGATGTACATCTGGGAGCCGCCCCAGTTGCCGGGGCGACTCGAAGGCAGGCCCGTCCCGAAGTCGAATGTGTGCTGCTCCCAAGTGGGTCCTGCCGCTTGTCGCCACCAACCCGAGCGCTCCACGATGTCGGCCAAGCCGTCGCCGTCGATGTCCCCCACGCCGAGGCCATGCACGTAAGGTGTGCCGAATAGGCTTCCGGTCACGGCGGTGAAGTTCCAGGCAGCGGTAGGGGTCGCTCCCGGCTGTGCATAACCGAGCTGCCGGTTCGTCATGAAGACGAGCTCGCGTTTGCCGTCGCCAAGCAGATTCACATATGCAGGCGACTCATTGGAGACGAATGCGCTGTAGAGGGCGCGACGCGTCCACGGTTGCGACAGGTTCGCCGGCCCCGGATTCTCGTACCACACCGCGTTGACATTGGCTCCCGCGCCCGCGACGGCAATGCCGGCATCGGAGATGGCAATGACGTCGGGGCGGGTGTCGTTATTCACATCGTCGACGAACGTAAGAAAAAACGTGGAGTATTGGTCCTTCGAGTAGGTGGGCGGGTTGGCCATCAACGTGCCACCCAGGGCGAAGTTGGGTCCCGCATACCAATTGGGTCCGGCGACGAGGTCGATGGCGCCATCGCCGTTGATGTCGCCGACGTCGGCCCCTTCGGCGAAATGCTGCGTCGACAGCGTGCGAGTCATGAACGTGACGGAGGCGCCACCGCCATCGGACCTACCGCCATCGAGGCTACCGGTGCCCGCCGTTCCACCGGCGCCGCTCGCGCCCGCCGCTCCTGCGCCGCCACGTCCGGCGGTGCCACCGCCATCGATGCCACCCGCACCCGCGGCGCCGCTACCTCCCGTGCCAGCGCTGCCTCCGCCGCCGGTGCCTGCTCCGCCATTTCCACTCGACCCCGCCGTGCCGCCCCCTCCAACGCCGCCGGTGCCGCCCCCCTTGCCACCGGTCGTGCCGCTTGTGCCGCCCGAGTTGCCACTGCCGCTCGCGCCGCCGCTTCCTGTCGTGTTGGCGCCCGCGGTTCCCGCCGTACCGCTTCCTCCCGTGCCGGTGGTGTTGGCCCCGGCGGCCCCGCCGATGCCCGCGGTGCCCGACCCTCCCTTCTCGGAGCCCTTCGAAGATTCTGAGCAAGCGATGCTCACCAGTGAGCAGGCGAGCACGCACGCAGACGCCCGCGCGCACCGTGGTCTACGTGCGTTCCGCTTTTTGGTGAGCTCACGGGGAGGCATTCGTTCGTACGACTAAGTGAACCGCCCAGGCCAACGAGGCTCAACAATCTCTCCCGTTCCAGCAGTTGGGGCCGTCGTTTGTCGGGCTGGATGTACTCGCGGTAGATTCGTACCGTCTCGCCATCGGGTGGCGCTAGGTCCTGGCTGAACGCGGCCAGCCGGTGATGCTAGCCTACGGCGCGATGCAGGCGGAGCACTTGGTCAGCACCGAACGAGCGACCCTGCAAGCCAACATCGTCGCATTGCATGAGCGGATGCACTGGCCTATTTGGTTTCACTGGCCCACGGCGTGCGTCGTCGTTCCCGTGCTGCTCCTCGGCGCCTGCACCTCGACAGAGAGTTCTACACCCAACGCGGATGCGAACAGCGGAGATGAGCGCCGCTCCTCACTCGACAGCTCGGCCGATGCACCAAGCGAGCGAGTCGACGCGGACAGCCAAGACCGCGAAGACGGCCACCCGGAAACAGGAGGAGATGCGCCGCCCGATGGCGAGGGGAAGCCGGACGGCGGCCCACCGCCGGACCGTGATGCGGATGCGGGACTAGACACCAACTCACTGGACGGCGAAGCGGGACGACCGAGCGGAAACGAAGCCGCCGCGGATACGGATGCACCGCGAGACGTCGGAGTAGAAACATCCATGGACAGCGACAGCTCCACCGCCGACGGCTCTCTCGTGTTCCCCGACGCTCTCGTGTTCTCGAGAACAACGGTATTCCGGCACACCTCGATCGCCCAGGGCATCGCCGCCCTCCGCATGCTTGGCACGCAGCGAGGGTGGCGAGTCACCGCCAGCGAAGACCCTACCCTGTTTACCGATCAGGGCCTCTCCCCCTTCAACGTGATCGTTTTCCTGAGCACCACCGGCGACGTGCTCAACCCGGATCAGCAGGCCGCCTTCGAACGTTTCATCCGCCGAGGCAACGGCTTCGTCGGCATTCATTCCGCAACCGACACCGAATACGACTGGCCGTGGTACGGCGAGCTCGTCGGCGCCTACTTTCGAGCTCACCCCGAAATTCAGCCGGCGCTGATTCGCGTCGAAGCGGCTCATTTGTCGACGATGGGGCTGCCGTCGACGTGGATGCGAACCGATGAATGGTACGGCTTTCGAGACAACCCGCGCAGCCGGGTAACCGTGTTGCTCACCTTGGACGAATCGAGCTACGTGCCCGGAGCGAGCAACATGGGCGGTGATCATCCCATCGCGTGGTACCACGAGCACGACGGGGGGCGGGCCTTTTATACGGCGCTGGGGCATACGGAAGCGAGCTACGCGGAGCCGCTGTTTTTGGGGCATTTGGCGGGGGGAGTCGAATGGGCGGCGCGGCGGTGAGGTCCGAATCTCAACAGGGCGCTGCCTGGTCGCGCGTGCGTCGACCACACCGCGTGTTGGCCACTGGACGGCCGTCCCGAGTTCGTCTCCGATTGGCATCTAGCGGCACCGACCGACGGATAGCGCGCTCGCCCCCGAAATGCTTAACTGGATCGACAAGCTCCTCCCCGACACGAAGGAGGCCGTGATGCGACGAATGCAGCTCCCGGAAAGGGACCCCGAGCTCATGCCACCGCGCCGCGCCGGACACTTGCCGACGTGGGCCATCGAGCGCATCAAGGAGCATTTCGCAAGCCGCTAGCACCGTTGTTTTGGCCACCGCTTGCGCCTCGGCAAATCTTGGCGCAGCATCGCGGCAAGGCTGTCAGCTGCTTACGCAAGATGCCAAGACGATTCTGGCTAGCCCTTCAGGCGGTCAAGCATGCGAAGCTATTCACCTGACGCACCTCGCGAAGATGGAGGCGCGGAAGATCCCAGCGTCCGCCGCACGGCGTTCGGTGAGGCAGAATCTGGCTGCGCCTCGCTCGCGACCGCGCGTGTTACCTGGCCAGCGCGAACCGCGGATAGGCCCGCGGCGATCAGACCGGCGACTGGGAGGTAGAGCGCTGCGTGCAGGTCGCCGAGCCTATCGGATGCGACGCCTACGATGAATGGCCCCGATGCGGCCCCAATGCCGCCAAGGCACAGCGTGTTGATTGCGCCGGTCACGCCGTGGCGATGGGCGGGCACGAAGCTCAACATTGCCGAGAGCAGGCCGGGGAATAGGGCGTAGATCGCCAGCGTCGACAAGAGGCCACCCAGAGCCGAAGCTGCGCCGCGCCCCTGTAGCGTCAGTAGGACGAGCAGTGCACCCGCGAAGGCGGCAGCGAAAGCGACGTCGAATTCTCCCCCCGTGCGCAGCCTGCGGCGCCGGTCGGCCAGCATACCGCCCATGAAGCCGCCGACGATGCCACCTATCAGCGCGGCAGCGCCAAAGAGTGCACCAGCGGATGTGATGTCGAGCCCGAGCTCGCGCACGAAATAGGAAGGCACCCACGCCGCGAAACCTTGCCCCGATGCCATCGCCAGGGTGCCAGTGAGCCACAGCCACCGCAAACGGCGATCGGCGAGCGCGGCACGCACGGCCACCCACGAAGACTCCGAGTCTGCGCCGGAGCGAATGCGTCGCCCTTCCGGTAAACTCAATACCGCAGGCAAACAGATCAATCCGGCGGCGCCGTAGATGAAGAACACGCTCCGCCAGTCGAGGCTCTGCACCAAACGGCCGCCGAGGCCGACCCCAAGGCCGCCGCCCAGGGCAGCCGCTGCGGCGAACAGACCGAGCGCACGCCCGCGCTGCTGCGGCGCGATTCGCTCGGCGATCAACGACAGGGCGCACGGATACAAGCTGGCTTCGCCGACACCGGTGAAGAAACGCGCCCAGAACAGCGTCCAGAAGTCGACGGCGAGTCCCGAAGCGGCCGTCGCGATACTCCATGCGACGAGCCCGAACGCGAGCGCGTATTTCCGCACCAAGCGATCGGCGGCGTACCCGAAGCCAAAACTCGATATCGCGTAAATCAGCGAAAACGCAAGACCGCCAATCGTGCCTAGCTCGGTATCGTTCAGGCCCAGGTCTTGGCGAATGGCCGGAAACAAGATCGGTACGACCTGGCGATCGGCCCAGTTGACCGTACCGATGAGGGTGAGCACCGCCAGCAGGTACGCGGGCGAGTGCCGCGCGCCAGGGGCGCGGCTCGCGTCGGGGGCTGGCTGGTCGGTGATCTGCATGGCCGAACTCTATCCGAGACTACCGAGGTCGAGTGCTCGGGTGAGGCTGCCCCCCCATCTGCCCTCATCGCCGCGGCACGCTCGCCAGCAGCTCCGGCGCGCGAAACGCGAGATAGATCGGCAGTCCAAGCAAACGATACCGTACCCGATCGCCCTGCGTTGTCTTCACGTCCACCTTCATGACGGACGGCGGATTTTCGTCGAGCCTCGCGAGCGAAAGGCCTTTGTCGAACATGAATTGGTGCAGGCTCTTCATGGCGCCTGCCGTTCCTGATTTCAGCTCGACGGGTACGATGCGACCTGTTGCTTGGAAGAGGTAATCGATCTCACCGGGCCGACCTCCTTCTCTTTGGTCGATACACGACCAGAGCGACGGCGCGGCCGCGCCCAGGGGCGCGGCGGGCGTCGTTTTCATCGCCGGGTCGGGGTAGATCACGCCGGCGCCTTTGCAGGTCGGACAGGCGCCCTCGGAGTTCGTGCGGCAATCGCGCCCACGACAACTTTCCGCTCTCGGCATGGAGCCTCAGCGCCAGCCCTTTTTGCGAGTGAATCGCAATCGGGTGGCCGCCACTGTCGACATTCGCCCGAAAATCCAATGAACTAGTCGGATGGCCATGAAGGGTCGCGCGCGACTGTCCTACGGAATCCTCGCGGGGGTGATGCTGTCTATCGCGAACGCGGCTGCGCAGCCGACCTCGGCGGACAAGGCCGTCGCTTTTCAGTTGTTCGACGATGGCGAGAAGCTCATGGGCGCGGGCAATCCGGCCGCCGCATGCCCGAAGTATGGCGAGAGCCAGCGGCGCGATCCACAGCTCGGCACGCTGCTGCGCCTCGCCGACTGTCAAGAGAAAGTGGGAAAGACAGCGAGTGCGTGGGCCAGCTACAAAGAAGCGGCCGAGTTGGCGGCGCGCAGCAACGCTGCGGGGCTGAGCGAGCCGCGCGAACCAACGGCGCGCGCGCGCGCCGCCGCGTTGGAACCGAATCTCGCCCGGCTGACGATCGTGGTGACACATGCGCACAGCGCGGACCTCGAAATCCGGCAGGACGGTGAGCTCATCGGCCGTGGCGCGTGGGGTTCCGCCATGCCGGTCGACCCGGGTAAATACACGATCAGCGCCCAGGCCAACGGGAAGAAACCCTTCGTCAGAGTGGTCGAAATCGCCGCAGCCGGAGCCAAAATCGAAGTGACGATCCCACCGCTGGAGGACGGAGTCGTGACGCCTCCCAACGCGCCGCCCGTCATCTCGACCGGCGCGGGCGCAATGCCGGCGGTGGCCGCACACCCAACGTCGCCCGAACGGAGCGCGACCGGAAACCGACAGCGTCTGCTCGGGTACATCGTGGGCGGCGTCGGCGTCGTTGGCCTCGGGGTCGGCGCCGCTTTCGGTCTGAACGTCATTTCGAAAGAGGCGGAGCGCGACGCCATTTGCCCATCGGGGCGCTGCACGCTTGCAGAGGCGCAGACCATTGCAAACATCAACGACGACGCGCGCTCGAGCGCAGTCGCGTGCAACATCGCGTTGGTGCTCGGAGGCGCGGCGATCTTGGGAGGCGTCGCCCTCGTCTTGTCGGCTCCTTCGGGTCAGTCGCAGACTTCGGCCGCGGTGCCTGCGTTGCGCATCGGGCCCTGGGGCGGGCTGAACTCGGCAGGAGCAAGCGTGCAAGGCCGTTGGTGATGGTGCTGGTCGAAGCCTGTCGAAAGCGCACGGGCTATGGGTTCGAACGACGGTTGACGAGGTGGCGCGTGATCGACAAGACGAGGTTAGGGCGACTCATCCTAGGCGCTGTTCTCGCGGCGTCTTGCAGCGTGTCGAGCCGTGTCATCCAAATCGATGAAGGTGTCGACGCCTCGGCGGGGGCGGGTGGCAGCGGAGGCGGCGCCGGCGCGGCGGGAACATCCACGGGCGGCGCAGGGGCAGCCATGCCGGATGCTTCGGCAGGCGCGGGGGGCGGTGGCGCCGCGGGCACGGCAGGCGGTGGCGCGGCTGGAGCAAGCGGAAGGGCCGGATCGGGAGGAAGCACGGCAGGCAGCGGCGGTGGCGGAGGGTCGGCGGGCACGACCAGTGTGGACGACGGGGGTAAAGGCGACACGAGCATCATCGTGGACAGCGGTGACGCCGAAGCTTGCACGCCCATCGGCTGTACGACGCCTAACGGCAACTACTGCGGACGCATCGGCAATGGGTGCGGCGGGGCCATCGAATGCGGCCCATGTCCGACCGGCCTCACGTGCGGAGGTGGCGGCACATTCGGCGTTTGCGGTGCCTCGCTGGATTCCGGCGACTGCATACCCGTCACCTGCGAGCCGGTAGGCGGCCGTTATTGCGGAATGATTGGAAATGGATGCGGTGGCGCGCTCGACTGCGGATCTTGTCCGACCGGCCAAACGTGCGGGCTCACTACGGCCAATGTTTGCGGCAAGCCGTGCCCGCTCTGCAGCTTGGTTCCGACGTGCCCGGAAGCGAGCACGACGATCTTGACGGGCAAAGTCGTGACCGGCGCCGCCACGAACGCCGACCCTGTCTACAAGGCGAGCGTCTATATTCCCAACATTGCGCTCGGCGAAAAGCTCGGCCCGATCCCGTCGGGAGCGAGCTGCGATCGGTGCTCGCCCCTAACTCAAGACGTCGCGCTGGCGAGCGCCGTCACCGGACCCGACGGCACCTTCGTGCTGCAGGGAAAGGTCCCCTCTGGGCAGGGGATCCCGCTCGTCGTTCAACTGGGTAAGTGGCGCTACGAAACGACGATCGACATCAATCCTTGCGCCTCCAACGTGCTCCCCCTCGGCACGGCTCGTCTGCCCCGCTCGCATGCGGAAGGAAATCTCCCGCTCACCGCCATCTCCACCGGGAACGTCGACGCGCTCGAGTGCCTCCTGCGCAAGATCGGCGTTGTCGACACCGAGTTCAGCAATCCCGGCGGCCCTGCCCGAATCCATTTCTACAGGAACAACGGGGCCATGTACGACACGGCTACACCGAGCCAGGCCGCGCTCGTCGGCAACCCCGCCGTCTTCGACTCGTACGACCAGGTCCTCTTCCCTTGCGAAGGGAGTCAAACGATCGAAACGCCGGCTCAGTTGACGAACTTCATCAACTACACGTCCAAGGGCGGTCGCGTCTTCACGACCCATTTCAGCTATACGTGGCTTTACCAAAATGCAGGCTTGGCAACCGCCGGAGAATGGCAGGTCAGTCTGGCGAATCCCCCCAACCCCCTGATTGCCGACATCGATTTGACGCATCCAAAGGGGCAGGATTTTGCGACGTGGCTCGGAATCGTTGGTGCGCTGTCCAATCTCACCCCCCCGCAAGTGTCGATCTACGAGCCGCGGCGCAATCTGAATGCCGTTCCCCAAGGGCAGGGCGGCGTGCGCTGGATCTACGCCGATAACCCCATGGTCGTGCAGCACATGACGATCGACACGCCGGTCCTGGTGCCGCAAGATCCGGACAAGGTGTGCGGTCGCGTGATCTACAGCGACTTTCACGTCGCCAACGCGTCGAATCAGAGCCTGACGTTCCCCGCCGAGTGCCTGATGCCCGACCTGAGTCCGCAAGAGAAGATCCTCGAGTTCATGCTATTCGACCTCGCGTCGTGCATTGGGATCGATCGTCCGCCGCCGCTGCCGCCACCGCTGCCACCACCGCCGCCTCCCCTGCCGCCCGGCGATTGATCACGATACGGATTTGGCGCGCGAGAAGACGGCTCCGCGATGGACCCAGCTGTGCGTCTGCCGAAACCCGTTGTTCCCGTTCAATGGGCCCTCCCTTCGAGACGCGCCGAACGCGCCTCGGACACACCTACGGGGACAGCCTTCGAACGGTTGCCAACGAATGCCGCCAAATGCTGGCCGGTCAGCGTCGACTTCGCCGCCACCACATCGGCCGGGGTGCCTTCGAACACGATGCGCCCGCCGTCGTGGCCCGCGCCGGGCCCGAGGTCGATGATCCAGTCGGCGTGCGCCATCACCGCCTGATGGTGCTCGATCACGATGACCGACTTTCCGGAGTCGACGAGCCGATCCAGCAGGCCGAGCAGCTGCTCGAGGTCGGCCAAGTGCAGCCCGGTGGTCGGCTCATCGAGCACGTAGACGCCGCCATCGGCTCCCATGTCCGTCGCGAGCTTGAGCCGCTGCCGCTCGCCACCCGACAGCGTGGTGAGCGGTTGACCGAGCCGCACGTAGCCGAGCCCCACGTCGGCCATGCGCTCCAGGATCGCGTGCGCGGCCGGTGTACGCGCCTCACCCGCGCCGAAGAAGCCGACCGCGTCTTTGACCGACAGGTCGAGCACCTCGGCGATGTTGAGCTTGCCGAGGCGGTAGTTCAGCACCGACGCCTGGAACCGCCGCCCCTCGCACTCCACGCAGACCGTAGTGACGCCAGCCATCATCGCCAGGTCGGTGTAGATCACCCCGGCGCCGTTGCAGGTCGGACAGGCGCCCTCGGAGTTGGCGCTGAACAGGGCCGGCTTCACGTCGTTGGCCTTCGCGAACGCCTTGCGGATCGGCTCGAGCAGTCCGGTATACGTCGCCGGGTTGCTGCGCCGCGAGCCATGGATCGGAGCCTGGTCGACCGACACCACGCCGTCCCGGCCACTCACCGAGCCGTGGATCAGTGAGCTCTTTCCCGACCCCGCCACGCCGGTTACCACCACCAGCACGCCGAGCGGGATGTCGACGTCGACGTTTTGCAGATTGTGGGTGCGGGCGCCGCGCACCTTCATGACACCCGACGGCTTGCGCACCGACGGCTTCAGGGAGGCCCGGTCGCTCAGGTGACGCCCGGTGAGCGTGCCGCTGGCCCGCAGCTTGTCCACTGTGCCCTCGAAGACCACCTCGCCGCCAGCGGTGCCGGCGCCGGGGCCGAGGTCGACGATGTGGTCGGCGATCGCGATCACCTCCGGCTTGTGCTCGACCACGAGCACGGTGTTGCCCTTGTCGCGCAGCCGCAGCAGCAGCTCGTTCATTCGCTGGATGTCGTGGGGGTGCAGCCCGATCGTCGGCTCGTCGAAGACGTAGGTCACGTCGGTGAGCGACGACCCGAGGTGGCGGATCATCTTGGTGCGCTGCGCCTCACCGCCCGACAGCGTGCCGGAAGGCCGGTCGAGGCTGAGATAGCCAAGCCCGATCTCCACGAACGAGTCGAGCGTCTCCCGCAGCGTCTTCAGCAATGGCGCGACGGACGGCTCGTCCAGACCGCGCACCCACGCGGCCAGTTCGTTGATCTGCATCGCGCACGCGTCGGCGATGTTCTTGCCCTTGATCTTGGAGGACCGGGCGGCCTCGCTGAGCCGGGTGCCGCCGCAATCAGGACAAGTGGTGAAGGTGACCGCGCGCTCCACGAAGGCTCGGATGTGAGGCTGCATCGAGTCGACGTCCTTGGACAGGAACGACTTCTGGATCGTCGGGATCAAACCCGCGTACGTCAGGTTGATGCCATCGACTTTGATCTTGGTGGGCTCCTTGTGGAGCAGGTCGTGGAGCTCCTTCTTGGTGTACTTGCGAATCGGCTTGTCCGCGTCGAAGTACCCGCAGCCGCGGAAGATGCGGCCATACCAGCCTTCCATGCTGTAGCCGGGGATCTTGAGCGCGCCCTCGTTGAGCGACTTCTTGTCGTCGTAGAGCTGGGACAAATCGATGTCGTTCACCTGCCCCTTGCCCTCGCAGCGCGGGCACATGCCACCGGTGACCGAGAACGTGCGCTTTTCCGTCTTTCCGCCGCTCTTCTCGATCGTGATCGCCCCGACGCCGCGGACCGACGGCACGTTGAAGGAGAAGGCGTTGGACGAACCGACGTGGGGCTTGCCGAGGCGGCTCCACAGCACGCGCAGCATCGCGTTGGCGTCGGTCGCCGTGCCGAC
>Ga0190265_10001663_pt1 | contig 14626 bp, 8 predicted proteins | sample Popmic124T_FD_133135 | JGI IMG/M metagenome (GOLD analysis project Ga0190265, IMG submission 133135) | Populus adjacent soil microbial communities from riparian zone of Indian Creek, Utah, USA - 124 T | ecosystem: Environmental > Terrestrial > Soil > Riparian zone | place: USA: Utah | collected...
CGACGGACTGTCACCACCGCTTTGCGGTCCGCCGGACGACACCTGTCCGTTTACCGCGGAACCCTGGGCCATCGGTGCACCAGTCGGTTACACGCCTGGAAGCCAGATCACGGCCTTCGACGTGGTGTTTCAAGTCAACCTGAATCAGTCAGGCGGCCACGTACGCGCGTACTTTCAGGAGGGGCTGAATGCCGGCCGGGTGATCATCATCATTTCCTCGTTAAGGGATGCGGTGTTCATGGGCGGTCAGGACGGGTTTCCGGCGTTCTTCATGAAGGATTCAACTGCTGCGGATGCCAGTCCGGCGTCACTGCACGTCACCCTATCGTCCTGCGCCGGCCTTGCCGGCGACATCGACTGCGATGGCAACATCGATGAAGACGATCTGGCTTTGTTCGTGGGCGTCCTGATCGGCACGCAATCCAACTCCGAGTACGTCTCCCGTAGCGATCTGGATTCGACAGGCACCGCCGATGGGCGGGATGTGGCGCCGTTCGTGGCCGCATTCCTACAACCGTAGCCCAAGGAAAGCGGCCATGCTCAAATCATGCAAGCCATGCCTTCGATTCGGCTTCACGCTGCTCGAACTGCTGGTGGTCATCGCGGTCATCGGATTGCTCGTGTCGATCCTGCTGCCGTCGATGTCCGCAGCGCGCGAGCGTGCGCGGAGGGTGACATGCCTCAACAACCTCCGCGGCATCTGGTTCGGGGTCTATTCCTATTCGATGGCCAACGAAGACCATGTGCCGTTCATCGAGGACGTTAATGCCAACGATTCAACGGCCGACCCGTTCAGCCCGAACTATCCGACGGCGGTCGGCACGGTCCTGGGGACCTATGTGCAGGAACGTGGGTGGCACTGTCCCTCGGCAGTCGAGGGATATCCGCCCGCGGCCGGCGGCGGCGGCTGGAAACTCACCTACACATTTCATTACGCCGGTGCGTTTGGGCAGGGCATTCCCTACGACGACCATCCGGCGGCCAACACGGGTGGCCCGACTGATCCCGCCATTTCAAATTACGCGCAGTTCGACGGCCGCCCGATCAAGCTGCTCGACGGCCGGCGGTACATCGGCAGCGAAAGTTCGGTAGCGAACTATTCGTCGAAAAACGGCCGCTGGTGGCATGGGCGATGGGCGATGGGCGCTGGTGCGCGACGCCTTCATTCAGAGGACCCAGCCGCTCTTCTTCTCGCCGCAGTACCCTCACCGCGGACGGCCTCAGCCCCGCGTCGACCTCGGCAATTATCGATCGACTTTCGAGCAGCAAACCAACTCGAAGTCGGCGAACACGGGGTACAACGGATTGTTCGCCGACGGGGAGAACACGGAGGTGCTCTTTTCCCGTGATCCCCAACAACACCCCTCGGGGTATTAGTTTCAAGATTGTATTCAGACAGGATGAAGAATTGAATGACGAATGGCTGAATCATTGGGCACATCGGTTCGCAGTCAACCTTGCCACAGGTGCTGAAGCCTTTTCGAGAACGGCATGCGCGACTAGTTCGCAGGCCGGCTGCCCGCGGTTGCAATCGAGGCCGCCGCGCCGCATAGTGCCGTGCATTCCAGCCGGGGCGATACAAGGTTGATCTCAATGTTGATCCTGTCGCTCCGTCGAAGTTCCTTTTCACCCCTGTGCCGCACACTTGGAGTCTTCAACATCATGCGTTGTGCCTCAATCAGTGAATTCACACCTCGAATCACGCCCACCGCAGCTCGGCTCGTCGCTGTCCTCGCGGTTCTGCTCACGTCAGCCCCGGTTTGGGCGCACTTTGTCTTCGTGGTTCCGCAGGGCGACGGAAAGACCTCGCACATCATCATGAGCGAGACGCTCGCTCCCGACGACGCGGTGAACATTTCGATCATCAAGGATGCACGATTCGTTTTGCGTGAGCTGGATGGATCAGAACAACCACTGACGTTCGAATCACTCGACGCCGCGCAATTGCGAATGGCGACGCCGGGCAAGGGAACGCGCGTGGTCCGCGGCAAAGTGGACCTCGGCCTGACCGAGCGTGGCTCGGTGACGCACGTCCTGCTCTATCATCCCAAGACGATTCTCGGAGACGCATTTGATGCCCGCACCGTCATCGGCTCCGTGATGCCGGTCGAGTTGGTTCCGGTCAAGGGTCCTGCTGAAGGCGAGGCTCACCTGAAGTTGCTGGTCGAGGGCAAACCTCGTCGGGATGCCGAGGTGACCGTCATTCACCCTGACGGCGCTTCGGAAAAGATGATGACCAACAAGGAGGGCCTCACGCCCGTTCTTACCCAAACGGGCCGGCATGGTGCCTGGGCGCGGTATTGGGAAGAGAAGCCGGGGGCGCGTGACGAGAAGAAATTCTCCCAAGTTCGGCATTATGCCACGCTTGTCTTTGACTTTCCCAAGTCACCTCAGACAGCCGCCGCCGTGGCTGGTAAAGCAACTGCACAGTTCCGCGACTCCTCCGATGCCGCCCTTGTCGAGCGCTTCACGGACCTGCCCTATGCCACATCGAGCTTTGGCGCCGTGGTTTGCAATGGCTGGCTGTATGTCTATGGCGGCCACATCACACCCACGCATGAGTACCACACGGCCAGCGGGTCGGGTCAGTTTCACCGACTGGACCTGTCGGAAAGAAAGACCTGGCAGGTGCTTCATGAGGGGCCGCGACTTCAAGGCATGAACCTGACAACCTGCGACGGCGCCATCTATCGCATGGGCGGCATGCAGTCAATCAACAATCAGGATGACGAGGTCGACAATCGATCGACGGCGCAGGCTGCACGATTCGATCCGGCCAACATGACCTGGTCGGACATCGCGCCCTTGCCCGAGCCACGTTCTTCACACGATGTGGTGGAATCTGGCGGCCGGCTCTACGTCCTGGGCGGCTGGCACATGCGCGGCAAGGGTGAGAAGCCCAGGTGGCTTGATTACATGGATGTACTGGATCTCGCCGCGACCAAGCCGCATTGGGTCCGCGTGCCGCAGCCGTTTCATCGCCGGGCTCTCATCGCGGCCGTTCTCGATCGCCGCATTTATGCCATCGGCGGTTTCGATGAGCACTCCAATCCCAGCATGGACGTTGACATCTATGACCTCGGCAGCGGTGTCTGGTCCAAGGGACCGCCGCTGCCGCAACCGTCGCGCAACGGTTTTGCTCCCGCGGCGGGCGTGCTAGACAGGACCCTTTACGTGAGTGTTTCCGACGGGAGTTTCTGCCGACTTGCTGCGAACGAATCCAAGTGGGAGCGGGTTGCCTCAACAACGCCCCGAATCGTTCATCGCGTCGTTCCTTTCGGCTCAAGGCTGTTGGTCGTCGGAGGGGCGGCGGAGGGTGACAACCTGGCGCTCATCGAATCAGTTCGCCCGGAGCGTCCGACCGGGATCGCCAAGGGACGCGATGCAAACCAATCTCACGGCGACTCCAGAGTCGCGCCACAAGCTGCGGCCAAACTCGTTCGAGTTCGCTCATCGCCGTCAGCCAGAGATGCACTCGCGGCAGGGCAGCGAAGTTGCCCGATCATGACGGATGAGAAGATCGACGAGGACAGCCCCGCGGTCGAGTACCGCGGCCGCACCATTGCCCTGTGCTGCGAAGGCTGTGTTCGTCGATGGAAGCGAGATCCGGACGCGTATGCGGCAGCCTCGATTGAAATGCTGCCCCAACTTGCCGGCCAGACGATTCCGCCACGCAAGCTCAAGCAGGTCTATTGCCCCGTCTTCACCGATCGCGTGGTCTCGGAACATGACATCAAGGTGGACTATCAGGGACAGACGGTTTATCTCTTCAGTCAGGAGGCACTGCGGCAATGGAAGGCCGATCCGGAAAAGTACGCCGCCTCATCCGCCCCTTGAATGTGGACCGACATGAGGGTACCTGGCTCCGTGCCTCGCGCGCCATTTGTTAGCCGCTGATCATGATTCCATTGGCAGCCTTTTGTCCTGAGCCCCAGAGGACATGCCCGTCAATCGCCTGCCGTCCAAAGCCGTCGTCCTCGGGTCCTCGCCAGGCCGGGACCCGAGACGCACGGCTGAGGGCAGGCGGCATGAATCGCAGTCCAGTACGCCGTTCGGCGCCGTCTGGCACCGGGCGTGACGAGCGCTGATGGAACCGGGCGAATCACTCCGCTTGGCGCGACCGGCGCTCGGCGTCGAACGTCGAAAGCCGCACACCTGCCGGTAATGCCAGAGTCCGAGGGTTCCTCTTGTTACCCGCAGATGATGCCGGACCGTGCTGCAAGAGAAGATTGCGCCGATTCCGTTCAAGTGGCTAGGAGTGCCAGACCCTCCGCTCCGTCTGGCCTCGAAATCATTTTGACTTTTCGAGAGGCGACTCCACAATCGTTGACCGAAAGGTTGAGCGTGCATCCCCGTAAAGTATGGATAATGAACCTTGCCGCATGCGACAGCTCGTTTTCGATCGACGACCTCGCGGCCCGAATCCGCAAGTCGTCGAACTTCCGTTTCAACTGGCAGTTCTATCAATGCACCGGCATTGACCCTGAGTCGCCGACGGAACTTCGACAAGCGCTTGACGCGATCATCACCATGCCGGAGCTTCATGAATTCCTGAGAGGGTCGTTCGATCCAATGTATGCTGATGCGTTTGCAGTCGAACCCCTTCACGAACACTGTCAGGTCGTCCCTGCCGCAGGCGAGTTCGAGAACATTCTGGCCGCGGCAGCCGGCGATCATCTGGGCGCATATTCGCAAAAAATGCGCGATGCAACCACGGGCGAAAAGCAGCGCATCAACAAATTGTTCGGAGGCATCGGAGAGTATCGCGCATACCGGTTGACGCCCGGAAACATCCCGGACTGTGCCATGTGCCGCGATGGCGACAATCACTTGTTCAGCACCTGGTTCTTCGGCGTAGCATGGGACTGGTGCCTAATCGCCTTGTGGCCGCAACGAAACTTGCTCTGGATGGGATGCTTGACGGACACTGACTAAGGTCAGCAAGGCCATGCAGGCGATGATGACCATGGTGAAGATCGATAGCGAACAACTGAAGCCCGTACTGGCCCAATGAAAGACGACCGTCTCACCCCCGGGATCATTTTGGCATTACGCGGGCCGCCTGTCCGAAACAATCAAACGGAGCGATCCGTCGAAATGCGCCATGCGGCGCCACTTGCCGTAGCGCTCGTCCCAGGCCCCGGACGACAGGTCGTCCTTGAGGGCTCGGACAAACCGCACTTCCACTTCGCGCTCGACAAAACCCCACACCGATTGGCTGCGGCGCACGGATTCGTCCAAGAATCGCTCCGGTCGCGCGTAATAGGCCTCCGTAAACCCGTCGATGCAGTCACGCGGGATGGAGACGGTCTGAACGGCGGTTTCGCCACCGAGTGTCGCTGTGATCCCTGCGATGGGAGGTAAACGGCCCCGGTCCGCAACGATCAACTCCGGCACATAGTCGGCGAGCCAGAATCGATCGAGGGCATCCCCGTCGAATGTCAGCACGACAATGGGACCGCGCGTGACTCGTCGGAGTTCCTGCAATCCCCTTTCACGGTCGGACCACTGATGCACCGTGACCATGGCCATGGACGCATCGAACGATTGATCATCGAACGGCAGCGCTTCCGCGATCGCGGCCAACGCCGGAACAAGGTGCGGGGGCCGCTGCGCGCGCATGGTCTCTGAAGGTTCGACAGCGGTGACGTGACGATCCACTGGTTCGTAGGAACCGGCCCCAGCGCCGACATTCAGGACGGTTTTCGCAGTGCCAAGCGCGGCATGAACCATCGCGGCAATCCGCGGATCGGTACGGCGCTGGACCGCGTACCCGTGTCCGTGCGTGTCATAGTCGAAGTCGCCCGCCCGATTCATGTCCGGCAATATCGCATGTGTTTAGCGCCTCAACTCCGACTCCTGGCGATCGAAGCTCTGTTCGTTGGCTGACACGCAGATCGCCTTCATTTTTGTCGCATAGGCATTGCGCGCCGCATCACAAGCCGAGCAGCGCGTTAATTCTCAGTGATGCTCATTTGGATGTCCAATGGTCGCTTCAATTGCGAACGCTGCATAGCGATCATTTCTTGCATGTGAATCCAGCCTTCGTCCATATGGCTGCGTCGGCGTGGGCGTCGAAGGCTTTGCCGCATTCAGGGCATAAAGCCGTCGTCGTCGGGTCCTCGCCAAGCCTGGACCCGAGACGCACGGCTGAGGCAGGCGGAATGAATCGCAGATCCGTGCGCCGTTCGGCGCCGTCAGGCACCGGACGTGACGAGCGCGGTGTACAAGGCGAACCACTCCGCTCGGCGCGACCGGTGCTCGGCGTCGAACGTCGATGGCTGCCCCCTGCCGGTAATGCCTGAGTCGGAGGGTGCCTCCTGATCTGCGTTTTTGAACCATTGCCAATTCTGCGCTGATTGAACATATCCGATTTCATGATGCGTTCGCTCTTCGCAGTTTTTTCGTGAGTTCGTCGAAGATTCGACGCGGTCTTGTCGAGGGCATCAGCCCCGGCGCAGCCAAGGCAATCGTGATCGCCACGAGCAGGTAGTTGCGCACACGCCGGCGGATCACAGCCGGACAAACCATCCAATTCAGCGAGTCGCCGAACACCATGCTGTAATTGTATCGCAGCCTTTTGCACCGAATAGACTACATGGTCGCTCGTTGCGGGGTCACTTTGTTGAATAACGCGCTACTGATGTCCTACTGTCTCCCCCTGCGGCGAAGGCGCTGTATGCCAGTCTCGCCGAAAACGCACACGCGGCGCACGATGAGGCATCTGATCTGAGGGAAGGTTCTGAATCGACCACAGCGGTAGCGTTGATTCTCCCACTTGTCAGGCCTCAGCGTTCCGATGGCTCTTGCGAACTAATTGGAGGGTGTGTCGGCTTTCTGCGATGGGGGAAGAAGTTCCGTCGAGAGCAGCCATGCGAGGTCCTCGCCGAGGAGTGGAACAAGCGCGCCATCAAGGCGGTAGCCATTGGCGCGGAGAGCGGACTCGGCGCGTCGGGCGAGGGCGTCGAATGCGGGCGAGCCTGGTTCCGTGACTTTCCCCTTGGATACGGCGCGAAGAACGTTGCGCTGCGCCTCCTCGTTCCGGCCGGTCGCGAGCTGGGCAGCGGCAAGTTCCAATCGAATCCGGGCCGCAAATACCGCATTGGGAGCATCCTGCTCCGTCCACACCAAACTTTGTTCGAATCGCTCGATGGCTTCCGCGTTGCGACCGAGCCTGGCCAGCGCCCGCCCATGCCAACGCAGAACATCGTGCGTTGACGCGTACTGCAATCCGTCATGTTTTAGCCGAAAGACCGCCGCGTCTGCCAGGAGGGCTTCCGCCTCCTCAAACGCGCCGCGCAGGAATTCGACTGTTCCAAGTCGCTCACGCAATCGCTCGGCGACGGAACTCCTGGCCCGACCGCGTTCAGTGACCAGGGCCAGTCCCTCCGCGCATGCGTGTCGCGCCTCTTGCAGCCGGTGCTGCTCGGAGTACAAGTTGGCGAGGCATAGGTATTGACTCACCCAGCGATCGACATTGGTGCCGTCCTGAGCGCACAGGGCGGCGGCCCGTCGCAGACTCAGCTCGGCGCCTCTCCAGTCCCGTCGCGATTGTTGAATCCGGGAAAGGCGATTCGACGCCTCTGCCGCCGCGTGGAGATTCGGCGCACGAGGGTGGTCCGCCAGCGCCAGCGCTGAGCGCGCATGGGCTTCCGCCTCAGGAAGGGCTCCGCGTCTCCGGAGCGCGTTTGCCAAGTCCATATGTACCTCGAACAGCCTGAAATCGTCCTCTCCGTACAAAGACAGGCCCAGCTCCAGCGCCAACTTCTCGTGCTTCAAGGCCATTTCAGTCTTGTCCGCGGCATCGAAGACTCTTCCTACCTCGTGGTGCAGTTTCATGCGCACCTCGGGCTTGGCGCGCAGGTCCGCGTCCGACATGGCAGCATCCATGAAACCCGCCATATCGCGGGTGCGAATCTGCATGCGGCCGGGAATGTGCCTGTTCACCCGGCTCAGAAAATCCATTAGGAACTGCGCCGTTTCCCGCTGTGCGTCACTCTCAAGGGTTGCCAAACGCGTTTGTTCTTCCGCATCATGCCGCAAGGCTCGGTCGCGTGCCGCCTGAACCGTCGATACGACGCCGAGCGTTATCAGAGCCGCCAATGCAACTGCCGCGAGCAAGGAACTGGCTGTGTGGCGACGGAGAAACTTGCGCACGCGATAGGTTGTGCTGGGCGGATGAGCCAGAACCGTCTCGCCGCCGAGAAGTCGCTGTATATCGACGCGCAGAGTTTCGATGGAGGAATATCGCTGCTCGCGGTCGGGGTGAATGGCCTTCAAAACAATAGCATCAACTTCGCGATTGCATGAAACATTGAGCTTCGATGGTCGCACCGGCGATAGCGCCTCCAGTGCCTTGACCAACATGCCAAACGGTATTGATGGACTTAGGATCGTCCGCCCGGTCAGCGCCTGGTAGAGCACCGCGCCGATGGAATAGACATCCGTCCGAACATCAATCGTGCGCAGCTCGCCACGAAGTTGCTCCGGCGAAGAATAGGCGGGCGTTCCGACAAAGGCGCCGGTTTCGGTGAGGGCCGCTTCGACGTTGGAATCTTGATGTAATTTCGCGAGGCCGAAGTCCAGAACGTGGGGGCGGTCATCCATGTCTACCAGGATATTTGAGGGCTTGATGTCGCGATGGATAATCCCGCGCTGGTGGGCATGTTGGATCGCGTCGCACACCTGAACGAAGAGTTCGAGGATTTCGCGAATGTTGCGACCGGTGGCATGGCCGCCGCTCTGGACAGCCATGTTCTGCCTGGACTCGGCGGGAGCCTCGCCCTCCCTGCATCGCTCGACAGACTCGCCATCCTCCCCTTTGTGCCTTCGTGCCTCTGTGCCTTCGTGCCTTGTTTTCTCCCTCGCCCACCTGTCGATCGGCACACCATCCACCCACTGCATGACCAGGACCGACTGGCCGTCGATCGATTCGCTGCCATAAACCGTGACAATATTGGGATGGTCCAGCGCCGCTGCTGCCTCGACCTCGCGCTCGAAGCGCTGCCGCATCACCTCAGTGGCGAAGACGCCCGCCGAAACGCGCTTCAATGCAACCAACCGGCCGGTGTTCGGCTGACGCGCCTGGTATACGATCCCCTGCCCGCCGCGCCCGATCTCTTTGAGTATCTCATAATCGCCGACACTGCAGGGCGCCGCATTCGACACCGCCTTGCGGACGCGCTTTAGCCAGTCGTGGTCAGGCAGTTCAAACCCCAAGTGGTTTACCTGCGCTCCGCGGCCGTTGGTAAATTGCGTGTCGGCGCTGGAGGGTGGATGGTGAGGCATGTTTCGCTCCGATTACTCCGCATCTTCCTCGGCAATCTGGGCGGCAATCAATTCCTGCATGCGGTCGCGGAGCCGCTGCTTGACCTTGTGCACGGCATCCGGCGTGACATCGAATCTCGCTGCGACGTTGACGACGGTGTCGCCTGCGACCAGCCGTTCAAATATCTCCACGTTGCGGACATCCGTATTCTTGCGGAGCGTGTTCATCGCCAGGCGATAGTGGTGGTCCACCCATTCATCGTCCCAAAGTGCGGCCTCGTCGGTGGAGGGCTCGCCAAGGTTGGGCAGGCTGCTCGCCACACTGGTATCTAGTCGCCGATCCTGCCCACCTGGACGCTGGGCCCATCGAAAAATCGCATTTCGTGAGCAGCGGAACAAATAATCGCGAAATCGGCCGCGCCGGGGGTCATAGACGAATTGCGGCAGGCTCTGAGACAGCGAGGCGAAAACCGACTGGACCACGTCTTCCGCGTCGGTCAATTGCAGACCCCGGCCGCGGCAGAAACGAACCAGAAGCTCGCAATAGCGCTTTTCGAATTCGCGCCAAGCGGCGTGATCGCTGGGATCGCGGATGAGCGAGAGGAGAGTGGTGCGAGTGGAGAGGGATTCCATGAATGAGTTTGCCCGATTCTAAATCAAGACTGATTGACGACTTATGATAACCGAATCGATGACGTGAAGCGCCCGACGAATTGCCGGCCCAAATAATATGGACATAGATGTCCATTCTTCTTGGGGCAGCGCCTAGTCCAATACAGACCAATCCGATGGGGCCGACGACAGCACCGGGAATGGACCTGGGTTCGCGTGCCGCAAAAACTGGAGAATAGACATGGTAAGGATTTCCCGGGTCGCTGTGAGTTTTGCGTTCATTATCGTGCGGCCTTCTGCGGTTGGGTTGATTGTTTGCGCGCTCGCGGCTGGAAGCCGGGCCGACACTTTTACATCCAGCGCAGGCCCCATCGGTGCGGGGGAGTGTCTCTGCTGCGCTCCAAATCCATGCTCGGTGACGAACTCAAACTCCATACCCACCTACGTCGACGACGTCACAATGTGCTTTCCGGGCGCGTGCGGTTGTGGACCGGCGGGGAATCTCAGCGCTTATGCCCTGAACGGCCTGGTCGGCGCCCGGTGTACGAACAGCGCCTTTTCCAACAATTGCCGAGGGTCAGGAACTTCCTCGGGCAAACATGAAGGGACGATTACGTTCAGCGGGCCACCGGGCGCTACGTCGGCAATCGTTTCGGCCCATCTCCAGCTTGGCGGCGACTTTACCTACCAGACGCAGGGAGGGTTTTATGAGGGCGGCCCCAGCGTCAGCGTTGAGGTCAAGCTCGGCAATTCCACTTGGAACGGGATGGCCGTGCAGTGGCACTGGCACTACCCAACCACGTCGGGCGACAGCAACGACTACACAGGGCTGCTCGCCGGCTTCGATCCGCTGGGAACGACTCTTACCACTCCTCCAATAGAGGTGCCCCTGAATGTTCCGGTCTACTTTTCGCTCGCATGTGGCGCCGGGGTTACGCATTTCAACACGGAGATTGGACAGAGCGGCAGCAGCGATTTCGGTCTCGGGTTTTCAGGATTCAATGCCGCATTCAACCTGCCGCCAGGCCACACCGCCAACAGCGCGGGCTTCAACATCACGAACAATCAATGGAGCAACAACGGCACTTTTGACGCAGACGGGGATGGCGCTCTTGATTTTCAGGATAACTGCCCCTCCCAGCCTAATCCCGCGCAGACCGACAGCGATGGCGATGGCCCAGGCGATGCTTGTGACAATTGCCCGACGATCGCCAATCCCAGCCAGGCAGACACCGATGGCGATGGCATCGCGGATGCTTGCGATTCCTGCCCCGGCATTGCAAATCCCTCGCAACAAGACAGCGACGGCGATGGGGTCGGCAACGGCTGTGACAACTGTCCGTCGAGAGTGAATCAATCCCAATCGGACGTCGATTTCGATGGGCTGGGCGACGCGTGTGATTGCGACGGAGTGACGCAAGGCCCGCCGGGCGTCATCGGCCTCTCCATCCCGCTCAACAGCATGGATGACTTCTGCCATCCTCGAGACGATGGCGTTTGGAGCCTCAATACGCCCTCGGGCGCGACGTTCAATCATTCGCTCGGAATAGGCTATCTGATCAATCCCGCCTATACGTCTAATTTTACCGATTTTTCGCTTCACGATCACGTTTACACGGCCGCGAACGTGCCCGATCCAACGCGAGCCGTCATCACCTACGCGTTTAACGTGCCGGTGGTCGTCGATCAGGTCGAGATCATCCAGCACAGCAACGGGATCAGCCGGATCGAAGGGTTCGTCGGCGATTCACTCGATTCCCTGACCTCGATCGGCAGCATCTTCGGTCCATCGGGCGACGTGGCCGGTGGCGGTGCCTTTCCGGAGGCCGGCTCACAGGTCTTCGACTTCAACAATGTGATTCCCGGGCGCTACCTGCGGCTCATTGCGCGCAAGACGCCGATCCCCAACGGCTGGGCATCCTATCGCGTCTTTCCGCGGACCGCTGACGGCGTTCGTTTGTTGGGTACAGTCGCTTTGGCCGTCGACTGCGACGCGAATGGTGTCCTCGACGCCTGCCAGGACGACAACGACGGCGACGGCACAATAGACGCATGCGACACCTGCCCCGGCATCGCCAACGTGGGGCAGGCCGACACGGATGGCGACGGCGTCGGCGACGCGTGCGACAACTGCCTGGCAGTCGGAAACCCAAACCAGGCGGATGCAGACGGCAATGGGATTGGCGATCCATGCGAGATGCCGGGTTTTATCACGGTTACCGCGCTGACGCCGCAGGCGTTTCTCGACAGCCTGGTGAACGTGACCGGAGGTATTCGACTCGTGCTGACGGGTCGGACTACGCTGTTGTTGCCCAACCTGGAGTCGGTGAGCGGGGACGTCATTGTCACAGACAACAGCTCGCTCACGACATTGAGCGCTCCTCTGCTAAATACAATTCTTGGCAACTTCGACATTCGCGACAATCCGCTGCTGGAGAGTGTGGTTTTTGGCGAACTGAACACAGTCGGCGGCGACTTCGACCTTTCCGGCAATACGAATGCAACAACTGTTGAGGTCGGAGGCTTGGGCAGCGTTGGGGGCGACTTCGACCTATCGGGTAATACAGATGCCACAACCATAAATGTAGGTGGCCTTAGCACTGTAGGTGGTCGTTTTGATCTTTCTGATAATACATCGGCAACAATGGTCGCTGCTGGTGGCCTGAATAGCGTCGGCGGGGATTTCGATTTATCCGGGAATTCTTCGGCTACGACGATCAACGTTGGCTCCATTGTCGAAGTGGGAGAGGACCTTATTGTTTCCGACAACCCTTCTGCTTCCGAATTGGATCTCGAATCATTGGTTGATGTCGGCAGTGATATCGTGCTGACCGACAACGACTCGCTAGTCACAATCGACTTGAGCTCGTTAGTTGAGGTGGGTGGGGACATAATTGTCAGCGATAACGACTCTGCAGGGGCAATCGACCTAAGCTCATTGGTCGACGTCGGTCAGGACATTGTGCTCAGCGACAACCCATCGGCTTCCACGACGAATCTTGGGGCATTGGTCACTGTGGGCCGGCACATGACCGTCAGCAACAACGCGGGGCTTACGTCACTCAATGCCGGGTTGCTCGCGATCGTCACCGGCGATGTCGTGATCAGCGCGCATCCAATGCTGACAGGCATTATTCTCGGGAACCTCGCCGACGTGGAGGGAAGCGTGACGGTTAGCGGAAACGATCTCGCTGGAACGATCGACCTAAGCGCCTTGGACAATGCTGGCGGCGACGTGACAGTAACGGGGAATGACGGTGCCGGAAGCGTCGACCTCGGTGGATTGCAGAGTGCAGGTGGCGATGTCACCGTCAGCGGCAATGACAGCGCGGGCACCATTGACCTCGGCGGGCTTCAAAATACCGGCGGCGACGTCGTGGTCACCGGAAACCCATCAGCGGCGACCGTCGATCTTGGTTCGCTCACAGACGTGGACGGCAGCGTCACCGTCACGGACAACCCCGCAGCCACGCAAATCGATTTGAGCTTGCTCGAGTCCGTCGGGTCGGACCTTACACTTGAAACACAGGGCACCGCGAGCGTCGACCTTTCGACGGTGGCGGTCGGGGGAGATTTGGACGTGCAGTCCGCTGGGGCGTCGTCCCTGCTGGTCGCCGCACCCGTAGGTACGTCCGACCTAGGCCTGTGCAACGCTCCGACGTGCATTGAATTGCACTTATCTACGGGAGCATTGGCGGCGGGGATGGATCTTGGCATTCAGGTTCCTCCGGGTGCATTGATTCCGGTCGAGGGCTTGGATGCAAACGGCGAGCCGGCGCGCATCGACCCGCTGGCGGCGTATCACTTCAATCTCGTGCCCGCCCTGACAATACCCGGACAGCTCACGTTTGAATTGATCGTCGCCGATTTAACCGCCGCTGATCAGACAGCCGCCCTAGCAGCCGTGAATACCGGCACGCTCACAATAGCAATGACTGAGGATGCACCCGGCAGCGAACCCCAAGCGCTGCAAATCTGCGCTCTGCCGGAGTGCGTGCAAGTTACGCTGTTGGACGCCGCCCACCAGCCGATGCCACCCGGCGGGACGCCAGTCTACATTCACCTTGCGGTTCAGGTTACGCACTTTTCGACTTACGCCGTTGCCATCATCTCGCCGCAGATTGGCGGTGACATGGACTGCGATGGGAGAGTGGACGGTCGAGACGTGTCAGCGTTCGTCCTGGCCCTTCTCAACGCCGGCCCCTATGCCGATGCTCATCCGGGATGCGCGATTCAGAATGGTGATGCGAACGACGACGACGTCGTCGATGCGGCTGACATCGAGCCGTTCGCCGCGTGCGTTCTAAGCGGCCAATGCCAGTGAAGTGCGAAATGATCTCGCGATTATCATTTTCGCCCGCCGTGGTCCTGGAAGCCGAGTCGGCGACTGCGAATTTGGGTGTTCGTTCGGGATCGCGTGGCCATCAGTGGGTCAACAAAGGGTCAGTCGCCACATGAAAGCCACTTGTTTTCGACTGCCTACCGACTGTCAGTAGACTTTGGATCCTCAATTTCAATCAAAAAAACGCACATAAGTCGGTTCGCATGACAGCTGGGCGTTGCGGTCTGAAGGGCTGCCGGATTTGTAGCCTCGCGTGTCGATGCGGAACTTCGACCCGATTGAGTGTCATTCATCACTCAAAACCAGCCAGTGATTATCACTTGAAAACCGGCCACTTTGAGGAGTTGTCGGTTCGTCTTGAAGTTTCTCTCAGCCAAGTTCTGGCTGCAGGAGAGCATCGATGGC
>Ga0190265_10001664_pt1 | contig 14624 bp, 11 predicted proteins | sample Popmic124T_FD_133135 | JGI IMG/M metagenome (GOLD analysis project Ga0190265, IMG submission 133135) | Populus adjacent soil microbial communities from riparian zone of Indian Creek, Utah, USA - 124 T | ecosystem: Environmental > Terrestrial > Soil > Riparian zone | place: USA: Utah | collected...
ATGATGGCCGAGGGCCGCGCGGAGGCGACGACTACGAAGGCTTCATGGCTGCTTGAGCAGCTGGAGCCGATCGCTCGGAACGCCATTGCCGATCTCAAGCCTGTCGAAGTCCTGGCCGCGCTCAAGCGCATCGAAGCCAAGGGCAAGCATGAGACGGCGCGCCGCTGCCGGTCGTTCGCGAGCCGGGTATTCAGATATGGCGTCGCGACCGGTCGAGGTGAGACCGACCCGACCTCAGTCCTGCGCGGAGCCTTGGTGACTCCCAAGGTCCAGCATCACGGCGCTGTCCTCGATCCCGAAGCGGTCGGCGAAATGTTGCGAGCCGTGGATGCCTATTCGGGCCATCTGATCACGCGCCTTGCTTTGCAGATTTCGCCCCATGTCATGGCCCGGCCCGGCGAGCTTCGCCAGGCGCAATGGCCCGAATTCGATCTCGAGAAGGCCGTCTGGAAAATCCCGCCCGAGCGCATGAAGATGCGCCGGCCGCACGCCATTCCGCTGTCGCGGCAGGTGCTGGCCCACCTCGCCGAGCTGAACGAGCTCACCGGCCCGGATGGCTTCGTGTTTCCGGCCTTCCACACGTCGCGGCGGCCGCTCAGCGAGAATACCATCAATCAGGCGTTCCGGCGAATGGGCTATGGCGTGGGAGAGATCACCGCGCACGGCCTCAGAACCACGGCATCGACGCTCCTCAATGAGAGTGGCAAGTGGAGCCCCGACGCGATCGAGCGCTCGCTTGCCCATGCCGACAAGGATTCGATCCGAGCCATCTACAACCGGGGCTTTTACTGGGAGGAGCGCGTCGCCATGCACCAATGGTGGAGCAACTATCTGGATGAGCTTCGCGCCAGAGTTAGACTTCCAATCAGCGCATGACGGTGGAACCACCGCATGGAAGCGCGGACGGACACCGGGCTTTGCATCCACGCCGCGAGCGAAGCCATGGGTCATCCGCACCCGCAGGACCTGGCCGTTTGCGGACTGACCGCATTCTGCGGCTTGCCGTGCATTGCAGGCATTCGGCGGCCGGCTATCCCGTCGGGCGAGCAAAGTTGGTCCGAACGTCCCTGCGGGTCGTCATCGTTGGCCTCCCGAAACGGTGAGAATTTCCCCCGTCATCCATGCCGATCCAGGCGCGGCGAGGAAGATAGCGACCGGACTGAGATCGGAAGGAAGGCCGGGTCGCTTTTCCAGCGGCGTGGCGGCAATGAGGCGCGCTTCCTGTTCGCTGCCCTTCACGCCGATTGCTCGCGCGCCCTCCGTATCGAAATAGCCGGGCATGATGGCATTCACCCTGATCTTCCGCTCGGCGAGTTCGAGAGCCAGGACCTTGGTGATGGCGTTCACCGCCGCTTTGGACGCGGAATAGACGGCGCTGCCCGGCGTATTCCCCAGGGCGGACAGGGAACTGATGTTCACAATGCTTCCTCCGGCTGGATTGAAGCTGGCAACCGCCGCCCTGGTCGCTGTCAACAGGCCGAGTACATTGGTGTCGAAGATATAATGGAAATGAGCCTCATCGATGTCCGGCAGCGCTTTGAAATCGAACACTGCTCCATTGTTGACCAGGATATCGAGCGGGCCGAATGCCGCCACGACCCTGCCCACCATGGCTTCGACAGCGGCGACATTCGATAGATCCCCCTGAACCGCGATCGCCCGCCCGCCCGCCGCCTCAATCTGGCGAACGACTCTGTGGGCGCCGTCCTTATCGCGAGCGAAGCCCACCGCTACGTTGGCGCCCACAGCGCCAAACCCCGTCGCGACGCCCGCTCCGATGCCCTTGGACGCGCCCGTCACCAGGGCAACCTTGCCTTCGAGCGAGAAGGGCGCGGTCATGCTCCGATGTCCAGTCGGGAGATCCGCTCACCGACGAGCCGGAATATGAAGCTGATCGTGGCGGGGCTGCCCGGGAATTGTCCGGTTACCCTGGCGCGGACTATCGTGGCGCCTTCCTCCTCGTCTACGGCCAGGGGCTCCAGCGCGGCCTGATATTTGTCTTTCGTCTCGTGCCACCACTGTCGAATGTCGTGCTGACCGGCATAGGTACGGCCCTCATCCTTGACGATGGCATTCGGGGCGAAGGTCTGGACCAGCGCCTCGCCGTCTCGGCGCTCGTCGGAATCGAAATAGGCTTGGATCGGGAACGGTAGGCGCATTGCACTGCTCCTTGGGCTGAAATTGCGCCCTCCATTTAGGCATCGACACCCATCCCGATAAGCAGGATAAAGATGGATGAGGCATTGCGGAATCCAGGACGATGTATCGGCCGGCACTGAATGACCTTGACGCTGTGATCGCCATTGCGCGCACGGCTTCGTTTCGCGCCGCGGCGCTCGAACTGACCATGTCGACAACCTCCCTCAGCAACGCCGTTGCAAAGCTCGAGTCGAGCCTCGGCGTCCGCCTGTTCAACCGCACGACGCGCAGCGTCTCACTCACCGATGCCGGGCGCGGGTTTGTGGATAAAGTCGGACCTGCCATGCAGGACATCCATGGCGCCATGGATGAGGTGCGGTCGCGGCAGGCAACGCCTTCAGGGACACTGCGTATCAACGCCTTCGCCACGGCCGCGCGCGAGATAATCTCGCCGCTGATCTTGGACTTCCTTCGCCGCTTTCCGCAGGTGCATGTCGATCTCGTCACCGAAGGACGGCTGGTCGATATCGTCGCGGAGGGCTTTGATCTGGGCGTACGAGTGGCCGAGCTCGTGCCCAGCGACATGATCGCGGTTTCGCTTGGAAACCCCCAGCGATATGCGGTCGTCGGCTCGCCCTCCTATTTCGAGACGCATGACAGGCCGCGTGTCCCACCTGACCTCCTCAACCACCCGTGCATCCGCGTCCGCCTGCCGAACGGCGCCCTTTATCGGTGGCAGTTCGAGAGAGGCGCGCGAACGGCGCAGATTGACGTCAGCGGACCGATCACTCTGGACGAGGCCGGCCTGGCACGGACCGCCGTGCTGGATGGAATCGGGCTCGGCTTCTTCATGGAACAGGACGTGCGAGCCGACATCGAGGCCGAACGACTTGTTCGCGTGCTGGAGGACTGGACGCCTCCCTCTTCCGGACTCTGCCTCTACTATCCCGGGCGCCGCAACGCCTCGGCCGCACTCAAGGCCTTCATCGGCCTCGCCCGGGAACTCAGTATCCGCCCGGCAGGGTGATCGTTCTCACGCGCCGGCGTGCGATCTAATTATGCGGCAGGCTGGTTATGGAGGCGCTGATGCGGGTGATCTCGGTCAACGGCAGATCAAAGCAAGCAGCCTTTATCGTCAAGACTCCAACGTCTCTTTTAGGGCTGGCGCCGGGCCTGACGGGGCGATGGCTGTGGGCGCAAGTTCTCCTGTTCGGAGGTGGCGAGTTCCTCAGGTCGAACTGGAGGAACCCGCCATTGGCAATCAGACTTCTTCCGGTACCGATTGCGATCGAACACCTAGAGGCGCGGCTATCCTCGTTAGGGAGCACGCTATGCACATCCGCTCAGCTCAAGGCAGCGATCTAATTCATGGATTCGCACGGTAGGACATCGGGCACTGCATCCAAGCAGCAACCGATGACTCGCGCCACCCCGCGGTACGGACACCAAGAGCGATCTGTTTCGGAAACGTGCCCTCCTGAATCTTCCGATAAAGCGTTGAGCGGCTGAGCCCCGTACGGTCGAGCACGGCGGGCAGCCTCAAGATCCGATCGGGTCTGTCGGTTGAGACTGCGGCATCCTGCTGCATCTAAGCGGTCCTCCTGGGCTGAGTCGGGAGGTTGAAAACCGATCTAGCGGCCGCCGCAATGGTCGGCGGTTCGAGTTTCGTCCGAGAGCCGCGAAAGTCGTTCGGGAGGTAGGTCGGCAAGCTCCAAATCCACCTGCAGCAGACGATCCGATCACCCTTCGTCATCCTCGAACTGCCACAGCGAGATCGGCCTCATGTCGGCCTCGGGAGTGTCGAGCACCGATAGCGGTGCATCCTTCAGCGGATCGATCCGGTCCGCGCACTCGCGCGCCCAGCTGGCCCAGGCGTGCAGCCCGGCATCAGATCGGTGAGCGGGATGCGTCTCGACAACATCCACGAACGCCCTGATTCGTTCTGCCCGGTTCCAGGCTTCGAAATCGCTTTCGAGCTTCGCCATCGCCTCTCGCTCGGCTTCCACGCGCGCTCGCAGCTCGGCGCGGCGCTCCAGTTCCTTCTCGAAGCGGGCGGCGCGCCGCTGGGCTCTCGCGCGTTCGGCCTTGCGCAGCGCGGCGTGCCGGCGCAGGCTGACCATGACTTCAGTCAGCCTCTGCTCGATCCGATGGTGGCGTGTGTCCTTCCAGCTCGACTGGATCCCGCTGCCGTAGCAGGGCTCGATCTTCAGAGTGAATTCGCCGGTCGGCACGTAATCGTAGCTCTTCATGTAGACATAGAGACCGCGACGCTTTCGCGACAATTCGTCCGGAGTCGGTTTGTGTGTTTCGCGCCGCATCCGCTCTTCGATCGAAATCGAGTAGGCCTCCTCGTCCACGACGACCTGGAGCCCGCTCGCGATCCGAAGGCCACGCTTGCCCGGCCTCAGCTCGAACCCGCGCCGCTCGAAGCCCTTGAGCAATGCGTCGGCGATCCGGAGCAGCCGGCTCTTCGATCCAGGATGGATGCGCGCCGGCATGACGTCCGGCTCGACGCAGTGAATGGCCCCGTAATCGTTCGGCTTCTTTCGGACGAGCTCGTCGCGCATCGCCGAGATGACGGCGTGCGGGCGCGCCAGCGTCTCGGCAACCGCGACAGGCCGAAATCCCTTCTCGATTTCGACTGCCGGATCGGGAGGCGGCGGTTCGGCGCCAGCTGTTGCCGCAGCCGGCTTGGCCTTGATCGAGATCGTCTGTGGATGCTTCATGGCGGGCAGCGGAATGCGCCGACTGGCCTTGCCTGCCTGTAGCTTCTGCCAATGCCCCCGCCCCGGCACCGGGATGCGGTGCCTGGTGCAGACCTTCTTAAGGCCGACATCGGATATCTGAAATCTCTTCGCGAGTTCGCGCATGGGCTCCAACCAAACGAACTCGTAAAGCTGCTCGCGGGTCAAGGTTTCGGCTTGAATGGACTGTCTCCCTCGCTCGGCAATGGCGAGTCAAAGACGATTCTGCCGCGGAGCTCCCCCGCCGGGGGCAAAAGTCGCTCCTGCGAGGGTGGGATTCGAATTCTATGCTCAAGACATTGAATCGTCAGCCATTCCCACCTCAATCTCTGATGACTGCCCCCAAGAATGCCCCTCAGCTGGGTTTCCTGGGTCCAGGCTAGGGCCGACGGATTGGAAAGACAGAGGCATCGTCCGCACACCTGCGACGCTTAACTGATTGCTATCACTAGAAGGTGGGCGAACGAATCGGCGACGTTCCCTCATGTGGGCCCACATTCGTGCTCCCGAATCCCCGATATGCGTTTCGCGAAAATGCGCGATCGATCGCTATCGCGAGGCCTGCCAGCTCCCGCCAAGAGCGAGGAACAGCGACACGAGGTTGTCCGACAGCACCGCCTCGGATTGCGCAACCGCGGCATCGGTCTGGGCGAGGACGCGTTCGGCGTCCAGCACCACCTGAAACGGCTCGCGCCCGGCCTGGTAGCGCAGCCGCGCAATCCGCGCCGCCTCGGCGCTCTGGCCGCGGGCGCGGCGCAACGCCGCCAGGCGGTCGAGCTCGCCCGCATAGCGGGTCAGCGCGCTTTCCGTCTCCTCCAGGGCCCGCAGCCAGGTTCCATCGAAGCTCGCCAGCGCGCCCTGTGCCGAAGCCTCGGCCTGGGCGATGCGCGACCGCGCGACCGCGATATTGGGGAAGGTCCACGAAATGAGCCCGCCGAGGCTGAAGCGGAAGCCGTCCCCCGAGACGAGCGCGCCCGGCGAGCCCGCGGTGGAGCCGACCGAACCCCCCAGGCTCACCGTCGGATAGAGATCCGCCGTCGCCACGCCGACTCTCGCCGTCGCCGCGGCCAGCGACCGCTCGGCGGCGCGAATGTCGGGGCGCCGGCTGAGCAAGCCCGCGCCGTCGCCGACCGGGATCGGCTGCGACAAAGCGGGCGCCGTCTCGCACGATGCCGCCTCGGGCGGGAAGTCGGCGGGCGGCCGGCCGGTCAGGACCGAAAGGCGGAAAAGCGCGGTTCGGCGCAGCGATTCCAGGGTCGGGATCGCGGCGCGAGTCTGGTCGAGCAGGGCGCCGGCCTGGCTGGTTTCGAGCGCCGTGCCGCGGCCGCCCTCCAAGAGCCGGCGGGTGAGATCGAACGTCTGCTCCTGGATGCGGACGGTCTCGCGCGCCACAGCGAGCTGCCGCCCCGCGCTGCAGGCGTCGGCAAAGGCGCGGGTGGTTTCGGCGGCGACGGTGATGCGGCTGAGGTCGAACGCGGCCTGCACCGCTTCCGCATCGGCGCGGCTTGCCTGGATGGCGCGGGTGATGCGGCCGAACAGGTCGATCTGGTAACCGATGTCCAGCCCGACATCGTAAAGGTCGCTCGCGTCGCCGCCGGGCTGCTGTCCGTAGGTCGCGCTTGCGCCGATCTCTGTGGTCGGCAGGCGGCCGGCACGGGTCTCGCGCAGCACCGCCCGGGCGCGGCGCAAATTGGCGGCGGCGACCCGCAGGTCGGTGTTCTCGCGCAGCGCCTGCTCGATCAGCCGGTCGAGCAGCGGATCGCGGAACAGGCTCCACCAGCGACCGGGCGGCTCGTCGCCGGTAAAGGCCGGCGACCGCAACGACGCAAACGGCGCCTGCGCCGGCGCGTTCGGCCTCGGATCGACATGGTTCGGACCGACCACGCAAGCTGAGAGCGCAAGCGCGCCCGCAGCGGCGGCGAGCGCGCGCCTCATTCGGCCGGCTCCGGCGCGGCCTTGGCGGCGGCGCGTTGCGGCAGGAGGCGGGCGAGACCGCGGCACAGCACGTAGAAGACCGGCGTGAATACCAGCCCGAAAGCGGTGACCCCAACCATCCCGAACGCGACCGCCGTGCCCATCGCCTGGCGCATTTCTGCCCCCGGCCCAACCGCGATCACCAGCGGGATAACGCCGAAGATGAAGGCGAAGCTGGTCATCAGGATCGGGCGGAGGCGCGAGCGGGCGGCGTGGACGGCGGCCTCGAACGAGTCCATTCCCTCCTCCTCGCCCTGTCGCGCGAACTCGACGATCAGAATCGCGTTCTTCGCGGCCAGCGCGACCAGCACGATGAGGCCGATCTGGGTGAGGATATTGTTGTCGAGCCCGCGCAGATTGATGCCGGTCATCGCCGCGAGAATGCACATCGGCACGATCAGGATGACGGCGAGCGGCAGCGCCAGCGATTCGAATTGCGCCGCCAGCACCAGGAAAACGCAGAGGACCGCGACGGCGAAGATGAGCGGCGCCGTGTTCCCCGCCGCGCGCTGCTGATAGGCGAGGCCGGTCCATTCGTAGGAGAAGCCGGGCGGCAGCGCCCGGGCGGCGAGTTGCTCCATCGCGTGCAGCGACTCGCCGGACGCGACGCCGGGCGGCGTCTGACCCTGCAGCTCCGCCGCCGGATAATTGTTGTAGCGCGCCACCTGGACCGGGCCGCTGCCGTAGCGGAACGTCGCCACCGCGGAGAGCGGCACCATCGCCCCGGAAGCCGAGCGCACCTGCAGGCGGCCGACATCGGCTAGGTCGTCGCGCGCGGTCGCTTCGGCTTGCGCGGTGACGCGGAAGGTGCGGCCGAGCAGGTTGAAATCGTTGACGTAGGTTGAGCCGAGATAGGTGCCGAGCGCCTGATAGACCTGGGTCGGCTGCACGCCGAGGAGCTGGGCGCGGTCGCGGTCGACCTCCGCTTCTATCCTTGGCGACCCGGTGTTGAACAGTGAGAAGACCTGGCCGAGGTTCGGATCCTGCTGGGCCGCGCCCATCATCGCGAACGTCGCGCCCTGGAGCGCCTGGTAGCCGGCGCCGCCCCGGTCCTGGACCATCATCGAAAAGCCGCTGCCATTGCCCAGGCCCGGCACCGGCGGCGGCGACAGGAAGAAGACCTGCGCGCCTTCCTCCGCGCCCGCCACCGCGCCGGTGAGCTGGCCCGCCAGCTCGGCCGCCGACTCGCCCGCGCTGCGCCGCTCCTCGTGGGGCTTGAGGCGCAGGAACATGACGCCGCTGTTCGAAGCGGGGCCGAAGGTCGAGCCGTCAAGGCCGGCGAAGGCCGCCGTCTCGGTCACCATCGGATTTTGCGAGACCACCTCGCGGATACGCCCAACAGCCGCCTCGGTCCGATCGAGCGCGGAGCCGGGCGGAAGCTGGATGACGCCGAACAGGAAGCCCTGGTCCTGATCGGGAATGAAACCGGTGTGCGTCGCGTTCAGCCGCCAGACCGTGAGGCCGAGCAGGCCGGCATAGATGACCAGCATGATCGTCGAGCGATGGACCAGCCTGGAGGTGAGCCAGCCGTAACGCTCGGACACCCAGTCGAAGCCCAGGTTGAACCGGTCGCCCGCGACGCGCAGCGACCGCAGCCAGCGCCTGCTCGCATGCCCCTCCCCCGTCCGGTGCGGCTTCAGCAGGATCGCCGCGAGCGCCGGCGACAGGGTCAGCGAGATGAGCGTCGAAATCGCCGCGGCGGCCGCGATGGTCACGGCGAACTGGCGGTAGAAGATGCCCGGAATGCCCGAGATCAAGGCCGCCGGCACGAACACGGCAACCAGCACCAGCCCGATCGCGATCAGCGCGCCCGAAATCTCCTGCATCGTGCGGTGCGCGGCTTCGCGCGGCGAAAGGCCCTCCCTGATATGTCTCTCAACCGCTTCGACAACGACGATCGCGTCGTCGACGACGATGCCGACCGCAAGGATCAACGCAAACAGCGACAGCGTGTTGACTGAGAAGCCGAGCGCGAGCTGCACCGCGAAGGTGCCGACGAGGCTGACCGGGATGGCGATGATCGGAATGATCGCGGCACGCCATGTCTGCAGAAAGATGACGATGACAAGCACGACCAGGACGATCGCCTCGAGGAGCGTGCTTTGCACTTCGTCAACCGAGGCCTGGACATATTCGGTCGGGTTGTAGGGGATCGAATAGTGCATCCCCGGCGGGAAATCCCGCGACGCCGCCTCGAGATCGGCCAGCACGCCGTTTGCCGCCTCGAGCGCGTTCGATCCGGGCAGCTGCTGGATCGCCACGAACACCGCCTGCCGCCCGTTGGAGGTGCCGCGAATGCCGTAGTCCTGGCTGCCGAGCTCGACCCGCGCGACGTCGCGCAAGCGAGTGATCGCACCGGTCTGGGCGTCAGTCTTGAGAACGATATCGCTGAACTGCGCGGGCTCGGTGAGGCGGCCCTGGACCTGCACCGGCAGCTCGAAGGCAGGGCTACCTCGCGCGAACGGCGCCTGGCCGATCGAGCCGCCGGCGACCTGGACATTCTGGCCGCGCAGCGCGGCGACGACCTCGTCGGCGGTAAGATTGCGCGCCGCGGCCCGATCCGGATCGATCCAGATGCGCATCGAATAATTGCCGCCGCCGAACACCTGCACCGCGCCGACGCCGGGCAGGCGGAGCAGCCGGTCGCGCAGCCGCGAATTGGCATAGTTGCCGACATAATCGATACCGATACTGGGATCGGTCGTGGTCATCGCCGCGATCATCAGGAAGTCGGTCGACTGCTTGGTGACGGTGACGCCGATCTGGCGGACCTGCTCGGGCAGGCGCGGCTCGGCGAGCGCGACCCGATTCTGGACCAGCACTTGCGCAGTGTCGATATCGGTGCCGGGCTGGAAGGTGACGGTGATTGAGGTCAGCCCCTGGCCCGAATTGGAGCGCATGTAGAGCATCCCCTCGGCACCGTTGATCTCCTGCTCAAGCGGCGCCGCGATCGTCTCGGCCATCGTCTCGGCCGAGGCGCCGGGGAAGGCCGCGACGACCGCCACCGAGGGAGGTGCGATCTCCGGATATTGCGCGAGTGGGAGCGCCGGGTAGGCGAAGGCGCCGAGCAGGGTGATGAAGACCGCGATCACCGACGCGAAGATCGGCCGTTCGATGAAGAAGCTAGAAATGTTCATCGCTGCACGGGCGTCGCGACCGAGGCGGGGGCGGCCTGCGGGGTCGGCAAGGTCGGCTCGACGTTTGCCGGCGCCGGGATTCGCCCCGGGCGCGGCTGCACCAGCTGGCCGGGCATGGCGCGCTGCAGGCCGTTGATGATCACCCGGTCGCGTGGGCTAAGGCCGCTGCGGATCACCCGCAGATTGCCGGTCAGCGGGCCGAGTACGACGGGGCGCACCGCAACCTTGTTCTGACGGTCGACGACATAGACGACACGGCGGGCGGCGTCGGTGACGATCGCCGCATCGGGCACCAGCAGCGCCCGATAGGGCGGGGTGGCGGCCAGCCTGAGATGGCCCATCATGCCCGGTCTCAGAAAGCCGTCGGGATTGGGGACGATGGCGCGGGCGCGAATCGTGCCGGCCCCGGGATTGATCGAGGCATCGACGAAATCGAGCCTCCCCGCATGCGAATATTGGCCTTCGTCCTGCAGCCGAATGCGAACCTCGCTGCCAAGCCTACCGCCATTCTGCCGCTGGTAGCGCAGCAGCAGTGCTTCTGATCCGTCGAAGGCGAAGTGGAGCGGCGCGGTCGAGACGATCGTCGTCAGCACAGTCTCGTCCGCGGTGACTGCGTTGCCGGGATCGACGCGGCGGTCGGAGATTCGGCCGGAGATCGGCGCGAGCACACGGGTGAAGCCCAGGGTCAGGCTTTGTGCGCGTACATTGGCGCGCGCCGCCGCGACTTCGGCCTGGCCGGCCCGCGCCGCCGCCTGGCGCTGTTCGACTTCCTCAACGCTCGCCGCCTGCGACGCCGCCAGCGTCCGCGACCGGGCCAGCTCGGTGCGGGCGTTGACCAGCGTCGCTTCCGCTCGCGCGAGCTGGGCGCGCGCTTGGTCGAGCTGCGCCCGCGCCGGGCGCTGGTCGATAGTGAAGAGGATTTGGCCGGCTCGGACAAAGTCGCCGTCGCGAAAGTGCACCGCCTGGAGATAGCCGCTGACGCGCGGCTTCACCTCGACGCTCTCGATCGCCTCGAACCGGCCGACATAATCGTCCCAATCCACAACCTCGCGGACCAATGGCGCAGCGACGGTCACCGCGGGCGGTGGCGGGGCGGCGGCTTTCTCGGACGAGCAGGCCGAAAGCAGGGCCAGGAAGAGCAGCAGCGCGCCGCGCGGGCCGATCGATCTGGTGAGCCGCATATCTTCGTACTTTCGATCGAGCCGCCCGAGGAATCGGCGGGCGAGGCGCAGAAAGGCCGCCCCTTGTGTAGCGATTTCCGAAAACCGGAAAAGGTCCCGAAAACCACAAAAAATCATCTCGTACCGGCTTGCTTCTGGTCCAGATCTCCACTTGGCTCCCCAGCTCGATGACGCGGTCGGTCGGGAGCTTGAGGAACCCCATCGCGGATTTGGAGTTTCGGACCATCCAGGGACCCATCCGGTCGTATCCGAAGTCACGGTTGACTGCCGGCACCCAACGGGCGGTCGTCGGTCCAGTCGACCATCAACTTTCGTTGCCGGAAGTACCAATGGCCGTCGACTTTCTGGAAATGATCCAGATACCGGATTGAAGCGATCATCAGACTTCGGCTGGGCCCATCCACCTTTACGTGATGCGCAAGGCAGTAAGAAATCCCCGTTGCGGAGTCTCGCCCCCACGTCACCGTGCTCTGGCCGTTGAAGTGCGTTGTCGCCTCATAGGTGCTCAGATTCTCGAACACGGGACGCAGGCCATCGCGACCGCGAATTTCCTGAGTCGGGACGGCATTGCGGCTGTCCATGTAAACCAGGAACTCGGTATCCGCCGTGAAAAGGGACATCTGGCCCTCTACGTCCCGGCGATCCGCGCAATGTGCATAGCTGTCGACAAGCTCGCGAATGGCAAGACGGTCTGCCATTTCTTCCAAGGTTATGGTCGAGGTCACTGTGTCTCCTTTCTGACCGGCCGAGCGGGCTGTTCACCAATTCTCCAGCGCCGGCCTGACCTCGACCTGGAAGCTCCAGCCACGCCTGCTCTGCGCGCACAGGTGAAAGGCAGTGTCAGCAAGAGCGGCGGGATCGATGAGCGCCTCCATCGGCCTGTCTTTTACGAATTTCTCGATGCCGGGCTTCTCGACCATGCCGTCGACGATCATCAGTGCGACGTGAATTCCCTTGGGCCATAGGAGCCGCGCCATCGATTCCGCCAGGCTGCGCTGTGCCGCCTTGGCCGGGGCGAAGGCCGCGGTTTTGACGTTGCCGCGCAGCGAGGCTGTAGCGCCGGTGAAGACGATGCTGCCAGCGCCGCGCCGCTCCATTCCGGGCACAACCTCCTTCGCGCACAAGAAGGCGCCCATGGCGTTCACGCGCCAGCTATTCTCGAACTGCTCAGGCGTGGCCTCATCGAAATCAGCGAAGACGCCGGAACCCGCATTGTAGAGCAGCACATCAACATCGCCGAGTTCCTGCCGGATCGCCTCGAAGGTTTCGCGCACCGACGCGGGATCGGCAACGTCGCAGGAATAGGCCCGGGCATGCGGGATATCCTCGGCAATGCTGCGGAGCTTTTCCCGATCGCGGGCGAGGAGTGCGACCGAATAGCCCTCTCGCGCAAAGCGTGCGCCCAGAGCCTGGCCGTTGCCCGGACCAACGCCCACAACCACCGCAACGGGGAGGCTTTTGCCATCGTCGTTCATTGCATATTCTCCATCACCACCTGGACCACCGGCTGCCTTCGGTCCTGGCCCAATTGCCGACCAACTCGGCTACCAACCGATTGGTGCCGATCAGAGTCACTTCGGCGCCCGTAAGTCGGTGACTAGCCGATCAGCGCCCGGTGCCAGCCTCGGGAACAGCTTCAGCGCGTTATCGGCAAGGACGGCGCGACTTTCTTCGCTGTCGAACTCAGCACTCGTCTCAACCTCATGGCGGCAAGCGACGGCTAGATCCCTGCGGAGATAGGGATAGTCGGAGCCGAACAGGACTTGGCCCAAGCCGACTTCGGAGCGAAGCATCCGCAGGATGGGCGGGCGCCATGACAGCGCCGTGTCCCAATAGAGCCGGCGCAGCATATCCGCCGCAGAGCCGCGCTGTTCCCCGCCGGGGATTATGTTCATCTCATCGACGATCGAAAAACGCGTCGCCAGATAGGGAATCGTGCCGCCTGCGTGGGAGAAAATATACTTCACGTTCGGGGTGCGCGCGAAGGTATTGCCATAGTGCAGCTGCGCCACCGCGCGCGTCGTGTCGGCGGTGAAATCGATCAACGTATCCGGCAGCCCCAGGCTGCGGACGGCGGAGTCCGGAGACGCGGTCGGATGCACGAAGACGACCGCCGCACGCCGTTCCAGTTCATCGAACAGAGGCCTGAATCGCGGGTCGCCGAGATAGACGCCGCGCGCGTTGGAGAAGAGCACCACGCCGTCCAACTTGAGTATGTCGAGCCCATATTCCAGGGCGCGCAGCGCACCGTCGACGTCGGGCAACGGCAGCGCCGCATATCCGCCGAAGCGGTCGGGATGGCCTTGAATAAGCTCCGCCGAGAACTCGTTCACGCGGCGGGCGAGATCGCGGGCGGCAGCATCGTCGCCCATATGGACGCCCGGCGTGCTGATCGAGGTGATCGCGAGATCGATCTCCGCATCGTCCAGGTAGGAAAGCGCCGCCTCCTTCGACCAGGGCGGAGGTGCAAAGCCGCCGACAGGACCGTGCGCGTCGTTGGTTGCCCGCCAGAAGAAGTCCGGCAGAATGTGGTGGTGGACGTCGATGGTGAAGGACATGGCTAGGCCTTCAATTGCTAGCGGCTTTGATGAGATCGGCGGCTCGACCCCCGATCATGAAGGACGCGGCATTGGTGGGGCCGGAAATGATCGATGGCATGACCGAAGCATCCGCCACGCGAAGATTGCGAACGCCGTGGACGCGAAGCTCGCTGTCGACGACGGCATCGGGGTCGGTGCCGATCTTGGCCGTGCCGACGCCATGGCCGAAGCTCGCACCCGCGGTCCTCGCCAGATCAATCAGATCTTCGCGGCTTGTAGCCTTCGGCCCCGGAACAACCTCCGCGCCCCGGAACTCGTCGAGCGCCTCATTGCTGCCGAGCTCACGCGCGACCTCGATTGCCCGAACGATCGCCGCAAGGTCGCGGTCGGTCCCAAGATGATTGCCCTGGATGACCGGCCGGTCGCGCCAGTCTGCGCTGGCGAGCCGCACTTCGCCGCGACTGGTCGGTTGAATGAGCGCCGGCGCGATCGTGAAGCCTTCTTGTGGGGGAGACCCGAAACGCGCCGCCGCTTCCGGCGTTGCGATAGGAAACTGTTCCAGCACGAGGTTGATATCGGTCGGGTGATCATCGACGCCGCTCGAGAAATAGACTTCGGCCTCGACCCCGTTGCTGTCCGCAGGCCGTTCAGGCATCTTCGATTTATATTCGTACACGACGCCGGACACGAGGACGTGGTCCTGGAGGTTGCGCCCGACGCCGCGCAGGTTGACGACCGGATTTATCCCGAACTTCCGCAATTGGGCGGCATCGCCCACGCCGGAAAGCATGAGAAGCTGGGGCGTGTGGATCGTTCCGGCCGCAAGGATCACCTCGCGAGTTGCCGTGACCGTCGTCGTGGCGCCTTCAACGACGAGTTCGACGCCGCTCGCACGATCGCCGTCGAAGA
>Ga0190265_10001665_pt1 | contig 14623 bp, 6 predicted proteins | sample Popmic124T_FD_133135 | JGI IMG/M metagenome (GOLD analysis project Ga0190265, IMG submission 133135) | Populus adjacent soil microbial communities from riparian zone of Indian Creek, Utah, USA - 124 T | ecosystem: Environmental > Terrestrial > Soil > Riparian zone | place: USA: Utah | collected...
CGAGGCCGGGCGGATAAAAGGTCTGGGCGAGGAATCCGACGGAGCGCGTCGAGAGGGCGAGCGAGTTGGTGGAAAAGGCCACGGCGGTGCGCCCTTTCTGCACCGCGACGTCCCAGCTGAAGAGGGTCGCCTCGCCCGTGCGGAATGTTCCCAGCACCGTCGGCACGACGCTGGGATCGTTGGGAAAATTTACGACCGTAATGAAGACCTGCATCGGCGTGCCGATGGGCAACCGGATGCCGGCTCGCGTTATCCGGGCGCGATCGGCGGCGAAGTCAATAATGCTGGAGACTTCGGCCGCGCTGAGACGAGCCTGGCCATTAATCGGTGCCAAAATTGGATCGCCCATAATCGGCTGGCGAATTTCCCCCTGCACTCCACCGAACGTCGCGATTGGATAGGCAAACGGCGGTGGCGCACCTTGGATTGCGTAGCCGGCCGCGGCGTTACCTTGGACCACGATCGGACTCACCCCGGGTCCCGGATTCACCACGTAAGGGAGCGCGATGCCGTTGATGTAGACGTTGTTCGCCCGAATGGAATCGGCCGGACGAAAGCCAAACTGCCCGGCCAACGCGATGTCCTCGTCTTTGTCGTAGCCCGGAATGAAAACAAAGGGATTCTGCGAACGCAGCCCCGGGATGGGACCCGGGACACCGTCGCCAGTGACACCGACGCCGCCGACGAGCACACCGTTTTTATAAAGTGGAACGCCACCGGGCGAGCCGTCCAGCGACGTGCCGGGCACTTCCACAATGGCCAGACCAGGCGAAGGGTCGAAGATAATGAGGCTTCCTGGTTTCCGGAATTTGTTGATGTCGGAAATAAACAGATTCGAGAGGCCCACGCCGACGAGTGGGCCGGGTGGAGTGTTGCGCACGCCGGGAGGGAAGTGTTGCTGAATGATGAATCCGGCGGTGCGCGTCGTGAAAGCGTTTTGATTGCTGCTCAAATAGGAGGCTGTCCCAGCTTTTGAGACGCAGCTTGAGATTTCCTCGGCGGTCGGTTCTCCGCCGCGCACATTCCAGACGCCCAGGACGTTGCCTTCGCGATCGGTCACAGCGATGACGCTGTTCGGTGAAATCTGGAGGGCGCGCGTGACCGCCTGGTTGATCACGGTCTGCACATCGGCAGCCGTGAGCTGCGCCTCGGCCAACGCCGGCCAAAGGAGCAGGGCGGAAATGAGGGAGATTAATGAGGCCCGGACGTGCATGGGGGAGCTTTGATACTAGAAAAGCGTGGCTTCGGCTACGAAAATCAGGGGGGCGGCCAGCCGGCAATTCTATTTCCTGCTCCAGATCATGATCCTACTCCTGCTCCAAGCCTGAAGGGGAAGGAGCAAGAGCAGGAGCATTCCTGGCGGACTGGGCCGGCGGCCCCCACCCTCCGGAAGATGCCACTTTTTCCGCCGCGCCCTTAGGCTTGCCAAGGGGGGACGGTTTCCGCATCCTTTGCACCCCTATGCCCTCGTCACGCCCAGCGGCCAGTGCGCGAACCCGACGCTTGCTTCTGGCATTCGCCGGATTGGTCATCGCGTGCGGCTCAGCAGAGAAAGCGGGGGGCGACAATCCGCCAGATAAAGGAGGAGCGCGCGTTGAGATCAACAGCGCTCGGCGCAAGGATGCCCTGGTCGAGATCAAGAGGGATCGCAGGAAAGCGGGCCGGGTTGAAATCGTGAGCGACAGCAAGGACGCGCTCGTTGAAGTCAATAACGGTCGCAGCAAAGCAAACCGGATTGGAATTGTCAGCGATAGCAAGGATTCGCTCGTTGAGATCAAGACCGATCGTCGCAGGGCTTACGAACTTGAAATGGTCAGCGACAGCAAGGATTCACTCGTGGAAATCAATGGCGGGCGCCGCCGTGGAGCGGCGGTGGAGGTCAATGGCCGCCGACCCCGCCATTCTCATTGGCGGTTTGGGGGGCGTTACCTCTTCGGGCAGGAACAAGTCCACGTGGAAGATCCTCCGCTGCCGCCTTCCCAGTTCAATCCCGATCCGGGCAGCGGAAATCTTCTCGAACCGATTGAGCCGCCCGATTTGTTTCCGCCCATTCTCCCCCAGCCGCCCGAGTATGGGGAAGAATCGGTCCCGCGCTCGCTGGGATTGCCGCGCCGCGGCGTGCGCGAGATCGAACCGGAACGGCATCATCATCATCTCAAATATCAAACCTACCCGGACTCAGAAAGCGGCATCGGCCTTACTCCTGGCGCGGAAGCGGTGCCGAATCGCTGGTTCATTGGATTCGGGCGCTGGAAACGCTACGCCGATCCGTCGCCGGAAACGCCCTATCAATCCGGCGCGTTGCGCTTCTGGCATCCGTACCTGCAAAGCCAGCTCAAAGGGGACGCGCCCATCATCGGCCAGGATATTTTCCTGAACCTTACGCTCAACAATTTCTCGCAGTTCGAGACGCGCCGGCTTCCCACGCCGAGCGCGGTGAGTGCGGCGCGACCGAATAGCTCGGAGTTCTTCGGCCGAGGCGAACAGCTCTTCTTCGCCAACGATTTTTCGATCGGGATCGACCTTTTCAAAGGCGAGACCGCATTCAAGCCGGTCGTGTGGGCGTTGCGGCTTCTCGCCGTGGCCAACTACAACTACATCACCGTCAAAGAGAACACAGTCCTGGATCCGGATCCGCGCGGACCGGGATTCACCGCCCCTCCGGGGCCGCTCGTCAACCCGACCCCGGGCGATCCCTTCGTGGGACTCGGGCCCGGTTTGATTCGCTTGCCGGGCGATCTGGCCCACACGCGCTACACCACGCGACACAAAGATTGGTATGCGCTCCAGGAAGCGTTCGTGGAAATTCACCTCCGCGACCTGACGAACAATTACGATTTCCTCTCCTCGCGCTACGGCATTCAGCCGTTCGTCAGCGATTTTCGTGGCTTTATTTTCAACGACACGAATCTCGGCGTCCGCATTTTCGGCAACTACGAGAACAATCTCTGGCAATACAACGTGATCGCTCTCGACATGCTCGAAAAGAACACCTACTCCGACCTGAACAAGTTCGACCGGCGCGATCAGCAGATTTTCGTCGCGAACGTTTACCGCCAGGATTTTTTCGCGAAGGGATACACCGCGCAATTGAGCTTTCACGCCAACTTTGATGGGGGCGAGCGGCACTTCGACAAGAACGATTTTATCACACGTCCCGCGCCGATCGGGGCGGTGCGCGACCATTACGTCCAGGCCTATTACCTCGGCTGGGCCGGAGATGGGCACATCGGCAAACTGAATCTGTCCCACGCGGTATATCAGGCGTTCGGCGAAGACAGTTTCAACGGCATCGCTCAGCAGCAGGTGCAGATCAACGCCCAGATGGCGGCGCTGGAGCTCTCGATCGACAAGGATTGGCTCCGGTTCAAGGTCTCCGGATTTTACGCGAGCGGCGATCCGGATCCGAGGAACTCACATGGGACCGGGTTCGACACGATTTTCGACCGGCCATTTTTTATCGGCGGGCCGTTTAGCTTTTACGTGCACCAGGGGTTCAACCTCGGCGGCACCGCGGTGAACTTTAAGCAGCGCGACAGTTTGGTGATCGACCTGCGCACGAGCAAAACCGAAGGGCAATCGAACTTTGTCAATCCGGGCGCGTTCATTCTGGGCTACGGAAACGATGCGGAGATTACGCCGAAGCTGAAGGCGTTCATGAACGTGAATTACATCTGGATGATGGAGACCGCGCCGATCCGGCAGGTGTTGCTCACGAACCATGCTAGCAATGAATTCGGCTTGGATTGCAGCCTCGGGTTTCAATTCCGCCCGTTGCTGACGAATAACATCATCGTCACCGCGGGCGCGGGGTTTCTGGTTCCGGGTGCAGGCTACAAGGATATTTACCGCGCAAATACGGATCCGGTTTTTGGCTATCCGGGACCGGCCCCCGCGAAAGTGGATAGTTTTCTCTACAGCGGGATTTTGACGCTTACGCTGACGTACTGATGAAAAGGAACGGACGCGTCAAGGAGGAGCCGAGCACAGACTTCGGTCAGGGGGCGAAAGGCAGAACGTCCAACGTCCAACGTCCAACGTCCAACGTCCAACTGGGGAACCTGAGGGCCACGGCTTCGAGTGGGAGACGGTTTGATCTCGAAGAGAGACTGCTCGAGTACGCGGTCAGGATTATTCGATTGGTCGATGCGCTGCCTGGAACGCGGGCGGGCAGACATGTGGCAGATCAACTGTTGCGATGCGGAACATCGCCACTCGCGAATCATGGTGAGCTGCAAGGCGCAGAATCGCGCCGGGATTTCATCCACAAACTCGGTATCTGCCTGAAGGAAATCCGCGAAACGCACCGCTGGCTCCGACTCATCCACAGCGTCCCTCTACTCCCACCCTCCAAGATCGATCCACTCCTTGGGGAGACCGAAGCATTGATCAAAATCTTTTCCGCCAGCATCCGCACCGCCGAAAAGAACAAGGGATGAACGCACTGCCGCGATCTCTTCAATTGGACGTTGGACGTTGGACGTTAAACGTTGGACGTTTCTTTTTCCTCTTCTTCTCTCTCTCCCGCGTTCTCTTCTCCCAGACAACCGACCCGGAAACCACCTCCGGCTACGGCCCTCCCGGCGCCGTCCCACCCGATGTCTCCCTCACCAAGCCGGCCGCCCGTCCGAAACAAAACTGGATCGATCAGTCGCAGGCATCGGCGGACGCCAAGAGCGTTGGCTGCAACCAGTGCCACAACGGCATCGAGCCGATGCACAAAGCCGAGCACGTCGTGCTCGGTTGCACGGATTGCCACGGCGGGAATCCGGCGCGCGGCCTAACGAAAGAGCAGGCGCACATCCTGCCGCACAACAAGGAGTTCTGGAAGACTTCGGCAAACCCTCCGAACTCAAGCGTCTGGCTCAATCACGAATCGCCCGAGTTCATCCAGTTCATGAATCCGGGCGACCTGCGCGTGGCGAAACAGGCCTGCGGACTCTGCCACGCCGAGATCATCCGCAACGTCGATCACAGTATGATGAATCACGGCGCGCTGCTCTGGGGGGCGGCGCTCTATAACAACGGCAGCTTCCATCTGAAGAATTACCGGTTCGGCCAGGCCTATGGGGCCGATGGCGCTCCGCTCCGACTCAACAACTACACGCCGGTCACGCCTGAAGACACAAGACTTCGCGGCATTCTGCCGTTCCTCGAGCCTCTCCCGCGGTTCAACCTGGGCAATCCCGGAAATATCCTGCGCATTTTCGAAAAGGGCGGTGAAAAACAGTTGCAACTCGGCCTCCCCACGTTGGACGAGCCGCCCGGCAAACCACTTCGCCGCTTATCCGAGCGCGGCCTCGGCACATTGAATCGCATCGATCCCGTCTTCCTCGGCCTGCAAAAGACGCGGCTGCACGATCCGTTGCTCGGTTTCCTTGGCTCGAACGATCACGCCGGCGATTACCGTTCGAGCGGTTGTTCGGCCTGCCACGTCGTCTACGCCAACGATCGTTCGCCGACGAACTCCGGCTGGTGGAGCAAGTACGGCCACCAGGGACTCAGTTTCACCGCGGATAAAACGATTCCGAAAAACGAGCGCGGCCACCCGGTCATTCATCAGTTCACCCGCTCCATTCCGTCGAGCCAATGCATGAACTGCCACATGCATCAGGGCAATCTCTTCGTGAATCCGTATCTCGGTTACACCTGGTGGGACCAGGAGACGGACGGCGAATTCATGTATCCGAAGCAGCAACGGAACCCGACCGACGACGAGCTGGTGATCGAAACGCAGAGCAATCCGGAGGCGGCCGCCGCGAAGGGTCTTTGGGGCGACAAGGATTTTCTCGACAAGGTTTCGGAATTAAATCCCAAGCTCAAGAACACACAGTTTGCCGATTACCACGGCCACGGCTGGGTCTTCCGCGCGGTCTTCAAGCACGATCGCAAAGGCAACCTGCTCGATCTGCGAGACAACAAAATCCCACACGACGACCCGAACAAATTCGCGAGGGCGGTCCACTTGAAGGATGTGCACCTCGCGAAGGGAATGCAGTGCGCCGATTGCCACTTTGAAATGGACGTGCACGGAAACGGCCAGCTCTACGGCGAGCCCCGGAACGCGACGACGATCAATTGCATCGATTGCCATGGCACCGCGGACCAACGGCCGACGCTGATTACTTCCGGGAATGCGGGCCAGGTCGACCTGGCGAACAACAGCAACACGCCTTGGGGGCCGCGTTTCATCTGGGAAGGCACGAGGCTTTATCAGCAATCGATCATGTCGCCAGACACGCGTTGGGAAGTGCCGCAAACCATCGATACGATTGATCCCCTCTCCTCGCATTACAATCCGAAGTCGGCCTATGCGAAAACGCTGTGGCGCGACGGGAAAACATGGGGCGGCGGCGTCCCGGCCGAGCCCGGCGAGCGCCGGATGAAACTCGCGCACGACAACAGCACGATGGATTGCCAGATCTGCCACACCTCATGGGCCACGAGCTGTTTCGGCTGTCATCTGCCGATGAAAGCGAACCAGCGCGTCCCGCAGAACAAGTTCGAGGGCGCGATGGACCGGAACTTCACGACCTACAATCCGCAAGTGGTGCGCGACGATGTTTTCATGCTCGGGATCGACGGCACGGTGAAGAAAAACCGGATGGCGGTGTTGCGTTCTTCCAGCGCCGTGGTGGTGAGCTCGCAGAACCAGAATCGGGAATGGGTTTACTCGCAGGCGCAGACTGTCTCCGCGGAAGGGTACAGCGGGCAGGCCTTCAATCCTCATTTCCCGCACACCACGAGCGGTGTCGGCACGACGAAGAATTGCACCGACTGCCACCTATCGAAGAACAACGACAACAACGCCTGGATAACGCAGCTCCTGGGGTTCGGCACCGGCACGGTGAATTTCTTCGGGCGCTACGCCTACGTGGGCGAAGGGCACGAAGGATTGCACGGCGTTATCTGGACCGAAGCGGATGAGCCGCAGGCAGCGATCGGCAGCCACCTGCACAAACTCGCCTACCCGGACAATTACCGGAAACATCTCGAAGCCGGCTCGATCCTAAAAGAAGGACATGAGCACGTCGGCCACGACATTCAGGACCTCGTGCTCCGCGGCGAATATCTCTACACCGCGAACGGACCCGGTGGTTTCGAGGTCTTCGACGTCGCGAACATCGATCAGAAAGGATTTTCGGAGCGGATCGTGAGCGCGCCGGTTTCTCCGCTCGGCCAACGCACGCGTGTGAATACAAAATACGCCACATCGATCGCCCTGCCGAGCACACTCGCGCTCGATCCCGCTCGGGAGCGTCTCCCGGAAAACGAAGAGCAGCCGATCGATATGTTTTACGCCTTCGCCTATGTCTCTGATCGCGAGGAAGGCCTGGTCGGCTCCAATGTGGCGACGCTCGTGGACGGCGATCCGAATAATAATTTCCTGAAGCGCGACGTGCATTTCAATCCTGATGGCCTCCTGACCGGCGCAAGCTTCGTCACAGCCGCCGGCCATCGCCTTTACCTGACCACGCCGCGCGGATTGTTCGTGATCGATTGCACCGACCCGATGAATCCGCGGCTGGCGGGCCAGTTCACGGGAAATTTTCTGCGCAATCCTCGCTGCGTCGCGATCCAATTTCGTTATGCCTTCGTCACGGACGATGACGGACTGAAGGTTCTCAATATCACCGATCCGAATCGGCCGGTGCCGGTTTCGGGCGGGGTTGTGCGGTTGCAAACTCCCGGGCGGCTCTATGTCGCGCGCACCTACGCCTACGTGGCGAACGGTCCGCAAGGGCTCGCGATCATCGACGTGGAAAATCCCGAGCGGCCGCGGCTCGACCAGATGTTCAATGCCGGCGGCTTGCTCAACGACACGCGCGCGGTCCAGATCGGAAGCGTGAACGCGTCGCAATTCGCGCTGATCGCCGACGGCCATAATGGCCTGCGCGTGGTGCAGTTGATCTCACCCGACACGGTCCCCGGCGCGCAAGGATTCAGTCCCCGGCCGAATCCAAAATTGATCGCCACCTATCCGACCCATGGTGAAGCGCTCGCTGTTTCACGCGGGCTTGATCGGGACCGGGTGGTGGATGAAACCGGTGGGCAGACCGTCGTCTTTGGCCGCCGCGGATCGCGGCCGTTTCATCTCAACGAAATGGAGCGATTCTACCTGCGTTCCGAATTTGTGGACGCGAAGGATGGGGTCGCGCGTCGAGGAAGTCTCTATCGCGTGGAGGATGTCATCTCCCGCGACGAAACACTGATGACGAAGAGTGGAGTATTCTTATCTCCGCTCATCACCCCGTCTCCCGCTCCGACTGCAACTCCGGGAGCGCCGGATTTCCTGCCCGACATTGAGCCGGCCCCGCTACCCGACGTCTCGCCGCAATAAGGTGGATCGAGCGCTCCGCCGCTCGATGCCAAATGGTGCCGGCGAAGCCGGGAAACAAAAACATCGTACGACGGAGCGCCCGATCCACCAACGTAGCACCGAGAAAGACATTGCCGTTCGCGCCGGTTTTCGATAGAAATTTTCCATGGCCGACAAAGCAAGTAAACTACCCGAAAACGTTCCTGGTCCCTGGTACGTGGACAACACCTGCACCCCCTGCCGCGTTTGTCTCGAGGAAGCTCCGAATCTTTTGAAATACAACGACGACGAAACCTACGTCTACTTTTACAAGCAACCCGAGAACGAGGAGGAAACGGCCGCCGCGCAACGCGCCTTGGACGTCTGCCCTACCCTCGCCATCGGCAACGACGGCGAATAGCCCTTCCCCCTGTAGCGGCGGTCTATGACCGCCGATCGCGACATATAAGATACTCTTCGGCGGTCATAGACCGCCGCGACAAAAGAAAAAACATGCCCACTGAACCGACCGCCACAGCTTCACCCTACACGCGCGCTAATCCATTCCCGGGCAAACTCGTCGTGAATCGCAGCCTTTGCGGTGAGGATTCCGACAAGGACACACGTCATTTCGAAATCGATCTGACCGGTTGGGGCTTGAATTACGAGGTCGGCGACTCGATGACGGTTTGGCCGACCAACGACCCAGCCCTGGTCGAGGAAATTATCAAAATAATCGGCGCGAAGGGCGACGAAGCGGTGAAAAGCCCGAGTCGCGAGACCACTTTGCTTGAAGCGCTCCTGCGCGATTGCCGCATCACTCAAACAGCCCCCAAGTTTTTAAAGGCCGTGGCGGAACGCGCCAGTGCCGCGCCGTTACTCAACGACCTGCTCAAGCCGGAACGGAAGCAAGAGCTCGACACTTATCTTTGGGGCATGGAGGTGATCGACTTTCTGATCGAGCATCCATCCATAAAATGGGCGCCCCAGGAATTCGTCGACGTGCTGGCTAAATTACAGCCGCGGCTCTACTCGATCTCATCAAGCCTGAAGGCTCAGCCTAACCAGGTGCACTTCACCATCGATGTCGTGAAGTATGAAAGTCGCGGCCGGCAACGCAAAGGCGTTTGCTCAACGTTTCTGGCCGAACGGGCGGGAGATGTTCCGGTTCCTGTGTTTCCGAATACGTCGAAGTTCCGGCTCCCCGAGGACGGCAATACGCCGATCATCATGGTGGGTCCGGGCACCGGCATCGCACCTTTTCGCGCTTTTTTGCAGGAGCGGAAAGCGATTGGGGCGAAGGGAAAAAACTGGCTCTTCTTTGGGTCGCAACACCAGCACTGCAATTATTTTTACGAAAAAGAACTGGATGAGCTCAAGCGCGACGGAGTTCTGACCCGGCTCGATTGCGCCTGGTCGCGCGATCAGGAAGGCAAATCGTACGTGCAACACAAGATGCTGGAGAATGCCGCGGAAATTTGGAAATGGATGGATGGCGAAGGCGCGCAGTTCTTCGTTTGCGGTGATGCGCGGCGCATGGCCAAGGATGTTGACGCCGCGCTCCGAACAATTTTTCAGGAGCAAGGCGGCAAGAACGAAGAGCAAACCAACGATTACGTCGAGAAGCTGAAGAGCGATAAACGCTACAAGCGCGACGTATACTGAGAGCCAAGTCTTTCAAGGCTGGCAACCGTTCGCCAGAAACTCGTTCGGCAATCCACAGCCAACCCGGCGTTAAGACGCTGGGCTATTATCGAACGAGAACATTTGCGCCGGGCCGGGATCGCCGTTACCAAACTGACATGTCCGAAGTCACTGCTCCACCGAAACCCGTCCGGAGCACTTCGCCTTACACCCGGGCCAATCCGTTTCCCGGCAGACTGGTGGTCAATCGCCGTTTGAGCGGGCCCGAATCCGAAAAGGACACGCGCCATTTCGAGGTCGATCTCACTGGCTGGGGCCTGAGCTTTGAAGTGGGCGACTCGATGGCGGTTTATCCGACCAACGATCCTGAGCTGGTGGACGCAGTCATTCACCTGCTGGACGCGAAAGGCGATGAGCCGGTGCCTGTCGCGAAAACTCAAACGGGGCTGCGCGAAGCGCTCCTGCGAAATTATTCCATCACCCAGCCCACGCCGAAGTTATTGAAAGCGATCGCCCACCGCGCTTCCGCGGCCCCCCTGCTCGGGGATCTGCTCGACCCGGAACGCAAACAAGATCTCGACACTTATCTTTGGGGCATGGAAGTGATTGATTTTTTGAGCGAGCATCCGTCCGTAAGATTCAGCCCGGAAGAATTCGTGGGGCTGCTCACGAAATTGCAGCCACGGCTCTATTCCGTGGCGTCAAGCCTGCGCGCGTATCCTGACCAGGTGCACTTCGTCGTCGACGTGGTCCGCTACGAAAGTCACGGCCGCGAACGCAAAGGTGTTTGTTCCACCTTTTTGGCGGAACGCGCGGACAACGTTTCGGTGCCGGTTTATCCAAGTTCGGCAAAGCATTTTCATCTGCCGGAAGATCCCAACACACCGCTCATAATGGTCGGACCCGGCACCGGCGTGGCACCCTTTCGCGCTTTTCTCCAGGAGCGGCAGGCGCTCGGGGCGAAGGGGAAAAATTGGCTCTTCTTTGGAGCGCAAAAAGAAGGGTGCGACTATTCCTACAAAGAGGACTTCGAGCAATTCACACGTGACGGCATTCTGAGCCGGCTCGATTGCGCCTGGTCGCGCGATCAGGCCCATAAGATTTATGTCCAGAACCGCATGCTGGAGAATGCAGCGGAAATCTGGCGGTGGCTCGATGCGGAGGGCGCGCAGTTTTTTGTTTGCGGTGACGCCCGGCGCATGGCGAAGGATGTCGACGCGGCACTGCGGACGATCGTGCAGGAACACGGCAACAAATCCGTGGGAGAAGCGAACGAGTACGTCGAAAAGCTGAAGAGCGACAAGCGCTACAAGCGCGACGTGTATTGATCCCCGCTGGCAAATGACCGCTGACTGGGATCCGAATGAAACGGATTTCAAGTATTGGGCGTTTCTTAGTTACAGCCACAGCGACAGGAAGTGGGGCGATTGGCTGCACAAGGCACTGGAGACTTATCGTGTTCCACGCCGCCTGGTGGGCAAGGAAGCGCGCGATGGAACAATCCCCGCGCGGCTTTTCCCGATCTTTCGCGATCGTGAAGAGCTTCCCGTCTCAGCCGATCTCGGTTCAAACATCAACCAAGCGTTACGTGAATCGCGTTACCTGATAGTAATTTGTTCACCGCGCTCGGCGCAATCGCGTTGGGTTGGCGAAGAAATCAAAACCTACAAGAAGCTCGGACGTGAGGATCGTATCCTCGCCCTCATTGTGGATGGCGAGCCGAACGCCAGCGATGGCAAGCCCGGGTTTACGCCACAAGAGGAGTGTTTTCATGAGACCATGCGCTACCGCTGGTCGGACGATAGTCAGCCCTCGCAGACCCGAAGCGAGCCAATCGCAGCTGACGCGCGCGAAGGCAAAGACGGGAAGGAAAACGCCAAACTAAAGCTTCTCGCGGGTCTGCTTGGGGTAAATTACGACGATCTGAAGCGGCGCGAACAAGAGCGCCGCATCCGCCGGCTGCAAACGGTCATTGGTTTTGCGATCGGTCTCGTGTCCGTCTTTGTTGCCCTGAGTATATATGCCTGGCGGCAGAAGCAATCCGCCGAACACGCTCAGGCACGCGCGGAAGATTCACAGGCGCGGACGCAGGCCGCGCTGGATGAGACGCGAAGGATCCTCAGTCGCTCCGATTTTCTGCAGGCTCTGCGTGCAATCGATGAAGAGGAAAATTGGAACGCAGTCGCGCTGTTAAGACGCGCACTCTCCTTTGATCGTGCCAATCAGGTAGCACTCTGTCGGTTGGTTACACTCCTGACCTATCACGCGCATCCAAGGCCGCTTCTTCGTCTAAACTGCGAGGGTGAAGTGGCGCCGGCCGAATTTAGCCCAGACGGCAAGCGGATCGTGACGGTATCGTTCCAAGATAATACCGTGCGCCTTTGGGATGCAGAGACGGGCAAGCTGACGGCGGAACCGGTGAAACATGATGCAAGTGTCAGATCGGCGGAATTTAGCCCAGACGGCAAGCGGATTGTTACTGCATCGCACGACAAAACCGCTCGAGTCTTAGTCACGGAGACGGGGAAACTCCTGACCGAGCCGTTGAAGCACGATGGAGAGGTAATCGTAGCGCAATTCAGTCCCGATAGTCGGCGAATCGTTACTGTCTCGTCCGCTAACACCTTCCGGATTTGGAATGCAGAGACAGGAGAGCTGCTCGGGGCACCATGGAAACATGCTTCGGATGTTGTATCAGCGGCCTTTAGTCCAGACGGAACACGAATTGTGATCGCATCGCGCGACAGCACCGCGCGCGTGTGGGATCCAGTCACGTGGAATGCTGTAACCGAGCCGATGAAACACGCTGGGGTAATACGCGGAGCGCAATTCAGCCCAGACGGAAAGAGAATCGTTACCGCATCGTACGACAACACCGCGCGAGTTTGGGACGCGGAGACCGGAAAGCCGGTCACCGAACCGCTGAAGCATGATGAGTGGATCGCTTCAGCGCGATTCAGTCGCGACGGCAAACGGATTGTCACCGCCTCGTTCGACAATTCCGCACGAGTTTGGGATGCGGAAGCGGGCACCCGCGTGGGCGCACCAATGAAACATCATAGCCTAGTCCATTCAGCGCACTTTAGTCCCGACGGCAAATGGGTCGCGACGGCATCGCGCGACATGACCGCGCGAATCTGGGAAACCGAAACGGGTAAGCCTGTCAGCCCCCCGATCAAACATGATGCGGAGGTCTATTCCGCGCGATTCAGCCCGGACGGCAAACGGATTGTTACGGGCTCAGGAGATCGCGTTGCGCGAGTTTGGGTTGTGGATGCAGTTAAGCCTCTACGGCAGCCACGAATTCGCTATCATGACGCGAGCGTCCGATGGCCGGAAGTGTTTCAATATGGCGTCAGGGCGCAATTCAGCCCTGACGGCAAACGCTTTGTTTTTGCATCGAATGATAACACTGCAGGAGTGTGGGATGCAGAGACACTGGAGCCGTTCACGGAGCCGATGCGACACGACGGCATTGTCCTTTCAGCGCAATTCAATTCAACAGGCACATCGATCGTGACTGCCTCGACCGATTGGACCGTGCGAGTCTGGGACGCAAAGACGGGAAAGCCGCTATCAAAACCAATGAAACATGCTGCGGGGATTAGATCCGCCACTTTCGATCCGCGCGGTAACAGGATCGTGACCGCATCGTACGACAACACAGTGCGAATTTGGCACGCGGAGACCGGGCTCCCTTTGACACGGCCCATGCCGCACGTCAGGCCTGTCGAATCAGCGCAATTCGACCCCGACGGCAAACGGATTGTCACTGGTTCGCATGACGGGATAGCGCGAGTTTGGGATTCGGAGAGTGGCGAACTCCTATCGGAGTCGATCAAACATGCGAGCGTTGTGTACTCCGCGCAGTTTAGCCCAAACGGCAAGCAAATCCTCACCGCGTCATGGGACTTTACGGCACGAGTCTGGAACAGTGGGACCGCAGAGCCCCTGACGCCACCGATGAAACATGCTGGCTATGTAGAATCGGCGCAATTCAGCCCCGACGGCACGCGGATCGTGACCGCGTCGTCGTTCGATAGCACTGCCCGAATTTGGAATGCGCAGACCGGAACGCTTCTGACAGAAATAAAGCACGAGCGTGGAGTTAGATTCGCGCAATTTAGCCAGGACGGGCGACGGATCGTAACGATCGATCTCGCTGCTGCACGACTCTGGGACGCAGAAACCGGCAAGCCCGTCAGCGATCCAATCACACATGGCAGTCAAGTTTTGTCGGCGCAGTTCAGCCCGGATGGAAGACGAATCGTTACCGCTTCAGCTGACGGGACCGCGGGAGTCTGGGATGTTTCGCCGACCGGAAACGATTGGCCTAAATGGCTGTCTCGATTAGCGGATGCGGTTGCGGGCCAACATCTGAACGAACTCGGCGTATTTGAGCCACTCCATGACTCGGCTGCAGTAATCGAGGAGATCAGAGAGCAATTGGGCCGGGAAACCGCGGATAACGATTGGGTAATCTGGGGCCGATGGTTTCTCGCGGATCCCTCAACACGGACGATTTCGCCCTTTTCCAAGGTCACCATTGCCCAATACGTGGGGAACCTTCTCGATCAAACTAATCCTACCGTGAAATCCCTCGACGAGGCCGAGTCTCTTGCTGCCGGCAATTCCCAGTTGCTCGCGAAAATTGCCGCCGTTCGCAAATCTTTGGAATCA
>Ga0190265_10001666_pt1 | contig 14619 bp, 12 predicted proteins | sample Popmic124T_FD_133135 | JGI IMG/M metagenome (GOLD analysis project Ga0190265, IMG submission 133135) | Populus adjacent soil microbial communities from riparian zone of Indian Creek, Utah, USA - 124 T | ecosystem: Environmental > Terrestrial > Soil > Riparian zone | place: USA: Utah | collected...
ATGTGTTCGGCATCGCAGGTCTCCTGAAGGAAAACACGCAAAACCTAACATATACCAAACTTACGAACCGGAGTCAACAAGAGATTCAGGTAGTTGAAAATCCCGGGATGCGACTTGACGCCCATCGTCGAACAAATCATGCTTCAACTCGCCATGCAAACCGCACCCGTCCGATCCCTCGAAGTCCCCGGCTTCACCCCCCGCCGCGGGAAGGTCCGCGATGTCTTCGATCTCGGCGATCGCCTGCTCATCGTCGCCACCGACCGCATCAGCGCATTCGACTGCGTCCTGCCCGATCCGATCCCCCAGAAAGGCCGCGTCCTCACCGGGCTTTCCGAATTCTGGTTCCAACGCTTCACCGGCAAATACCCGCACCATCTTGTCGAAGTCGTCCGCGACCGCGTGCCCCCCGGATTTGAACCCGTCGCCGACATGATCCGCGGCCGCGCCATGCTCTGCCGCAAGGCCAAGGTGGTGCCCATCGAGTGCGTCGCCCGCGGCTATGTGGCCGGCAGCGGCTGGAAGGAATACAAGCAGGCCGGCACGATCTGTGGCATTTCTTTGCCGACTGGTCTCAAGCAGTGCGACCGCCTGCCCGAGCCGATCTTCACGCCTTCGACAAAAGCAGAAGTCGGCCACGACGAGAACATCTCGTTCGACACCGCCGCCGAACTCGTCGGCCGCGATGTGATGTCAAAATTGCGAGACCTCACCCTCAGCATTTACTCGGAGGCCGCGAAGTATCTCGAATCCCGCGGCATCCTGCTGGCCGACACGAAATTCGAATTCGGCCTGGCCGGCGGCGAGATCATTCTCATCGACGAAGTACTCACGCCCGACTCCAGCCGCTTCTGGCCCGCCGACAAATATGCCCCCGGCCGCGACCAGGAAAGCTTCGACAAGCAGTTCGTCCGCAACTACCTGCAATCGCTTTGCGACGCCGGCAAGTGGGACAAAACCGATCCAGCGCCGACTCTCCCGCACGACGTCATTCAGGCGACGAGTTCACGATATGTCGAAGCATACGAGAAGATTACCGGCCGCATGGATCGTACCCTCTGAGTATATAATGGCCACGGGGAGCTACTCATGCGCGCTGTCGTACTTCATCGGGGCGAGGATGGATACTGGGTTGCCGAGGTACCGTCGCTCCCAGGTTGCATCAGTCAGGGCAAGACGAAGGCGGACGTTATCCAGAATATCCGCGAAGCCATCGAAGGGTGGATTGAGTCGGCTGTTGCACATGGAGACCCAGTGCCCGCCGAGAATTTTGATACACAGGTCGTCTGTCTGTGAGCAGACTGCCCGTAATCTCGGGTCGCGACGTGGTCCGCGCGCTCGCGCATGTTGGCTTCGTGTTAGATCGCCAAAAGGGCAGCCATATGATTCTCCGCCGCGAAACACCCGCGGTCACGTTATCCGTCCCGGATCACCGGGAGCTGGATCGCGGCACACTACGCGCAATCCTGCGGCAGGCAGGCATCTCGCCGGAAGATTTCGCGCGGCTCTTGTGAATGGCCGCGCGAGACTATCGCGCCCCCAGCAATCGGTACACCGAGGCCTTCGTGAATACCCAATGGGTGCGGATGAATTCGATTTTCGTCAGTTGATCCATCATACGCCAACGCGCTCGGGCCCTCTCGAGCTTCCGATCACGTCCTTCCGCAGCAGCACCCCCAGCGGCGTCGTGTAGTAATTGTGAATGTACGCCGCGTACTCGTCGATCGCACTCTTCCAGTCGCGCCCGCCGTTCTCGATCTCGCGCAGCTTGTAGAACACTCCGTCGATGCCGCCCTTGTGCCGCGTCACCATGTCGGCGATGAGAATCTCCTCGGCGAGCGAGCGAAGGTCCTTCCACTCCGCTTCCCGGTCGTGAAACACCACCCGGTGCAGTTGCTCGATCCGCCGCAGAATCCGGTGCAGGTAGTCGTGCTCGTGAATCGCCCGGCGAAGTTTGTCGAATTGTTCAGCCGTCACCGTGTACATGCCGACGTAAGACGTTAAGGCAAACGTCCGCCGTCGCAAGGCCGCGATCAGAAGCCGCGATCGCCAGCGAGGGGGCACGGGAGCATGGCTTTGACCCTCTCATGCACCAGCCATAAACTCAATCGTATCCTTTAGTTCCACGGATGGGCTGACCTATACCCCGTGCGCACCGCGACGGGAAAGTGAGATTTCCAGCCTTGCCCACGCTTCTCGTATTACAGGGACCCGACAAGGGCCAGCGGTTCCGCCTTTCCGACAAGCAGTCCCTGCTTATCGGCCGCGCCAGCCGCATGACCCCCCTCACCGACTACTCGGTCTCGCGCAAGCACGCCGAGATTCGCCAGCGCGGCCGCGGCTGGGAGCTCGCCGACCTGCGCTCCGCCAACGGCACCTACCTCAACGAGAAGCGTCTCGAACGGCCCACGCGCCTCAAGGACGGCGACCAGATTCGCCTCGGCGGCACCCTCTTCGTCTGGGACGGCAGCGAAGAGCGGCCGATTCAATCCGGCTCGACGACCATCGCCACCGGCGGGGTTGACCTCGATGCCGGCGGCGGCGACGAGCCGTCCATCATCGGATCGGTCGCATCGAGCGACGACAGCATGATCCTGGCCACGCCCGCGGCCGCGGAAGCGGTCCGCTCGTGGCGCGTCATCTCCGCGCTGCTTGAGGCCGTCGGCGCTGCATTGACGCCAAAGCAGCTCGCCGAGCGCGTCCTCGATGTCGCCTTCGACGAAGTGCCGGCCGACCGCGGCTTCATCCTGTTGCGTGATGAGAAGACCGGCCAATATGAGACTGAGGCGGTTCGCTCGCCGGACGAGACCAGCGAGAAAATGACCGCCAGCCGAAAGATCGTGGACCACGTCATCGCCAAGCGCGAAGGCGTGCTCTGCTCGAACGCGATGAGCGACGAGCGATTCGCCGGCGACGGCGACGGCATCAAGGCCATTGGCCTGAAGAGCGTGATCTGTGCCCCCGTCATGGCACACGACGAAACCATCGGCGTCATCTATGTCGACTGCGCCATGGCCAAGCACATCTACACCGAAGAGCAGCTCCGCCTCGTCGCGGCCATCGGACAGATGGCGGGGCTCGCGATCGAAGACGCCCGGCTATTGAACGAGCGCGTCCGGACCGAGCGCCTCGCGGCCGCCGGCGAAACGGTTGCAGCGCTTTCCCACTACATCAAGAATGTTCTTCAAGGCCTGCGCGGCGGATCGGACGTGGTCGAGACCGGAATTCGCGCGACAAAAATGGAAACCGTCGAGCAGGGCTGGGAAATCGTCCGCCGCAATCTCGAAAACATTCAATCCCTCACCATGAACATGCTCGCCTTCGCCAAGCAGCGCCAGCCGCGCCGCGAACCGGTGCAGCTCGCCGCCGTGCTCGACGACATCATCAAACTCGTGAGTCATCGCGCCCAGGAAAAAGGCGCCGCTCTCAACGCCGAGCTCGATCGCGACATTCCCGCGGCGCCGGTGGACAAGCATGGCTTCGAGCAAGTCGCCATGAACATCATCACCAACGCGATTGATGCCGTCCCACGGCTGGTGGGCGTGGTCAACATCCGGCTTACACATGACCTCGAACAAGACGCCGCCGTGCTGACCGTCGGCGACAACGGCCCGGGCATTCCCCGGGAAATCCGCGAGCGCATATTCGACGGGTTCTATTCCACGAAGGGCCACGGCGGCACCGGACTGGGCCTTGCCGTCGCGAAAAAGGTGATCGAGGAGCACGGCGGCGACATCACCGTGACATCCGTTGAGAAGGAAGGCACGCTGATCCGGGTGATACTCCCGCTCTCGCCAGGCCCGCCCGTGGACAGCGCCGAAACACAAGGCCCAGGCCGTCGCCTGGCCGAGCCGCTCACGTAGAATAATCGCCATAGCCAACCGAAAATCGCCGGGATACGATCTCCCGGTCGGTTCACATCGGCTCCATCGGCAAGGAGACGCTATGTCGCTGGTTCGAGACGTGCTTGGAAACAAGGGCGGCCAGGTCTGGAAAGTCGAGAAGGATTCCAGCGCCCTCGACGCCGCCAAAATCATGCACGAGAAACACATCGGATCCGTCGTCGTGGTCAGTGGTGAGAAGATCGTCGGCATCTTCACCGAGCGCGACCTGATGAATCGCATCGTCGCGGAAGAGCGCGATCCCGCGAACACGCCGGTCGGCACGGTGATGACCGAGCGCGTCGCAATCTGCACGCGCGACACGAGCCTCGAGACCTGCCGCGGCGTCATGACGCGCAATCGACTCCGCCACCTGCCGGTTGTCGAAGAAGGCCGGCTTGTGGGCATCATCTCCGCCGGCGACATCTTCGCCCGCGAGCTGAAGGACCAGCAAGATACGATTCAATACCTGCACGATTACATGGTGGGGCCCAACTAATCCTCGTTATTCCTTCGCCAGCGGCTCTCAACGCTGTCGATCGGCGCGCCGCGCCATTTTCGTTGACATCCCGAGCCTATAACGCCTAAATTGGAAGGCGGGGCAGAATATTTTGAGTGGGTGGATGTTGCTCTCCAGGCGGTTTTCCAACCTGTGACCATGTAAGCCGCGGCAGTCCCCGGAATCTTCGGCAAGAGCCGTAGTCCCCCGTTCGAATTTGATTAACGGATAAGAGGCGTGGTCCCCTTGCCTTTTATGATCAACGCCCGCGTGCAAGCTGGCGCTTATATCGAGGAGAAAGCGGTGATTCAATCTTATTGCTGGAAGCGTTCGCACGCCGTGCAGTTTTACGCGGTTGTCGTCACAGCGCTTTCATCGTTAAGCGCCGTCAATGGCCTTGCTGAAGAGCCACGGCGGAAACCGTCGGCCGAGGAATCTCTGCTATCGCAGAAGGCTCCGCTGGACGACGCATCGAGTGCAGCAAACAGCACATCACTCGTTGAGCAAGCCAAAGTAGCTTTCGGTCTTACCGACGCGTGGATTGCTCCGCTGCAGCTTCCGCCTGATTTTGAGAATTCGCTCGAAGTGACCGTCCCGATCGATTCAGAAAACCTCACATTGGAACTTTGGAACCACTCCGTCCGCGCCTCCCACTTCAAGCTGCTGGTTCAAGTCGAAGACGGCTCTTATATCGAAGAGCAACCTGCGCCGGAGAGGACTCTCCGCGGTTTCGCGCCAGAATATAACGGCAGCGTGGCGGCTGGATCGCTCCTCGATGACGGTCTCTATCTGACCATTCTTCTCGGTGACGGCCGGGAATACTGGGTCGAGCCGCTCGCTTCAAAACTGCCCCTAGCTGCTCCCAATCTTCACGTGGTTTATCGAGCCGAGGATGTGTTGAGTTCAGGAGGCTCGTGCGCCACCGAGGCGGCCGAAATGAGCGGAGCGCCGGCCTGGGAAGAAGGCGCGCCGCGCGGGGCGGCCTGCGGCACGGGCATTTGCTTCGCGGAGTTGGCGACGGACGCGGATTTCGAATACTTCCAGGATTGGGGCTCGACGACCGCGGTTCAGAACCGAATTCAACTGGTCGTCAACTCGATGAACGTCAGATACGAGCAGGATGTCGATATCACTCACGTCGTATCGGCCATGGTGGTGCGGACTTCAGACGCGACCGACCCATATACCAGCACACAGAGCAACACATTGGTCGGTCAGGTGCGCACCGAGTGGAACACGAATCTGGACGACGTTCCGCGCGATCTCACTCAACTGTTCACCGGAAAAGAAATCGCCGGCTCTACGATCGGCCAGGCATTCAACATTGCCATTGTCTGCACCGATCAGGCCTATAGTTATGCCCAGTCCGACTGCTGCGGATCGCTGGCCTGCGCAACGGTGCTTCACGCGCATGAGAACGGACACGTCTGGGGTGGCTTCCACTGCAATCCCTGCGGGGCGACCATCATGTCTACGCCCCTGGAGTGCAGCGCGACCTCGTTCAGCGCGGTCAACATCACCGAAATCTCGAACCATCGCGATTCGCGAACCTGCCTGGCAACGGGCGGGGCAGGTTTGACGCCGCCTTTCGTCGATGACTTTCCAACCACCACGCTGGATGCGACCAAATGGAACAATGTGGTCAACGCCTCTTCAAACTCCGCCGGAAACATTGAGCCCAGCGCTCCGAATTCTCTGAATATCGACGGCAACGATTCGATCACGTCCGTGCCGATCGATTTGACCCACGCCAACCCGGCGACGTTTTCTTACTGGTGGCAGCGGACCGGCAGCGGCGATTCACCCGAAAACGGCGAAGACCTGAACGTCGAGTATCTGAACAATTTGAACGCATGGACATTGCTGGTGGCGCACCCCGGCCAGGGGTCCGACACGGAACCTTATCAATTTGCCACCCATACCCTGCCCGCCGATGCCAGACACGCGTTCTTGCGGCTGCGCTTTCGCGGGACGTCAACGGCGACCAACGGCACCGACGACTTTTTTGTCGACGATGTAAATCTTGATCCCGGCGACATCTTCCCGCCGGCTCCCAATCCAATGGCGTTCCTCGTCGCTCCCGCCCCAAGTCCTGGCGATTCGGCTCATGAGCTGTCCATGGAGGCGGTCGAGGCGACGGACGCGACAGGCCCCGTGCAGTACTTCTTTCAGCGAACCAATGGACCGCCCGCCGGAAACACAAGTGGCTGGCAGACGCAACGGACCTGGCTCACCACCGGGCTGGCCCCGAACACGACGTACGCTTTACGGGTGAAGGCCAGAGACAACGTAGTACCTCCGAATGAAACGGCCTATTCGTCGATCACCGTCGGCCACACCGCAATCGAGACGCCGACGGGCGTCTCCACCAGCGATGCCGGCGCCAACCAGATGACGTTGACCGCAACAGGGCCATTAACTTCCCTGGCAAGCTCCCTCTCGGGTCTATTCTTTGAAGTGTTGGATCCCTTATCGCAGCCTGCCGGGGTCGGGGCGAACATTTGGACGCAGAACAGCTTGAGTGCATCGATTACGGTCACAGGCCTGTCGTCGCTGACCACCTACAGCGTTCGCGTCAAAGCGCGCAACCGAAGCGGCGTCGAAACGCCGTTCACGTCTGCGATCAACGTCGCCACGATAGACGCCCTCTTCACCCCCGGCGCGCCGACCCTCAGCGGTGCTACGGCCACGACACTTCAGTTGACCATCGACGTCAATGGAAACACCCCAGCCCGGGAATACGCCATCCAATGCACCGGGAGCAGTCCGGCCGATCCCACCTGGGATGGCCAATATGTCGACCAGGCGACGGGCGCCCCCGTCGCGCCGGCTTCGTGGGAGACGGCGGGCGATCCCGTCACCGTCACGCAGTTGAACCCGAACGTCGAATACCAGTTCGCCGTCAAGGCGCGCAACGCGGAAGGCACGATCGAAACTTCGTTTGGTCCTGAGAGCAGTGCCGTAACCATGGCCCTTACCCCCGCGGCTTTGTCCGTCGAACCCAGTCCGCTGCATACGGCCGTATTGAACGTCGTGCCGGATGCCGATCCGGCGCTAGACAACTCCACGGTGGCCGAATTTGCCATTCGCTGCGCGGCGTCCGACCCCACTGATGCAAATTGGGCCGGCAAATACGCCTCCGAGTCCGGACATCCCAGCGCAACGGCAGTCTGGCGGACCGACGCCGATTGGGGCGCGACGTCCGTCAACGGTCTTCAACTCGAAACCGCCTATGAATTTCAGGTGAAAGCGCGAAACCAGGACGGCATCGAGACGCCGTTCGGAGAGGGGTCTTTGTTCACCACCGGTTCCGACTGCAACGCCAATGCAATCGCCGATGCCGCGGAACTGGCCGGATGCGGCGGCGATCCCGCGTGCGCCGACTGCAATCAGAACGGCCGCCCCGACTCGTGCGATCTGGGCCTCGACATCGAGCAGTGGGCAAGTCAGGTAATCGACTTCAGCTCGCAATTTCCCGATCTGCTTCCGAGCTACGGAGCCATTCAGGCAATCGGCGAACCGGACGTGAGCGCCTACGCTGACAGCCCGCTGGCCTGGACGCCCGCCGGTGCGGACGACGGATTGGAGCATATCACCGTCGGATTTGATGCGCCCGTCTTCGCGAATGGCGCCGTCGTTCGCGAGAACTACAACAACGGATTCGTCGTCCGACTCGACGCCGTGAAACTCGACAATTCCCTCGTCGAAGTATGGCCCCTCGCCAGCGGACAATCAGATGATAGTGCCCCGGGCGCCGTCGCCGATTTCACAGTAACCTGGTCGGAAACCTCATACCTGGTGAAGGGAATTCGCGTCACCATCGACACGACTCACATCGCCGGCGATTACGAGGAGATTGATGCCATCAAGCTGCTCGGTCGCACCGTCGCGACTGAGTCGGATGCCGATTTGAATAATATTCCCGACTCCTGCGAGCAAGCCACGGGCGCGTGCTGCGTCACCGGCTCGTGCGGCCTCGAAACCGAAAACGGTTGTGCGACACTCGGCGGCGAATATCTAGGCGACGATTCCGTTTGCGAGCCCAGCCCGTGCGCCCCTGAGTGTTTGCTGGAAGGCGATATCAACGGCGATACGGTTATCGACGGATTGGACATCGCCGGTTATCTGCGGGCGAAGTTCGGCGAATCGCCCCTGCCCGGAGAGAATCAGGCCTGCGCCGACTTCGGCAACGGCGATCTCGATCTCGACACGGCTGAATTCGTTGCTGCCCTGATCGGCGAATGATTTTGAAGGTCGATCCGACGCATCAGGCAGACCTGAAACTCAATGGGGCTTACTCGGCCCGCGGACGATTTTCGTCCCCGGGCTTTTTTTGCCCGCACTTGATCACACGTGCAGGTAGTGCGACCGTCGTTCAAGCACTAACATTCGACGCACGTTGATGAATCCGCTTGTTGTGAATTGGAATTAAAACTGATGCGACGCGCCAATTCTGCCCGAATCTGTTTTCTGCTTGTTCTCACTTTTTTGAGTGCGCGCGAAAGTGCCGCCGAAGATTGGCCGCAGTGGCGCGGTCAAAACCGCGACGGCGTCTGGCGCGAGGCCGGCGTAGTCGAAAAATTCGACAAACCGCGACTGGAACCGAAATGGCGCGTGCAGGTCAGCAGCGGTTACTGCGGGCCGACCATCGCTGACGGCCGCGTGTATGTCATGGACCGCATCGTCGAGCCGAAGCAGATCGAGCGCATCCACTGCTTCGACGAACAAACCGGCCAGAAGCTCTGGTCGCACGAATACGCGCGGGACTACAAAGTGGATTATGACGCCGGGCCGCGGGCCAGCGTCACGATCGACGATGGCCGAGCCTATGCACTTGGTGCGATGGGCGACCTTCACTGCCTCGATGCGAAAGCTGGCAAAATCATTTGGAAAAAAGACCTGAATGCGGAATACAAGATCAGGATGCCGATCTGGGGAATCGCGGCATCGCCGCTGATCGAGGGCGATCTCGTCATTGTGCAGATCGGCGGCGAAGGCGATGCGTGCCTGGTCGCATTCGATAAATCGGACGGAAAAGAGGCATGGCGATCGTTTGACGACACCGCGTCCTATTCCGCGCCGATCATCGTCGTCCGCGGCAGCCGGCGCACGCTCGTCTGCTACACGGCGAACAACGTCATCGGCGTTGATCCGAAGAACGGCAAGCCGCGCTGGCAGGTTCCCTTTGCCGCGAAGAAAGTGGTGATCGGCATCGCCACCCCCGTCGTCGAAGGCGACCATCTATTTCTATCGAACTTCTTCGACGGCTCGCTCATGCTCCGGCTGTCGAAGGACGGAACCAGCGCAACTGAAGTCTGGCGCCGCGGCGGCAAAGATGAACAGAACACCGACGCCCTGCACTCGATCATTTCCACGCCCGTCGTGGACGGCGACCACATCTACGGCGTTGACAGCTACGGCGAGCTGCGCTGTCTCGAAGCCAAAACCGGCGATCGCCTCTGGGAAAGCGACAAGGCCGTGCCCCGTGAACGCTGGGCGACGATTCACTTCGTGTGGAGCTCAGCGCAGAAAAATTATTGGCTCTTCAACGAGCAAGGCGACCTGATCATCGCAAACCTGACGCCGAAGGGCTACGAAGAAATCAGCCGGACGCACGTCCTCGAACCCACCCGCGATCAACTCCCTTCGCGCCGCGGCGGCGTCTGCTGGTCGCACCCGGCCTTCGCGAACAAGTGCGTCTTCGTGCGAAATGACAAAGAACTCGCTTGCTTCGATCTCGCGAAACGGAATTGAAGGCTCAAGCGTTGTGCAAGAATAATATGCTTGATCTCCGCTCGGAATCTCCGATAGCGGCTTGCCGTTTGGCGACTCGCCGGATTTCCTTGCCATTGCTCAGAATGTGATTGCCCGAATTGCTGGCGACTGGAGTCGAACCAGTGACCTTGGGTTTATGAATCCCATGCTCTAACCAACTGAGCTACGCCAGCGGATACCTCAAGTTATACGCGCCGATTTCGCTCGCTGCAAGATTTTACGGCTGCACCAGCGCCGCGGCGAACCCCGGCACGTCGGTTTCCCCGATCAGACCGTCACCGTCGAAGTCTCCCCGGCAAACCTGGACCTCGCTGGCCTCCGCGCCTAGAAGCACGCCGACGAACGTCTCGACGTCCAGGCCATTCACGCTCAGGTCCAAGTTCACGTCCCCGTTCGCTGTCGCCGGCGGATGGACCAGTGTGTAATCGATGATCACATCGGGGCTACGGACCCCCGCGATGTTCACACCCCGAATGAACAAACATGAAACATCCTGCGCCGGGGGCGTCCAGCGGAACGTGTCCGGCTGGCCTTCGACAGCCTCGAGATCAAACGCCTGCCACGTCGCGTCGTCGAGTCTCGTCTGGTATTCCGTGAACTCGAACATGTTGTTCCTCAGTGACACAAATACGTCATTGCCGTCAACCTCGATCGACGCCTCCACGTTGTTCAGGGGATAGGTGATGTTCAGATTATCATTCGGCATCACGGGCGCATTCGTTCCCTCGTATTCGTTGATCGAGTTCGCGCGCACCAAATGTGAATCGCAGGCCATGCAAAATTGCAAAAATAGCGGCGGTGCTACCGCTTTCGCTGATTTGCCTGCTTTTTGCGGGGTTTGGGGGAACGAGGGGCCGATGCCTGCCGCATCTCGTTCAGCTCACGCCGCAACGCAGCCAACTCCGCCTGAAGCCCCCCGACCGCGTTGTCGCCCGCCTCCGCGGATGCTGATACACGCCCCGCGGAAGCCCGGCTCAGCGGTTCCGACGATTCCTGCGACGGGAACGGCGCCGGCGGCTCTCTTCGACCTTGAGGCAGCAGCATCCGCACCCAGTCAAACGGCGCCATTGGCGTCATCGCGCTGAAGCCGATCCCGCGAAGATAGTCGTCGAACTGCTTTTTCGACTGCACAAACGCATCCATGGCCTGCGAGAAATACTGGTCGATGAACTTCCGCACCATTTGCTCGTTGGTCTGAATGGCCTGGTGCAGCAGCGAGGCCGGGAAAAGTCCGAGTTTCGGCGGATCGTGCTCGAGAATGATCTGGGCCAGCACCACGTTGGTGATGTCCTGCCCCGAGGCCGAGTCCGTCACGGCGATCTCATTCCCGTCGCGGACCAGCACGTAGAGATCCGTAAGCGTGACGTGCCGGCTGCGGGTAACGTCATAGTAACGCCGGTTCGGATACTTCTTGATCTCGAACCGTCCTTTTGCGTCGTTCAAGTCGGCCATCCTTCCGAAAAACACGGGTTGGGCCTTGGAGACGAGCCAAAAGTGCTATGCTCGCTGAAAATACCATCGTGGCAAGACTTTGGCGCACATGCAACAAATCATTTGCACTCTTGCAAACATCTAGATTCTGTATTGCTGTAACTAATTGTGTACAATGACTTTACGACACAAGTAGATATTTTGTGCAAACGCACAAAAAACCTCTTGCAATCCGCGAAATGCGCCGATATGCTTATCCGGACATCGGGAATTGACACCGAAGACGAGGACGCAAATTCTTTTAGGAGCAAAAAATGGCGACCCAGACCATGGATAACAACACCAAGACTTCACAGAGCACCGCCCAGACCAACGGCCACGACGGCATGTTCAAGGCGATGAACGAAAACTTCCGATCGGCCTTCGACAACAGCGTCCGCTTTCAGCAGGACACCATGAAGGCCATGGGTGGCATGTTCACCGGCTGCGATGACATGGACGATTGCCGAGGCAAGTTCGAGACCATGAGCACCGACGCGATGAACTTCATGCGACGCTCCGGCGAGCACACCCAGAAGGCCTTCGACGAGTGCTGCAAGAACGGCATGAACTCGATGAAGAAGTCCTTCGAGATCGCCCGCGGCGACAACAAGGACATGTTCGCCGCCGGCCGCGACATGTGGATGAACATGTTCGACATGATGAAGATGAATGTCGACACCTGCTCACGCATGACCACCGCCTGCATCGAGAACACTTCCGAGTTCGTCGGCAAGACGATGGACATGGCCCCGCGGAAGAGCAAGTAATTCGCACAAAAAGCGAATAACTGCTCCGAGGCTCGAAAAATTACGGCACAACAGCCACCGGCATGTAACTCATCATGCTGCCGCACCCTTTGACCCGAGCACCCTTTCCACCCATGCGGCACTTTGAGACTGACACCCACATGCCGGTGTGAGAATCACGAGGCCACGGGCGCGACACCTTCGCTCCCGTGGCCTTTTACTTGGCGACGCCGCAAAAAGGACGACCGGCGATGACCGATCAAAAACAGATGCACGAACCGTTCGTCAAATTCTGGAACGACTTCCTCACCAAGGCCGGCGTTGAATACCCCCACAGCGACAGCGCCTCTCCGGCCTTCAGCGACGCCGCCAAGCAAATGCAGCGCGTCTTCTTCGACTCCATGGCGAAATACGCCGAGGAATTCATGCGCTCCGAGCAATTCCTCACCGCCATGAAGCAGACCATGGACCAGTCTCTGCAGATGAAAAAAGTTTTTGACGATTTCCTCGTAAAGGCGCAGCGCGGCGTTCAGGCCCCGGTGCGGGCCGACGTGGACGACATCGCCAGCCTCATGCGGGCGATCGAGAACCGCGTGCTCAACCGGCTCGACGCCCTCGAAGACAAGATCGCAGCGGTGGAAGTGTCGCAGGAGGAGGGACGCGGGGCCGACACGAAAAAGGCATCCCGTCCCTCCGGCCCGGCGACCGGCCAGAACCGCCAACCGCCAAAGAGAAAACGCTAAAATGAAACGGAGTTTCTCAATCAAAACGAGCCCCGGACTTTAGTCCGGGCGGTCCCGGCCCACGCCGGACCACGATCACGAACAATCATGAACACCACGTTTACCAACCCGTTCGCCGCTTTTACCCCGCAAACCCTCTATCCCTTCCTTCCCAACCCCGAGGGCTTCCAGCAGCGCCTTCTCGCGATGCCGATGGTCATGGAGATCGCCCAGCGCGTGAAAGCCGGCGCCACGCCGCACGAAGTCATCTATCAGGAAGACAAGCTCCGCGTCCTGCACTACGAGTCGGACGTGGCGAAGGAGTATCGCACGCCGCTGCTTCTCTGCTTCGCGCTGGTGAATCGCCCCTATATTCTCGACCTGCTGCCGCACAAGAGCGTGGTGCAGCAGTTTCTCAACGCCGGCTTCGACGTTTATCTCATCGACTGGGGAACACCCTCCGAAAGCGACCGCCACCTCACCATCGAGCACTACGTCGAGCGATACCTGCACAACGTCGTCCGCCAGGTCGCCGACCTCTGCGAGGTGGAGCAAATCTCCCTTCTCGGCTATTGCATGGGCGGTACTCTGAGTGCCATGTACACGTCGCTCCATCAGGAATGGATCAAGAACCTCATCCTCATGGCCGCGCCGGTCGACTGGTCCAACCGCGAGAGCACCCTCGCCCTCTGGACCGACCCGCGCTACTTCGACGTCGACGCCATGATCGACGCCTTCGGCAACGCCCCGCCCCAGTGGCTGCAGGGATCCTTCGCCATGCTCAAACCGGTGACGAATCTCATCGAAAAGTGGATCGGCTTCTACGAAAAAATGACGGACCAGAAATTCGTCGAAGAGTTCGTCGCCATGGAGACCTGGGGCAACGACAACATTCCCGTCGCCGGCGAAACCTTCCGCCAGTTCGTCAAGGACTGTTTCCAGAAAAATCTGCTCATTCAGGGCAAGATGCGCCTGGGTACAAAGAAGATTGACCTGCGGAACATTGACTGCCCGATCCTGAACCTGACCGCCTCCAACGACCACCTGGTCCCGTGCGGCCAGAGCCTCCCGTTCAACGACGCCGTCGGTTCCACCGATCGCAAGTCGATCACCTTCCCGGCCGGCCACATCGGCCTCTCCGTCGGAAGCAAGGCCCACAAGGAGCTATGGCCGCAGGTCTGCGAATGGCTCGCCAAGAGATCGGAGGCGCTCTAACAGAGCCGCGCCCGTAAGGATGCGATCACTGTGCCGCGCGAGAGGCACACATAATCGGAGAACAGGCTCACGAACGCTGCCCAGTGCGGCCGATAGATTTGAAGTGAATCATTGACGCCCAGCGCGTCCGAGGGGTGAATCATGGAGCTGAAGAACAAAACCGCCGTCATCACCGGCGCCGCCAGCGGCATCGGTCTCGCCACCTGCGAGGGCCTCGTGAACGCCGGCGTGAGCGCCATCGCCTGCGTCGATCGCAGCGCCGCCGTCCACGACGCCTGCCAAAAGCTGAACGCCGCCATCGGCCGCGA